>Ga0210057_1002951_pt1 | contig 23804 bp, 22 predicted proteins | sample CryGeyCG2114_010_2_FD_183968 | JGI IMG/M metagenome (GOLD analysis project Ga0210057, IMG submission 183968) | Groundwater microbial communities from aquifer - Crystal Geyser CG10_big_fil_rev_8/21/14_0.10 (SPAdes) (version 2) | ecosystem: Environmental > Aquatic > Deep subsurface > Groundwater ...
ACACAACGAATCCCTAATCAAGGCCTCTCAAAACGCCACGCAACAAAATCAAAAAGATAATTTTCTAAATTCATCTGCGAACACCTCCACAAATCAAACACCCGTTGAAAGCCAAGGGGGAACGGTAAACGGCGCTGGAACGAGCAGCCCAGTAAATACAGGCCAGCCCCAAAATAAAATAATAACCAACGATTTTTCCATTGACCTTCCTATGGGCTGGAATCAAACCGAGCCCGTAATGGGGGCTTCGGCAATGGCTGTTAATGCAGGCGAAAACATTGATGACCAAGCAGCCAAAAAGATTAATTTTAAAAGTTATTTTGCTGTAAGTCATGATACTCTTAAGGGAAATAACGTAAGTGATTACTCACAAACAATTAAAACGGGGCTTCTTCAAGCTTTTCCAGATGCAGTTTTTAGCAACGAGAAAGACATGACAATAAATGGCAATTCCGCTCATGCAATGGAAGTGGAATTTGTCCAGCAGGGGGTGAGCTTTAAAATTTTAATGGTGGCTATTGCTGGGCAGGGGGAAAATGCTTGGGTGATATCTTTTAACACAGCCAAAAGCAGCTGGGCTGGATACAAAGAAATGTTTTATAATGTTGCCAATAGTTTTATCATAAAGCAATAAAAGGAATGTCCCGATTAAACGCTTTTTGAGAGAAGCGTTTAACAGGATCTAAGAACCCGTAAATTTATTTCATTCATTAACGACTTCTAAGAGATATGAAAAAGCAGATTATTGTTATCCATGGCGGGCATACTTTTAATACCACCAAAGAATACATCTCTTTTCTTTTAAATTACAAAATTGATTTTGCAAGAATTTTAGGCAAGGGCTGGAAAGGTTCCTTGCAAGAAAAGCTGGGAAAAGGATTTGAAGTTGTTTTGCCAAAAATGCCAAATCCCTCAAATGCCAAGTACGCAGAGTGGAAAATTTGGTTTGAAAAGCTGTTTCCGTTTTTAGAAAAAGAGGTTGTTTTGGTGGGGCATTCTTTGGGAGGGATTTTTTTGGTTAAGTATTTATCTGAAAACAAATTTCCAAAAAAGATTTTAGCAGCGTTTATAGTGGCCGCTCCCTTTGATGATAAAGACCCGCACCATTCTTTGGTTGATTTTAGGCCAAAAAAAGATTTAAGCGGGTTGCAAATCCAGCCCAAAGAACGGTTTTTTTATCACAGCCAAGACGATGATGTTGTTTCGTTTGCTGCTTTTAAAAAGTATAAAAAAGTCATGAAAAGCGCCCATTTCAAGGAGTTTAAAAATAAAGGGCACTTTAACCAAAGCAGTTTTCCAGAAATAGTCAGGGATATAAAAAGAATTTTTGAAAGAAATGGGCATTGATAAATCTGTTGAGCAATATACATAAAGGTCGTAAAAAATTAAGAATATAAAGATATGAAAAAACAAAAAATAATTTTCTTTTTACTGTTTATTGCGGTGGCTATTGGCGGGTTGGTTATTTCTGGGGTTCAGGCCAATGACACTGCGAGCCGAAAAATAGTTATCTTTCAGGCTGGAGTAACTGATACAGCCAAAGATAATATAATTGGCAAAGTGGGTGGGGCAAAATTTAAAGATCTTGATTTGGTTAGGGGAAAGGGGGTTTGGCTGTCTGATAAAGCTGCAGAAAAATTAGCCAAACAGCCAGGAGTGTTAAGGGTGGAAGATGACATAGTGGTGCAGGCTTTGGAAAACTTTAATTCTGAAAAAGTAACAGGGAAAGCAAAAATTCCTCCACAGCCCAGCCAAGTTTTACCATGGGGAATTGACCGGATTGACGCAGAAAAAGTTTGGGCATCAACTACTGCTGACTTAATTAAAGTTGGCATTATTGATACTGGCATTTCCAGCTCTCATCCAGATATTTTGGCTAATATAAAAGGGGGAATAAATACTATTCATCCTCGAAAAAGCTGGAATGATGATAACGGCCATGGTTCGCATGTGGCTGGAACTGTGGCGGCTTTAAATAACTCTGTTGGCGTGGTGGGAGTGGGCCCAGCTATTAACCTTTATGCTATAAAAGTGTTGAATGCCAATGGCTCTGGTTATTTGTCTGATATTATTGAGGGTTTGCAATGGGCAATTAGCAACAACATGCAAGTGGTTAATTTGAGTTTAGGGGCATCCACCGGCAATCAATCATTTCACGACGCTATTATTGCAACCAAAAATGCGGGTATTGTGGTGGTAGCGGCAGCTGGCAATTCTGGCGGTTCGGTTATTTATCCAGCTGCTTATCCGGAAGCCATTGCGGTTTCTGCTATAGATTCAAGTAATATTATCGCGTCTTGGTCAAGCAGAGGCCCAGAGGTTGATTTGGCAGCGCCGGGAGTTTCCATTTATTCTAGCTACAAAGGCACTGCTTATGCCACGCTTTCTGGCACTTCCATGGCAAGCCCCCACGTTGCTGGCGCTGTGGCTTTGGTTTTAAGTACGCCGGTTGGCGCTTATGATAGTGATAGCGATGGCGTTTGGGATCCATCTGAAGTACAAACTAAACTACAAGCAACTGCTGTTGATTTAGGGAGCGGGGGATTTGATAACTTATACGGTTATGGGCTTGTGAATGCTTTTGCTGCGGTTCAGTAGTAATTTCGTTGTTAATAGTTGAAACAAAACCAAAACTCCCGCCCAAAAGCGGGAGTTTTGGTTTAGAAATTTTTTTGTTATAATTGATAATATGAAAGTTTATTTTGTAAGGCACGGACAAACCGAGCATAATGTTTTAGAAATAAGCCAAAACGATGCTGTTGAGCTTTCTGATGAGGGCCAAAAGCAGGCAGAGATTTTGGCTAAAAGATTTTCAAAAATTCCAATTGATATTATTTTTGCAAGCCCTATGCAAAGGGCCAAGCAAACAGCTGAAATTATAAATAAAGAATTAAAAAAAGAAACAGTTTATTCTGATTTACTGCGAGAATGGAAAAGGCCAGTAGAGCTTGAGGGCAAAAGGAGAGATGACCCAATGGTTGTGGAAGTATATAACACAATCAATCTCCATCAAGATGACCCGAAATGGCATTATTCTGACGATGAAAACTTTATTGAGTTTAAAAGCAGAGTGAAAAAGTTTTTAGATTTTTTGACCACAGAAGTAAAACAAGAAAATGTTCTGGTTGTTTCTCATGGGGGCACAATTAAACTGATTACTTTATTAATGGCTTTTGGGGATATGGTTACCCCAGAAATTTTCTTTGGCTTCGTAGACACCTTTATGATTTATAACACTAGCATTACGCTTTGTGAAAAAAAAGAAGGTGGCCGTTGGAGCGTTGAGGCCTTCAACGACCACTCCCACCTTGGCTAAAAGTTGGTATAATAAAAGATATGAAAAAATTCTTTCAAGACCTTATTGCTCAAAAATTTAAGCCAAAGAGCAGGGGAGGGCAGGTTAAAACTAGCGACAGGGAGGACAAGCTTTTTGCCACATCAAGAAGAAGTTTTGGCTTGGCTAATCGCTTAGAGCATATCAAAAACCGAGGAAAGCAAAATAATAAAAAGTAATATGGAATTAAAGGAAATACAAAAACAGGTTTCTGAAAATTTTTGCAGTATTTAGAAAACGACAAGATTGCCTTGGATGATGACTATTTAATGCTAAAGATAGGGGAGGAGGTTGGAGAGTTAATGCAGGCATATTTAATTTACAAAAAAAGATGCCGGCAAGAAAAGTATTTATCTCCCAAAGAGGCGAAAAAGAGCTTTGCCAAAGAATTGGCTGACGTGATTGGCTTGGTTTTTATTATTGTCACGGTTATGGACATTGATTTGGACGAAGCAATTGATAAAAAATGGATTAGCAAAGAGTGGCTAAAAAGAAAGTAAATTTAATGCTATTGACACTATTTTTTAATTTGGTATATTTTAATTAGTTTTCAATTGAATAGTTTGTTATCAAGAGCAGGCGAGGGAACGGCCCCATGACCCTGCAGCAACCCCATTGTTGAAAAATAAGTTGGCGGGTGCTAACTCCGGCCAGGAAATTCCTGGAAAGATGATGTTTAGGTCATGGACTAAAGCCCCACACTTCTTTCTAGGAAGTGTTTTTTAGTTCATTAAAAAGGAGGATACAAAAATGGTTGCTACATTCAATATTGGCGGAGATGATGAAGTTCATAGAATTGAATTTGCTTCTGACAATGACTTAGAAGCTGGACTTCATGAAATTTTTACCAATAAGTACCCATTTGAAATGATGCCATACGGTATTTTCGAGTTGTCGGCAACTGTTATCGCCAAATTAGAAGAAAAAGGCATTGTTTTTTATGATTTGACGATTAAACTTGAGGGGGAAAAGATAAAGTGAAAGGAGTTAAAAATGGTACACCTTTTTTTCGAGGATGAGAAATCGGATTATAAAGAGGAAAGATCCTATACAGAGATCAATGATGCTCCACAAAAGTGGCTGGGAAGTTTTGTTATTTTTTGCACAGATCAAGGTGAACTAATTTTTGTGTCAGCGTCTCTAGGCTTGAAAGAAATTGAAAGATTAGTTCACAGTAAACGCTATTTGCCCCTTCTTTATTATCCGCATATTCATTGCGAGAAAGCTTATTTTAAAGGAGGAACAAAGAATTGGAAATCTTTTGGAGGAGGATACTGTCAGAAGGATGAAACGTGCTTAACAGTGGGTGGGCGTAGCGAAGATTATGGAAAGTACAATCGCGAGAAAATAGATATTTTAACAAAGGAGCTATGTGAAAAATTCGCAGTAGACAGTGTAATAATTAAAAAAGATACTGATATAGTGAGGGTAATTAATGACTGGTTCCCCTTGTGATGGGGTTGGAAAGTAACCAATGTTGCGTTCAATTAAATTGGACGCAACTTTTTTATTTATTTTAGGACTATTTGCCCCTCATCAATTTTGTTTGGTGAGGGGGTGGGGGGTTGACACTATTTTTTAATTTGGTATTATTGGCTTATGAGTATTTTGGAAATAATAAAAAACAAAAAAAGAAGCGGCTGATTGCCATCGTTTTTTTGGCAAGTTTAAAACGCTTCTTAATAGAAGCTTTTTTATTTCTAAAATACCTGCTCGTTCCAATTGAAAATTATCTCGTTGAAATGAATTTGAACCTAAATATTTCAAGAGAGATAAACTCGTTCGTAAAATTTGTTAGTAGTTAGCAATAATTACTAGCTGTAGGATTTAAGAAATTTTTTAAGGGCAAATGGTGGATGCCTTGGGAGCAGGAGGCGATGAAGGACGTGGCGTGGCTGCGATAAGCCTCGGGGAGATGCTTAGCAATCTATGATCCGGGGATTTCCGAATGTGGAAACACTACTGCGCAAACCGCAGTAATCCCGATGTAAGTCGGGAGGCGAACCTGGGGAAGTAAAACATTTCAGTACCCAGAGGAAAAGAAAAATATATTTTATTCCCTTAGTAGTGGCGAGCGAAAAGGGAAGAGCTCAAACCTAACTGTACCTCACTGCGTTTGGCACGGAATTAAAAATTAAAAATTCCGCCCGAGCATAGCGAGGTGCGGTTAGGGGTTGTAGGGCGTCAACGGAACTTGTTTCGGAAAGATATAAATTTATTAGTTAGCTAAATATTCCTGGAAAGGGTAACCATAGCGGGTGACAGTCCCGTAAGCGAAAATTAATAAAACTTTCTGGTTGACGTTCCTGAGTACCACAGGAAACGATAGCCCTGTGGGAATCCGGCTACACTGTTAGCCAAAGCTAAATACTACCTGCTCACCGATAGTGAACCAGTACCGTGAGGGAAAGGTGAAAAGTAGCCCGATGAGGGCGATGAAATAGTACCTGAAACCATTATGCTCACAAAGAGTCGGAGCTTTGTGCGTAGCACAAGGAAATTACAAGAAACAAGAAACAAGAAACAAACAAATCTCAAATCACAATTTTCAAAATCACAAACTTGTTTTGTTTGAAATTTGATATTTTGAATTTTGAATTTGTTTGTATTTTGTATCTTAGAATTTGGATTTTCTCGTGCTTCGCACGAGGTGACGGCGTGCTTTTTGTAGAACAAGCCAACGAGTCTAAATATACAGCTTGTTTAAACCCTTCTAGGGTGGAAGCATAGCGAAAGCAAGTGTTAATAGCGCGAAAAATTATGCTGTATATTTAGGACCCGAAGCCAGGCGAGCTTACCATGATCAGGGTGAATCCAAACGAAAGTTTGGAGAAGGCCCGAACCAGTTAGTCGTTCAACGCTTTTGGATGAATTGTGGTAAGAAGTGAAAAGCTAATCGAGCCTGGTAATAGCTGGTTCTCCCCGAAATATCTTTAGGGATAGCCTAAACGTTTGAGCTTGTGGGGGTAGAGCACTGAATGGTTCGTCGTGGGTTTACCTAGGCGATCCAATCAAACTCCGAATACCATAAGTTATGTTTAGAGTCAGAACACGGGAGCTAAGTTCCGTGCTCAAAAGGGAAAAAGCCCAGATCGCTATCTAAGGTCCCAAAATTTAAGCTAAGTGTGATAAGGAAGTGAATTTTCATTGATAGTTAGAAGGTTAGCTCAGAGGCAGCTATCCTTTAAAAAGTGCGTAACAGCTTACTACCTGAGAGAATTCGCGCCAAAGATTTACGGGACTAAAGCTTAATACCGAAGATGCGACTGTACAGATTTATTTCTGTACGGGGTAGGGGAGCGTCCCATATTCAGCGAAGCCGAGCCGTGAGGCCAGGTGGAGAATATGGGAGTGAGAATGTTGGCATGAGTAACCGCAAGGAAGGTGAAAGCCCTTCCCGCCGAAAGTCTAAGGTTTCCTTGGCAATGACAATCATCCAAGGGTTAGGCGATCCTAATCCCTCGCCCGAAAGGGCTCGGGAGATGGCCAGACGATTAATATTTCGTCCCTTCGATTCGTTTTCAAGAAAGTGACGAAGAGCAGTATCTTGGGCAGATTATTGGATTTCTGTTCGTGGCATAGGGCGCAAGCCGAATGTTGCGAAAACTTCTTCCTACGGGTTGAGGAATCCAAGTGAGCGCTCTCCCCAGAAAAGCTTTCAAGAGCTAAGCGAATTGAAATCGTACCGAAAACCGACACAGGTGGACTGGTGTAAGTGTACCAAGGCGAACGAGCGAAACTTCGTTAAGGAACTAGGCAAAACAACTAGGCGTAAGTTTTCGAGATGCCTTCCCTCAGCCAGCAATGGTATTGAGGGCGCAGCTAAAGATCCCAGGCGACTGTTTACCAAAAACACAGGTCTCTGCTAAACTCGTAAGAGGAAGTATAGGGGCTGAAACCTGACCAGTGCTGGAGTGTTAAAGGTGGGGGTGATTGTCGCAAGATAATTGCTTACTGCCCCAAGCCTCCAGTAAACGTCCGCGGTAACTCTGACCGTGTTAAAGTAGCGTAATCCCTTGCCGGGTAAGCGACCGGGCTTGCCCGTAAGTTGGCTCATAACGGAGAAGGGGAAAGGTGGCTGTTAGAAAGGGACAGCCAAGAGAGCCTTTCTTTAATTCCGTGGGAAGTCGTCCGCCTTTGGTGGATTGACCCCGTAACGACTGACCCCTTTTGGGGAAGATAGATGGTTTAAACATCTATAATACGCCGACCAATAAATGTGGTAAAATAGCGATAATGGACAAAATTAATCCTTATTACATAACAGGTTTTGTTGAAGGCGAAGGTAGCTTCTATGTTGGAGTATTACCAAGAGCTAAAAATAATTCCAAATGGGAAATAAGGCCGTCATTTTCTCTTTCGCAAAACATCAGAAGCGCTAATTTAGTTTATCTAATGAAAGATTTTTTTTGCTGTGGAACCATAAGGGTTTCCAAGCGAGACAATACTTTAAAGTACGAGGTAAGAGATTTGATAAGTTTAAATCAAACAATACTTCCTCATTTCTGTAAGTATCCTTTAAAAGGAGAAAAGCAGAAAGATTTTGAAGCATTTGAAAAAATTATTTTCATTATGAATGAAAAACGGCATTTAGATAAAAATGGCGTAAGAGAAATTGCAAAAATAGCAAGGTCAATGAGCAGAAATCCAAAAAGGATAAAATTTCTTGACCATGCCACCACTTTATTGAAGGAATAGTCTATCATCTTAAAACGATGAAGTTCCGGCCCGCATGAAAGGTTTAACGATCTGGGAACTGTCTCAACGAAGCGCTCGGTGAAAACGCAATGCCCGTGAAGATGCGGGATTCCTGCAGCTAGACGAAAAGACCCCGGGAGCTTTACTATATCTATGTATTGGGCTTTGGTCTTGAATGCGTAGCGTAGGTGGTAGGATTTGAGGTCTCACTTTCGGGTGAGGCTGATCCGACAATGAAACACCACCCTTTTTTGATCTTTGTTCTAACTCCTGCCTAAAAAGCGGGAAAACAGTGCATGGTGGGTAGTTTAAGTGGGGCGCTTGCCTCCTAAAAAGTAACGGAGGCGTTTAAAGGTTGGCTAACTCCGGATGGAAATCGGAGTGATAGGGCAAAACCAAAAGCCAGCTTTACTGCGAGATGGACATATCGAGCAGTTACGAAAGTAGAATTTAGTGAACCGACCTTAATTAACAGAATTAGGGAAGATAATCGGCTAAAAGTTACCCCGGGGATAACAGGCTGGTAGAGCCCGAGAGTTCACATCGACGGCTCTGTTCGGCACCTCGATGTCGGCTCATCTTATCCTGGAGGTGGAGAAGCTTCCAAGGGTTGGGCTGTTCGCCCATTAAAAAGATACGCGAGCTGGGTTCAGTACGTCGCGAGACAGTACGGTCTCTTTCTACTGTAGGCGTCGAGTTTTGAGGGGAGTTCTGGGTAGTACGAGAGGACCCTCAGGAGCTAACCTCTGGTGTACCAGTTGTTCCGCCAGGAGCATCGCTGGGTAGCTATGTTGGTTCGGGATAAGCGCTGAAAGCATATAAGCACGAAGCCCACCCCAAGATTAGAACTCTTTTAGATCGGTCGTAGACTACGACCTTGATAGGCTTTAGGTGTAAGCCCCGTGAGGGGTTAAGCCAAGAAGTACTAATTGATCAAATAATTTCTTAAGTTCATTCAGCTAGTAATTTTTGCTAATTAAATTTTTACAAAACGATTTTGAGTGTTTTGGTGGCGGTTTTACTGAACCTGTCCCACCTGATCCCATTCCGAACTCAGAAGTGAAATGGTTTAAGGCCCATGATAGTGCTTTTGCGCGAAAGTAGGTCACCGCCACCAAAACACTGAAAATTAAAAAACCAATAAGGGCAGACCTCCAAAGAACTTGAGCTCAGTTTTTGGGAGGACTGCCCTTTTTTGGTTTTTTTTGTTAATATGTAAGTATTATATGCCTAAAAAAAGAAAAAAAATTTTATTTATTATTTTAATTTTTTGTGTTGTTTTATTATTGGGTAAGCTTCTGTCTAATCCTTTAAACAGTATTTTTCATAAAATTTTCTCACCAGTTGAAAAGTACTTTTGGAATAAAGGCCAAAAAACCGAAACATTCTTTTTTTATCTTTTTCAAGCAAAAAATATTTATAATGAAAACAAATTTTTAAAAGAGCAAAATACAATTTTAGCTAGAAAAAATATTGATTTTTCCGACTTGGCAAAAGAAAATGAAGCCCTTAGGCAGGCATTTGGCTTGGGAGAAAAAGAAAATTTTAACTTACTTCCCGCCCAAATTATTTCAAAACAAGCCACCCGAGACGTTATTTTAATAGACAAGGGTGGAAAAGACGGATTGGTTGAGGGTATGCCAGTTATTACCTCAAGCGGTATTTTGATAGGAAATATTAAAAAAGTAAACACAAATTTTTCTGAAGCTTCTTTAATAACTTTAAAAGATCTCTCTTTTGATATTGTCATTCAAGTTGCCAGCACCACAGATACTTTGGTGGCATTAGCCAAAGGAAATGGAAACTTTGAACTATCTTTTGACTACGCCGAGAAAGCAAATTTAATACCCGAGAAAAGCCTAGTTTTTACTTCAGCTTTGGGAGGAAACTTTCCTAAAGGCCTTTTGGTGGGTGAAATAGAAAAAGCCCAAGCAAACCCGGCTGAAGTTTTTCAAACTGGTAAAATAAAGTCATACTTTAAGGACTACTTAAGGGGAGATGTTTTTGTTATTAAATGAAAAATAATTTTTTAAAAAATTTTCTTATTGTTGTTACTGTTTTTTTTCTGGCTATAATTGAGCAAATTTTTTTGCCCTCAATGGGGATATTTTTTTTGGGCCAGTGGCCTATTTTTATTTTAATTTTTATTTTAAACTTTTGGCAAAAGAATAATTTTCCATTATTTTGCGCCTTATTGGCTGGCGCTTCAATTGATTTTATTTCTGCGCTTCATTTTGGTGTTTTTACCTTTAGCTTATTTTGTATTGCCCTAATTGCTCAAACAGCCCAAGCCAGGTTGCAATCTTCAAGCTGGGCTTCTTTGGCTATTGCTTTGGTTATCTGCGCTGCCTGCTTTTTTGGCTTAACCCATTTATTTATTTATGTTTTTTAAGCAAAAGAAAATTAGGCGATATGGCCGAGAAATAGAGATAGAAGATATTTTTTTGGATAAGTTAGCTAAATCAAAAGAACAAGACACCGATATAGCTAATATTAAATTAGAAGTACCATTAAAAAGAGCTAATTTTTTGGTTTTAATGATCTTGATCTTGGCTATATTTTTATTTTTTATTTCTTTTGTTTTTTATTTTCAAATTTTTCAAAATAATAACTATAAAATTCAAGCCGAAAAAAACAATTCTCTTATTACTCATTTTTCAGCTGAAAGAGGAATTATTTATGACCGAACAATGAAACAACTTGTTAAAAACGAAGCTAATTTTGATTTATATCTGAATGTAGAAAATTTATCAAATAGCACAACAGTAGAGATTGCGTTAGAATCTTTACATGGGTTGATTAACTTAACCGACCCCACTCCTCCAATTGGGGCGGAAGGGTGGGGTCGGTCTACGACAAGCCAGCAGATTTTAGTAAAAGAAAACTTATCTCAAATGGACTTGGTTTTGTTGGAAACCAAAAAAACGCAAATGCCTTTTTTGGAAATAAAAAAACATACTGTTCGCCACTATACAGCTGATGCTTGCTTGGGGCATATTCTTGGCTATCTTGGAAAAATTTCTCAAAACGAATACGCTTCTTTGGAAGAGAGCTATGATTTTTCTGATTATATTGGCCGAGCAGGCGTTGAAAAACAATATGAAAGCGTTTTAAGAGAGAAAAAAGGCGCTATCCAGATAGACAGGAACGCCTTGGGCAATGAATTATCCCAAAAGGTTATTTCACAGCCATCGTCTGGAGACCATTTGGTTTTAAGTTTAGACTTGGCGTTGCAACAAAAGTCTTTAAGCGCTTTAAGTCAAGCTTTAGCTAATATCGGTAGTTCAAAGGGAGTGGTTATTGCTTTAAACCCTCAAAATGGAGAGGTGCTAGCTTTTGTTTCAATGCCTTGTTTTGATAACAATCTTTTTGCTTTTGGCATCACCCAGAGCGATTTAGATAAGTTAAACGCAAATAAATCAAATCCTTTATTAGATAGAGCAATTTCTGGGCTTTATCCAACTGGCTCTAGTATTAAACCGTTTATGGCATCGGCTGGATTGGAAGAAGGAATTATTACTCCAAACACATCGCTTTATTGCCCAGCTACTCTTTGCGTTGAAAATCAATATCAAAAAGGCACAGCTAATTGTTACCCGGATAATAAATTTCACGGCTGGACAAATATTAAAAGAGCTATCGCTGAATCAGTCAATCCATTTTTTTATATGGTTGGCGGGGGGTATCAATCTCCGGGGCCTGGCAGTAAATTTTATGTGCCAGAAATGCCGAAAAATTTTGTTGGCCTGGGCATTGCTAGAGTTAAAGAGTATTTAAATCTTTTTGGTTTTGGCGAAAAAACTGGCATTGATTTACCAAGTGAGCAAGAAGGACGGGTTCCTGACCCGGCATGGAAACAAGAATATTTTAAAACCGCTTTAGAGCAAAAATGGTATTTGGGCGATACTTATAATCTATCAATTGGCCAAGGCTATTTGCTGGCCACGCCTTTGCAGTTGGCTGTTGGTTATGCTGCCATTGCTAATAACGGAAAATTAATACAGCCTCATTTTGCAAAGTCATTTCTAAACAGCCAAACCAATCAAGCTGTTGACTTTGCGCCAAAAACCACTAGGGAAAATTTTATATCCACTTCAACTTTAGAAATAGTCCGTCAAGGTATGCGTCAAACCGTAACTTCACCCGCTGGTAACGCCTTTTCTTTAAATAGTTTGCCAGTGGCCGTGGCTGCCAAGACAGGCACAGCCCAGTCGTACGGGAAAGCGGAAATTTATAACAACTGGATTGGGGCATTTGCTCCCTATGATAAACCAGAAATTGTTTTGGTGGTAATGATTGAAGAGGTGCCAGGGCTTCGGGGCTCGGCTCAGCAAACAGCCAAGAGTATTTTAAACTGGTATTTTAGCCCCAAAAAACCCGAGCCAACAAAAAAAGAAAAATTTGAGCCAATTGCCACATCTAGTATAGAAGTTGATATTCCGATTAATTTTCCTATTGATGGTTTCACAACCTCAATATCTCCCACCATAGCCCCCATTATAATTGAACCCGCCACCTCTTCTCTCCCTTAATCGTTTTAATTTTACGGGTTTTTGTGATACAATTTATCAATAAATAATTCAAAATTTATGGGAACACTAGAAGAAATTAGAAAAATTCGGTTGGAGAAGTTGAAAAAGTTAGAGCAATGGGGGGCGCATACTTATTCTTCAAATACTAAAAGAACGCACACAATTGCTGCGGCTTTAGCTGACTTTGCCAAGCTAAAAAAATCTAAAAAAGAAATCTTTTTGGCTGGGAGAATAATGGCTCAAAGGGGCCACGGAGCTTTGTTGTTTTTGAATATTCAAGATGGTACTTCTAATATCCAAATTATTTTAATGCAGGATAAAATAGGGGAGAATGGGTTTAAATTTTTTACTGAAACAATGGATGTTGGCGATTTTATTGAAGCGCAGGGCATTTTAATTGAAAGCAAAACAGGCGAAAAATCTTTAGAAGCCACTAATTTTGAAGTTTTAACCAAAACGCTTTTGCCTTTGCCCGAAAAATGGCATGGGCTCCAAGATGTTGAAGAAAAATTGCGCAAAAGATACTTGGATATTTTATTTAACCCCGAAATTAAGCAAATGATTGAGAGGCGAGCCATATTTTGGAATGCAATGCGGGAATTTTTGATTACTCGAGGATTTTTGGAAGTGGAAACCCCTGTTTTGGAAGTTACCACTGGGGGAGCGGATGCTCGGCCTTTTATAACCCACCACAACGCTTTGGATATGGATGTATACTTGCGGATTTCAACAGGGGAGTTATGGCAAAAAAAATTAATGGTGGCTGGTTTTGAAAAAACTTTTGAAATTGGCCGGATTTTTCGCAACGAAGGCATGGACGCAGAGCACTTGCAGGATTACACCCAGATGGAATTTTATTGGGCCTATGCTGACTATGTTAAAGGAATGGAAATGGTGGAGGAAATGTATAAATATATTATTAAAAAATCTTTTGGCACTTTAAAGTTTGAAATAAATGGCCACAAGGTTGATTTTGGGGGAAAATGGGAAAAATATGATTATTGCTCAACCGTGCAGAAATATACAGGGATTAATGTTTTAGAGGCCAGTATAGACGAGATTGAAAAGACCTTGCAAAAATTAGGTATTGAATACGATAAAAAGGGCTTCAACAAAACTAGAGCCATTGATAATTTGTGGAAGTATTGCCGAAAGAAAATTTCAGGCCCTGGGTTTTTAATCAACCAGCCAATTGTTCTCTCCCCCTTAGCTAAAAGGCAGGAAAAGAATAAAGAAATAGCCCAAAAGTTTCAGGTTATATTGGCTGGAAGTGAAATGGGCAATGGTTATTCAGAGTTAAACGACCCAATTGACCAAGCTGAAAGATTCCAAGAACAGCAAAAATTAAGGGAGCAAGGGGATGATGAAGCCCAAATGTATGACCACGATTTTGTGGAGGCCTTAGAGTATGGCATGCCCCCAACCTGCGGCTTTGGCGTATCCGAACGGTTATTTAGTTTTCTGTGCAACAAACCTGCCCGCGAATGCCAAATTTTCCCCTTAATGAAACCTAAAATATAACAATTAAAATTATGTTAGACATAAAATTCATCAGGGAAAACCCTGAAAAAGTTAAAATAGGGGCGAAGAATAAGGGGGTGGAAGTTGATGTGGACAAGCTTTTAGAGCTTGATAAAAAAAAGCGAGAAATAATTGCCGAGTCAGAGCAATTAAAAGCCGAGCAAAATAAGTTAAGCGGGAAGGGTGCGCCAACCCCAGAAGTTATTGAGCAAGCCAAGGCCTTGAAAGAAAAGTTTCAAGCCCAAGAAGAAATTTTAAAAGGAGTGGAGGTGGATTTTGACGCTTTAATGCGTAAAATTCCCAATCCCGCATTTGATGAAGTTCCAGTTGGCAAAGACGACTCGCAAAATGTTGTTAAAGAAATCGGCAAGGTAAAGGAAAAGCCAAAATTTGATTTTAAGCCCAAAGAGCATTGGGAAATAGGGGAGGGGTTAGATATTCTTGATACTGAAAGAGCAGGCAAGGTGGCTGGGAGCAGGTTTTATTATTTAAAAGGCCAAGGAGTTTTATTGGAGTTTGCTTTAATTAATTTTGCTTTTGCCAAATTAGTTAAAAAAGGCTTTATTCCAATAATTCCGCCTGTAATGATAAAGCCAGAAATGGCTTGGGCAATGGGCTATCTGGAGCAAACAAATGATGATGAGGCGTATCATTTAGAAAAAGATAACTTGTATTTAACAGCTACTTCCGAGCAAGCTCTTGGGGCAATGCATGCTGGAGAAACATTTGAAGAAAAAGATTTGCCCTTGCGATATGTTGGATTTTCTACTTGTTTTAGGCGGGAAGCAGGTAGTTTTGGCAAAGACACAAAAGGAATGTTGCGAGTGCATCAGTTTGATAAGATAGAAATGTTTATTTTCTGCAAACCAGAGGACGCTAAAAAAGAACACGAACAATTAATTGCCATTGAGAAAGAATTAATGGACGACTTGGGCTTGCACTATCAAGTAATTGATATTTGCACAGGGGACTTGGGGGCTCCAGCCGCCAAAAAATATGACATTGAAACATGGATGCCCGGGCAAGACAGGTACCGAGAAACACACTCCACTTCAAACTGCACGGATTTTCAAGCTAGGCGGTTGAATACAAGATATAAAGATAATAAAACCAATAAGCCAGAATTTGTGTACACCTTAAACGGTACGGCTTTTTCTATGAGGCCAATTATTGCCATCTTAGAGAATTACCAAAAAAAAGACGGCACTGTTGAGGTGCCTAAAGTATTGCAGAAATACACAGGGTTTAAGGAGATAAAATAGCAAAAATTTTAAATTATAAATTTTTAATTTTAAATGAATTTTAAATGATTCAATGTTAAATTTTAAAATTAAGATTTGATTTAAAATTTAGAACTTAAAATTTAAAATTAAACATGCGTGTATTTTCTCAACAAAATAAAGAAATCTGGAATAGATTTTTGATTGCTAACGATAGTAGCTTCCTTCAGTCCTATGAGTGGGGCGAATTTCAGGAAAAGTTGGGCAGAAAAATTTGGCGTATGGCCGTAGATAATGACGGGGAAACTTTGATGCAGGCTTTGGTTGTAAAAAAAACTTTAGCTTTAGGGAAAAGTTACTTGTATATTCCTTTTGGACCTTGTTTTAAGAATGGCTTAACAGATGAGAAGAAAGAACAAGCGCTTGAGGTTTTAGTTGTTGAGCTAAAAAAAATAGCCAAAGTCAAAAAGGCAATTTACTGTTACATTGAGCCATTCAAGCCACCATTCAAGCCACTCGGTTCCTTGAAATTACCACAAAAACGCATACAGCCCCAGCAAACATTGGTTATTGATTTAACTCCAGCAGAAGAGCAGATTTTTAGAAGTTTGAAGTCAAAAACTACTCGGTACAATATTAGGTTTGGTCAAAAGGCGGGTTTGGAATTTGAAAATCTTGATATAATAGGGAATAAGGAGATAGAAATTTTTTATGGCCTAGCCCAAAAAAGCGCTCAAAGAGATGGGTTTGCCAATTATGACAAAGATTATTTTAGTAAACTTTTTTCTATATCTGGCAAAGAGTTAACGATAAAATTATTTTTTGCCAAGCACCAAGGCAGTTATATAGTCGCTAATATTTTTGTATTTTTTGGGAAAACAGCTGTACATTTATTTGGCGGGTTTGATCACGAATTTAGAAGCTTAATGGCTCCGTATTTTATGCATTGGAACCAAATGATTTTTGCCAAAAATAAAATGAATTGTGAAGTTTACGATTTTTGGGGCATTGACGAAAAAAAATGGCCGGGGGTTACGCACTTCAAACGTTCCTTCGGCGGAAAAGAAATAGAATACCCGAAAGGGTGTGATGTGGTTTTTGATACTAAATGGTATAAACTATTTGCTCTTGCCCGTAAAATTTTAAAAAAATAGAAAGTTTATGCAGGATAGTGTAGTTATAAATCAGCAACTCATTGCTTACAATGTATTAAACCAAGAGGGCGGGAGTGCTTTAGTTTTTTTGCATGGGTGGATGTCACAAGGAAGTGTTTTTATAGATATCGCAGATAAAATGAATAATCAGGGCTTTGCGGTTTATATGTTTGATTTGCCAGGGTTTGGGGGCTCGCCTCAGCCAAAAATCGCTTTTTCTGTACAAGATTATGCTGATGTGGTTGCTGAATTTATTAAAAAATTAAAATTAAACAATGTTATTTTAATTGGCCACTCCTTTGGGGGAAGAGTAGCTATTAACTTAGCGAGCAGTGAGCCAGTACTGATAAAAAAAGTAATTTTAGTTGATTCTGCTGGACTAAGAATAAAAGATAGAGGTAATAGAACAATACTTTTAGCTAAACTGGCTAAGCCCTTTTTTAGGCCTAAGTTTATGGCCGGGTTAAGAAAGAAAATTTACAGAGCCCTGGGGTCTGTTGATTATATTGAAAGCGGTGGTTTGAAAGAAACCTATTTAAAAGTAGCCAGCGAAGATTTAGGTGGTTATTTACCAAAAATTAGCCAACCAACTTTGATTATTTGGGGCGAAGATGACAAAGATACTCCTTTGGAAGTTGCTAAAACAATGAACGAAAAAATAAAAAATTCAAAACTAGTTGTTTTAAAAGGAGCTGGGCACTTTAGCTTTTTAGACAAGCCACAAGAATTTTTCAGCGAATTAATAAAGTTTATCGGGTAAAATATGCTTTTGTTTTCAACAATAAAATATCAGCTATATTTGCTTCAACTAGAAAACTATGAGGTTTCACGGTATTTAAGGCTTTTATTTAAAAAAGGATACTTTTTTTCAAAACAGCCATTAAGAAGCCAATTGGTTTGGACAGGAAAGGCAAGTTTGATTTTATTTTTGGTGAGCTTATTTTGGATTGTTAGTGGCGCCTTTCTTTTATGGGAAAGTAGCTTTTTTGTTGCATTAATATGGTTGGTTTTTTACTTTTTAGCTTTGCCATTTTTTTATTCTTTATTTTTGATTTTGCTTTGGCCATTGGAGTTTGTGGTTAAGCAGTGCTTAATTTCCAAAGCCAAAAAAATAATAGCAAAAGATAAAGATTTAAAAATTATTGGCATTGCTGGAAGCTATGGGAAAACCACAATGAAAAATGTTTTAGAGAGTGTTCTTGGGGTAAAAATAAAAGTTTTAGCCACTCCCAAAAGCGTTAACACTCCAGTTGGCATAGCCAAGTGGATTATTAAAAACAGTAAAGAAAATCCTGATGTTTTAATAATTGAAATAGGGGAGCATTATAAGGGTGATGTTGAGTATATTTGCAAAATTGTTCCCCCTAACATTGCCATTTTAACTGGCATAAACCAAGCCCATATTGAAAGGTTAAAAAATATTGAAAATACAATTTCAACAATGTTTGAGGTGGTTCAAAATGCTAAAGAAAACGCTTTGATGTTATTAAACGCTGATGATGCTAATATAAAGGATAATTATCAAAAGTATACCGCAGGAAAAGACATTTATTTTTATAGCTATTTAAATGATGGGTTGGGGGATATAAAAATAAAAGAAAGGCAATTTTTAGCAAATGAGCTGTGCTGGCAGTTTAGTATTGACGAGTTCCTGAAAATGAATGTTTCTTCTTTGGGAGAGTATATTTTGGGGGATGTGGTTGCTTGTATAATTGTTGCTAAAAATTTTGGTTTATCTATTGAACAAATCAAAAAAGGAATTTTTAACATAAAGCCAGTAGAGCATAGATTGCAGCCAATCAAGGGGCAGGGAGATGTTTTAATAATTGACGATAGCTATAACAGCAATCCCGACGGAGTAGAGGAGGCAATTAAAGTTTTAAATAAATTTCAAGATAAGCGGAAGCTGTTTATTACTCCGGGCATAGTGGAAACGGGCGAGGACACAGCCAAAATCCATGAAAAAATCGGGCAAAGCTTGGCTAAGGTTGCTGATTTAGTTATTTTAGTTAAAAATAGCGCCACGCCTTTTATAGCTAAAGGGTTAAGGGATGGGGGGTTTAGCGAGGAAAAAATAATCTGGTTTGAAACAGCGCAAAAAGCCCATGATTCTCTGGGTAATATTTTAAAGCCAAAGGATGTTATCCTTTTTCAAAATGATTGGGGAGACCAATACGTGTAAATAAATCCGCCACCCGCCAGCTGGCGGGTGCGGAAAAAAATTATGGAAAATAAAAAAACAATCGGGGTATTTTTTGGCTCAAAAAGCCCAGAGCACGATATTTCAATTATTACAGCCCAATTAGTTATATCGGGCCTAAAAGGACTGGAGTTTAATGTTGTGCCAGTGTACATCAACAGAGGCGGCTCATGGATGATTGATGAAGAGTTGGGAAAGCTAAAAAGCTTTACTGATCCAAAACGGGAAATAGAAAAAGAAAAAAATTTCCAAGAGTTTTATTTAGACCTTGAAAGCTCAAACGGAAAAATGGTTTTTAAGAAAAAGGGGATAGGGGGGAAAACTATTGTAATTGACTTGGCTTTTCCGGCTTTTCACGGCTCTTTTGGAGAGGATGGCACAATACAGGGGCTTTTTGAAATGATGAATATACCATATGTTGGCTGTGATGTTGTCTCATCAGCCATTGCCATGGACAAGGCCTTAACCAAGCAGATTTATTTAGCCAATAATATCCCAACAACAAAATTTATTTATTTTTACAAAAATGATTGGGAAGAAAATAAAGAAAGCATTGTTAAAGAAATAAAAGAAACATTGCAATGGCCTGTTTTTATCAAGCCGGTCCATCTGGGCTCTTCTATTGGCATTTCAAAAATAAAAGAAGGGGACATAGCTGGCTTGGAAAATAAAATAGACGTTGCTTTTTACTATGATGACAAGGTTTTGGTGGAAGAGGGGGTTTCTGATTTAATGGATGTAACTTGCTGTGTAATTGGCAACACAAAACTTTTATCCTCTTTGCTCCAAGAGTCAGTTTTTCAAGCGGATTTGTTTGATTTTGAAGAAAAGTATTTAAAAGAAGGGGGAAGCCAGCTGGGGAAATCACAAAGTGGCGTTATTATTCCAGCTCGTTTGGACCAAAGCATAACAAAAGATATTCAAGAAACAGCCAAAAAAGCCTATAAATCTTTGGGGTGCTGTGGCATAGCAAGGATTGATTTTTTGCTAAACAAGAAAACAAACAAATTTTTTGCCAATGAGGTTAACCCCTTGCCTGGCACAGTATACCACCATCTTTGGAAAGCAAGCGGTTTGGAGCTAGATGAGTTATTAAAAAAGTTAATAAGCTTTGCGGGCGAAAAACACGAGCAGAAAAAAGCTATAAACTTTAGCTTTGAATCAAAAATTTTAAGTAGCTTGAATTCAAAAAAGTTAAATATGAAGAAGTAGTTTTATGAAAAGTTACAAGCCCTCGCATTTGCAAAAGAAAATAAAAGTAAGAAAGAAAGCCATTAAGAGGCAGAGGTTTTTGAAAAGCCGTTTGTTTTTTGATATTTCGCTGGGGTTTATACTTTTTTTATCTTTGGCCTATTTTTTATTTCTATCGCCAGTGTTTAAAATAAAAAATATCCAAATTATTTCTCCTCAAGAAATACCAAACGAAAGAATTAAGCAAATAACTAATAAAGAAATAGGTAGATCTTATTTTTTGGTTAACGCAAGAAAAATGTCTCAAAATATATCAAATGGATTTCCCCAAGCCAGTAAGGTTGAGGTTAGAAAAGGTTTACCAGGAAGTATTTTTATTGAAATAAAACCAAGGATAGCCCAAACGATTTGGTGCTTCGCTTCGCATGAAAGTTGTTTTTTAGTCGATCAACAAAGAATAATTTTTGCTTCTTTTAGCCCTGACTCGCCAAAAAATAATTTAATTTTTGTTAATTCCCAGTTTGCTCCAAAAGCGATTTTTAGCGAAGTTTGCACTAGTAGTTTAATGGAAAGAATAATAGAAACAGACAAGGTTTTAAATGATTTTGGGCTTTTTAATTCTGTTTTTGAAGAAAAGTTAAACGGTTTCCTAAATGTGAAAACACTCGAGGGTTGGAGCGCTTACTTCAACCCCAAACAAGACCTTGCTTCTGATATTTTGAAATTGCGATTATTACTTAACAAAGAAATCACCCCGGAAAAAAGAAAAACCTTAGAGTATATAGACCTAAGGTTTTCTAAAGCGTATTATAAATAGGTATGCACCTAACTTGATTCGGCGAAAGTTCCTATTGGGATTTTTTGCATTTTTCCCATAAAGCCTGAAAGAATATCTCCATTGTTTTGGAGATTTTTTCGTTTTCAATTAGAACACCGGATGGTTCTTCGTTAAGCGAGAACAGAGCTACTTTATTAGCGTAGATGTATAGCTTGGCGGGAATTTTAATTTCTGGGGGCAAAAAGACGATTTCTTGGTTCCAAACAACTATCCTTGAACAGCTACAAGGCAATGGGGTGTTTGGCTTTTTATTTCATTATGGAATTTACCCTACTTTTTATACCAAGTTATATGAAGAAAATGGTAAAATTAAAGTTGAAACAGGAGTTCCTTTTGGCGATATCTTTTTAACTTTGAATTACGAAAAGCCCGAACAAAAAAATATTCGGGCTTTATTTTTTATTATAAATAAATTGATTATGCCTTTGTTTCGAGGTTGGAAAGGTGGTTTTCTAAAAGGATGAATTCTTGTTTTGAGGTTTTTTGGGACAGGTCGATTTTTATTTGGCCAACATCTTCCTTAACAATCTTCATATCATCTTTCAAAACAGAGACATCCTCCTTTAATATGGATACATCTTTTTTCAATACCGAAATATCCTTTTCTGTTGAAACTATTTTAACTTCTACTACCTCAAGCCGTTGATCTATTTTGTTAAACCGTTGGTCGTGCTCAACCAGTTTTTCCGTATTAGCAACAATTTGTTCGGCAAGTAAATCAAATTTGCCATCTATATGTTCTGTTAAGACCTCAAAATGCCTTTGTGTTTCTACGGTTTTTTCGTCAAAGTATTGTTTGAGTTCTGTTGTACGTTCGTCAAAACGACCTTGCGTTTCAACCGCTTTGTCGTCAACATGTTTTATCACTGCAGTCATTTTGTCGTCAACATGCTGAATAACATCACCAAGTATTTTTTTGATGTCTTTTATATCCTCATCCATATAGTTGTATTTTAAACCTGCAAAAATTTTTGTCAAATGCGGATAGCTAAAGCCATTTTTTCTTTTTGAAGACAATAAAAATAATAAAAACGCCTGTTAGCATTAATCCATAAACCTTCCAGAAATCGCTTGGGTGGGCAGTCCATGTTAAGAATTGTCCGTTCATGCTGAAAATGTCCGAGAAAAAAGCGAACGGATAAAGCAAAATAGAAAAGATTGTTAAGGCCTTAACGATTTCGCTTGTTCTATTATCAATTAAGGATTGGTTGGTTGTTTCCAGAGCAGACAAGGTTTTTCCATTAGTTTCCACCAAGCTTTTTACTTGGCTGTAAGTATTGTTTAAATTGTGGAAATAAGGGAGAAGCTGTTTTGGAAAAAATAATTCGCTTTCTTTGATTAAATTTTGTAAAACAATTTTTTGGGGCTCTAAAATCCGCTCAAAGCCAATAATGTCTCTTTTTATATCAGCTATCTTATTAATAGCTTTTTTATTTTCTTTTTTGAAAATTATTTTTTCTATCTCATCAATATTTTGCTTGATGTGGCTTATTTTTGGAAAGCAGGCCTGTAAAATCTCATTAACAACGCGATATAAAAGTTCGCCTGTTCCCTCATCGCTAAACTGTTCCATTTTTTCTGGGTATAGATTGCAATCATGAAACAAGGCGCTTAGTGGTAAAATATCTCGATAATGGTTGGTTATAAAAAAGTTTTTGCCAATAACAATATCTAGTTCAAAGGGAAGGGTGCTAGATGTTTCTTTATCAAAAAATGGATAGAATATTACGAGAAATAAATAGTCCCCGTAATTTTCAATTTTAGGGTAATCAATTTGGGGCATTATTTCTTTTAATACCAAGGGGTGTAAGTTAAAATTATTTTTTAGATGCTCCATATCTGGGCTAGTGGGCCCCTTAATATCTATCCAAGTTAATTTTATTGACTTAATAATTTGCATTATTTATTATAGCAAATAGGCAAGCAATTGCAGTTGTGGATAACACAAAAATAGGTTATAATAATTATTATTATGGAGGAACAAAATGAGGACAAAATAAAAGAATTAGAGGCTCAAAGAGATGAATACTTGGCTGGCTGGCAGAGAGCTAAGGCGGATTTTTTGAATTATAAAAAAGAAGAAGCTATGCGAATTAGCGAGCTGATGAATTATTTTAGAGCGGGGCAAGTTTCAAAAATTCTAAGAGTTATTGATAACTGGGATAGGGCAATGAAACATACGCCAGAAGAAATAAAAGATTCCATTTGGTTGCGCGGAATTGAAATGATAGAGAATCAGCTAAAAGATTTTTTAAAGGCAGAGGGCGTTAAAGAAATAAAAACAGATGGAGAAAAATTTAATCCAGAGTTTCATGAAGCCATAGAGGAAGAAGACAATGACTCTGGCGAAACAGGTGAAATTTTAGAAGTTTTAGAAAAAGGTTATACTTTAAATAATAAATTAATTAGACCTGCAAAGGTAAAAATAAATAAATAAATATATGAGCAAAATATTAGGTATCGACTTAGGCACCACTAATTCTGCAATGGCCATTGTGGAAGCGGGGGAAGCCAAAATAATTGAAAATAAGGAGGGAGCTAGAACAACTCCTTCAGTTGTTTCTGTTTCAAAATCAGGCGAGCGATTGGTTGGGGTTATTGCTAAGAGGCAAGCCATAACCAATCCGCAAAACACAATCTTTTCGGTTAAACGATTAATTGGCCGAAGCTTTAACGATGAAGAAGTTAAAAAGGACAAGACCTTGTTGCCTTATGAAATAAAAGAAAGGTCTGACGGCGGAGTGGAAGTAAAAATAGGGGATAAATGGTACAGCCCTCAAGAAATTTCCGCTATGATATTAGCTAAATTAAAGCAAGACGCCGAAAGCAAGCTTGGTGAAAAGATAACTGACGCTATTATTACCTGCCCAGCTTATTTTGATGATTCTCAAAGAAAAGCCACCAAAGTGGCTGGAGAAATAGCTGGACTAAATGTGTTAAGAGTTATTAATGAGCCTACAGCCGCAGCTTTAGCTTATGGTTTAAACAAGAAAAAAGACCAGCAAATAGTTGTTTATGATTTTGGCGGGGGCACTTTTGACATTTCGATTTTAGATGTAAATGAGGATACGGTTGAAGTAAAAGGCACAGGCGGGGACACTCATTTGGGCGGGGAT
>Ga0210057_1002952_pt1 | contig 23800 bp, 19 predicted proteins | sample CryGeyCG2114_010_2_FD_183968 | JGI IMG/M metagenome (GOLD analysis project Ga0210057, IMG submission 183968) | Groundwater microbial communities from aquifer - Crystal Geyser CG10_big_fil_rev_8/21/14_0.10 (SPAdes) (version 2) | ecosystem: Environmental > Aquatic > Deep subsurface > Groundwater ...
AATTTCTTTAAGGGTCACAAGTTTTGGCAGTTCGTGTCCGGCCGCAGCCTCAATTTCTCCCTGGTTTTCCCGAATTTCAGGTGGAATCCAGTCTAGACCTAGAAAACCGTAAAAACTTTCTTCGTCCCTAAACGTTTTAAGTTTCCCATTTTTTAGCTTAATGCCCTTTTCTGAAAGCGAATAGCCTTTTTTAATAGCGTATTCGCGCAGTTTTATATTGTGTTCCTTGCTGCCCGTAAAATGCTGAAGCAGAGATCCCATCTGCTCAGGCATTAATACCATTAAATCAATCTGTTTATTGCCCGAAGTTATAATCGAGGCCGTAATATCCCCTTTTTCAATAATCCTATCCTTATACGGATAATTAACAAAATGCTCGATAACTTTTTTTGGTTCTTTTGAGGAAACGGCGATGTCAACGTCTCCAATTGTTGATTTCATTCGCCTCAAGCTCCCTAAAGGATAGGCTTCAATCACTGCCTTTTCCTTTTTTAAATAATCGAGCAGAGTATTCGCAATTTCTTGCGCGAAAGCAAGCACCATTCTTGCAGATTTTGTTTTTCCGATTTTGTATTCCTCGATAGCCCGTATTATGTCCGATTGCGACTTTTCCCCAAATGAAGGAATAGGGGCAATTTTACCTTTTTTTGCTAATTTATAAACATCGTCAATAACTGTATTGGGATTATCTAAATCAAACTCATCAACAATTTTATAAGCCTTCTTAGGGCCAAATCCCGGAACGTCCAAAAGGGGGAAGAATGCCCTGGGAGTCTTTCCAAGAACTTCGTCAAAATGCTTTACTCTTCCCGTTTTAAACAGTTCAAGAAGATGACTCTTTAAGCTGCTGCCTACCCCGGGTACTTTATCAAGCGAATTTTCAGCGATTAAATCTTTCACCTGATGAGTGAGTCTTTCTATGGAATCTGCGGCCTTTTGATAAGCAAGTATTTGGAAGCGGTATTTACTTTCATTCTTTATGGAATATGCTGCCGCTACGTCTTTTAGCAGTTTTGCAACATCCTCATTTGTTAGAGACTTCATATTTGTATTATAGCGCATACAGTCTCATTGACTGAAAGGACTTGAGTTGGTAGAATATCTGAACCAATACGTAGACAGCTTGGTGAGGTTGGCGGGTCCGCCCGCAGCGACTTCGCAAGCTCGTCCCCGCCTGCAACGCGTTGCATAGCATTGTAGGCAGGTTGCGTGTCGGGCGGGGGGCGGTAGCTCTCCGATGCTTCAATGAAGATCGGAGTCCGATAGTGATTAATCGTTCATCGGACAGCTATGCGCCTTACATATTTGAAAAAAAAGTTAATTACCAAAGCTTTAGAAAAGTAAATTTTGCTGTGGGCTCGTAGTGAAGAGGCCTATCACGCCTCCCTGTCACGGAGGAGATCGCCGGTTCGAATCCGGTCGGGCCCGCAAAATTTATTCGGGGTCACGGAAGAGGTTGCGGGTTCCCCGCCTGCAGCGCAATATAAAAATCCACTTGCAAAGATCGTGCAAGGCGTATATATTACTTAGTTAAGTTTAGAAAACTTAAAAAATTCATCCTGCCTTTATTAAAAATATAATCTTCTGCCCGGAAAGGAGGCGAAAAACTTCAATAAAATGGCTAAAAAAAAGACAGATATAACAAATTTTGACATTAAGAAATTGATGGAGAATTCCGGTTCTTACAAAAGCTTAATATATGGAGCATTAACCGTTTTAATTCTTGCTGCCATTATTTTTCTTGGAATAAGAACTCTTTCACAAAATCAGGGAGATATAGATAAGGGCGCGGTAACAATTGAGGAGGAGGGGTTAGTCGAGTACGAAGTTGCCGAAGGCGATACTCTGTGGAGTATTTCCGAGAAGGTTTACGGTACAGGATTTAACTGGCAGATGATTGCAGATAGCAATAATATCACCGACCCTAACAACATCGAAAAAGGGACCAAACTTAAGATTCCATCTTTAACTCCTACAGCATCAGCTGAGGAACCTAGTGAGGCTATGGAAGAGTCGGCAGAGCCTACTGAAGCACCTGCAGAAGGAGAAAAAATGGACGAAGAAAAAACATCTTCGGCAACAGAATACACTGTTGTAGCTGGAGACAGTCTTTGGAAAATCGCAGTAGCTCAGTATAACGATGGATATAAGTGGGTAGAAATAGCAAGAGCAAATAAACTTTCTAACCCTGACCTTATTCATCCGGGAAATAAATTTGTACTTCCGCGATAGTTAATGCGTTGACATTTAAAAATGAAAAGAACGTATCTGCCCTAACTATCGATAGAATTAGCATGGGATTTTTTGTTTTGGTTTTTGCTAGGGATAGATTATAATTAATGCTGAATTATCTAGACGGTTCGAAAGATAGGCGAGGGTAGTTCAGCGGTAGAATGTCTCCTTCCCAAGGAGAAGGTCGCGGGTTCGATTCCCGTCCCTCGCTCCAAAAGTGACAGAAGTAACTAAAAAGTTACTAGAGAATTACATAAAATGACAATGCCTGAACAAGAACAGGGTAATGAAAGAATCAGCCCAACGGCCTGGACAATTGCTCACAGGAGAACAGTTACAGATATTCCCTACTCAAAAGCAATATTTGGTGAAATTGAAAAACTTCGAGAATTGCAAGGAGTTGATATTCCTGACCAACTAAAATCTCCGGAAATTGCCCCGCAAATTGAGGCACGGTATAAACTAGTCAGCAGACTACTCGCGCAGAATAGAATTGAACAAGTTTTGGAAATAGCAGCAGGTTTTTCTCCTCGCGGACTTGAATTAACAGAAAATAGGGCTACATATGTCGAGGTAGACTTACCTGGCATTATGACCCAGAAAAAGAAAATTGTTAATTCAATTGGATCCAACGAGAATCTCTTTTTAGAAGAAGGCAATGCACTGGATGCAACCTCACTTCAAACAGCCACAAGACATTTTGATAGATCAAAGCCATTGGGCATAATTCACGAAGGATTGCTTCGTTATTTAACTTTTGAACAAAAAGCAACAGTTGCCAGGAATATTCATAAAATACTAAGCGCTTTTAATGGTGTTTGGATAACACCAGATATTACACTCAAAGCCGTGGTACAAGCAGAAAATACAGCAACTCAGCAAACAACAGGAATCGTTGGGGAATTAATCGGCGTCAATATTGATAAAAACAGTTTTGAAGACGTAAATCATGCACAGAGATTTTTTGAGGGTTTAGACTTTTCTGTTGAGCGACACAGCTTTATGGAAGTTATTGATGAATTATCCTCTCCCGCTGCATTGCATCAGACAAGACAAAATGTTGAAGCGCTTATCAATGCCGCTTATGTTTTTGTCATGAGAACGAAGGAAAAATAAAATCGGTCTCTGCGAATAAGATGGATCAGTTAAGTGCCATCAGTTCTCTAAAAGTAAGATACCTTCACCCCTCCAGAGGTGGGCAGGCACAGAGACCATTCGGTAGAAAGAATATAGCAATTTAGTCCTTCAATTACAAATCTTAATTCCTCTACTGGTCGATTGTAGTACAATTCTCACATGGACTCAGTAGATTATAGTGTTCAGAGATTTCCTTGGTATTCACCTCACTTAATTATAAAATCAATCAACAAGCTTACTAAAATGTACGGCGGTAACATTGAAGATAAGCGCGAGTTTAAGCTTGCTCGAGAAATGTTTGATGCTGCAGTTGCTCTTCTTGGATCCTACGAACTAGATTCTAGTAACAAATATTTCATGCAAGCAAATCTTCAAAGCAATTCTCCTGATGTTATGTCAGCCAAGCAAACCGAACTGCTCAATGCTCCCATTCTACTTGAGTTAAATCAAATTGAAGTAGTAACTATGAATGAATATTCAGAGACAGATAATGTTGTAGAATTTTTAAAAAAAACAAAGCTTTCACCCAAGAAAAGCTATAGCGAGAAAACATTGATAGTAGTAGTTATTAATAAGAGGATTCAGATTGATCGAAAAAAAATTGCTGATGAATTAAAAAAGATCAATCCTAAACCTGCGATTTATATTCTCGGAAAACTTGCCAGAGATAATGATCAGTGGACAATATTCTCACCTTGGCCACTTCTTACAAAGTTTGTCATATATAGTTTGTCTGATACTATGAAAAAGTTTCAATTACCTGACTGTGTTTCTTTGCATAGAGGATTTAAGTATAAGATTAGTTATACTGAACCAAAAACAGTGACAACTACTGTTCAGCAACTTTTTAGTATTAAAAAGGATGCTATCAAAAAATACCGAAAAATTTAAACTATGGTTTTGAAAAGGTAGGTCTAAGTTTTGCTGGAGACATGTTTTGATATACTCATCCAGGCTAAAGTGGTTTCCAGCCCGCAAGAGCTACGCTCAAGCGTTGCTGGCGGGGAGCCAAATCCGGTCTACCGCTCTGACAATATTGATAGAGAGGAGAATGTGCAGCCTTATAACACGTAGAAGGTGCAAATCCGCAATTTTAGGTTTGGAAATGATTGTATTGACAGTAAAAAGCTCATTTGATATTATAAATCGTGCCGAAAAAGAATAATACAAAATATATATTCGTTTCGGGCGGAGTTATTTCAGGAATCGGAAAAGGAATAACGGTAGCCTCAATAGCACTCCTTCTCAAAAATTCAGGGTATAAAGTTGCTCCCATAAAATTTGAAAATTATCTAAATCTTGACGCCGGAACCATAAACCCCATAGAACACGGCGATCCATTTCTTTGTGAAGACGGAACCGAGGGAGATATGGATATCGGGACGTATGAGAAATTTTTAGATGAAGATATGGGAAAAGTTAATTTTGTCACGATGGGGAAAATTTACCACACTGTTCTTATGCGCGAGCGCTCCTTTGAATATAACGGTGAAGACGTAGAGGCGATACCGCACGTAACAGACGAAATAATAAGACGAATTGATGAGGTAGCGAATGCGAAGAAGGCTGACATTATAATTATTGAGCTGGGTGGAACCGCGGGGGAGTATCAAAACGCGCTTTACTATGAAGCTTCAAGAATTTTAACCTTAAGAAAACCTGCTGATGTTATTCACATCCACGTAAGCTACGTGCCAGTTCCAAAACATCTTGGAGAACCCAAGACTAAGCCTACTCAGTTATCCGTAAGAACCCTTAATTCCATGGGAATTCAGCCTGATTTTATAGTCGCGCGTTCGGAGCTTGACTTAGACGAAAGACGCCGCGAGCGGTTTGCGCTTTTCTGCAATATACACAAAGAAAATGTTATTTCAAGCCCCGACGTTGAGAGTGTTTACGAAATTCCTCTTATCCTAAATAAGCAAAACCTTGCCCAAAAAATTCTTAGAAAAATAGGTTTAAAAGAGCAAAAACCCAATTTAATCGAGTGGAATTCGGTCATAAATAGAGTCAAATCCGAGAAAAAAAGCAAAGTTACCATTGCTATTATAGGAAAATATTTTTCAACGGGAAATTTTCATCTCAGAGACTCTTATGCGGCACTTCTTGATGCTATAGATCACGCTTCCTGGAAGGCGGGCGTTGAGGTTAAAACGGTCTGGATTGACGCTGAAAAGGTTGAAAAAAATGGAGAGGAGATAATCGGAACGCCTGACGGGATGATTGTCCCAATAGGATGGGGAGAAAGAGGAGCCGAGGGCATGATTACCTCTGCGTCTTACGCAAGGCGCAACAAAATCCCATACATGGGTCTTTGTTACGGCATGCAGCTTGCCTGCGTAGCATTTGCGCGCGACGTAATAGGATGGGAAGACGCGAATACTACCGAAAACGATACTAAAACCAAGCACCCCGTTATTCATCTCATGCCGGAACAGGAAGAGGTAATGAGTAAAAGAGCATACGGAGGCACGATGAGGCTGGGAGGATGGGAAGCAGTTGTTAAGAAAGGAACGCTGGCTTTTAAGGCTTATGAGAGAAATGGCGGAGCGATTAATTTAAAAACAGGCCTTACGAGCGAGAGGCATAGGCATAGATATGAGTTTAACGACGACTATGCCCCAGACTTTGAAAAGAACGGGCTTATTATAAGCGCGCGTTCGGTTGTCGAGAATCTTGCTGAGATTATTGAATTACCTCAAGATAAACACCCATTTTATCTGGGAACCCAGGGCCATCCTGAGTACAAGAGCCGCCCCAACCGCCCGCACCCGATATTTGTGGAATTTATGAAAGCAACCTTAGCTTCTTCTAGAAATAAACTCTAATTTGTTGTATAATTCTTCCTTATGGAACTGCCAGTCATTAAACGAAAAAACTTAGTAAAAGTCTCTCAGAAAGTAAACGAAGGTAAGCGCGAGCGCGTTATATCATTTACCGGTGAAGTAATAAAGTCCCGCGGCGTTGGCGAGAACAAGATGATAACGGTAAGACAAAGCATAGACGGGGTAGGTGTCGACAGAATTTTACCGGTAATGCATCCTTCCATAGTTAAAGTAGAAATTTTAGAAAAGAAGGTAAAGAAGAAGAGATAATAATAGTAATTCCTCTTATTATTTAGTATTCTATTTTTGTGAGACAAAAAGGGATTGAAGGAGAAAAAATTGCTTACAGCTATTTATTAAGAAAAGGGCATAGAATAATCGCGAAAAACTTCCATTCTAGATTTGGCGAGATTGACATTATTTCGCTAGACGGTAAAACAATCGTCTTTACTGAGGTAAAAATGAGGAGCTCAAAAAGGTTTGGCACGCCGCTTGAAGCTATCACATATAGAAAACTGCAGAAGCTTCAAAAAACAGCGCTTTTCTTTCTTAACTTGTACAAACTTTCAAACAGCCCGTATAGATTTGATGCCGTAGAAATAGAAATTGTGGAAGGTAAAATAGAAATTAACCAAGTGGAAAATATTACGTTATAAACTACTCCTCAACCATATCGTCGTAATCGGCATCGTAAATAGGTTTTATCAAAAACCCTTTCATGTCTTTGTACCCGATAAGTATGGGGAAATTCAAATGATTTCTTTCGGCAACGGTCGCGACAACGGTTTTTTTTCTGCCGCCTATTTCAATGACAACATTTGCAGTTGGCCTGTATCGTACTCCGTTTGCCGATTTAATACAAATAAGCTCTCCCGTAAGTGGTATTCCAAGCTCGTCGAGAAGGCTTTTGTCAATAGACGAAAGGTTTGCTCCCGTATCCATTTTTGCCCGGGCATGGTGAGTATTTCCATTGTAGTGAACTATTACGTCCTGGTTTATCGATAGAACTACCGGCGCAATTTTTATTTTGTCTGAGAAAGAAGCCGTAAATAAATTCTTGCCAATTTCAACTCCCCTTTCAGAACTTCCAACAGGAACATTCTCAATCCGCTCAAGCCTGCTTCTTAGAGACGTTCTATTTGCGTTCTGGATTGAAAGACCGGGTCTGGCGTTGACTTCCAGAATAAGAGGCCCTCTGAATTTGTCTATAACTACGTCAATTCCGGCGTATCCAAGTCCGGTTGCGGCCTGCGTGGTCGATGCGAGTTTTAATATTTCATCCCAGTAAGGAAGCCTTATGCCTCGGGTTTTAATTTTTGTATCGGGTATATAATCTACATGCTGGTCGTAAAGGATAGCACCTGTTGTTATACCTGTCCTAATATCTATTCCAAATCCCAGTGCTCCCTGATGCAAATTTGCCTTGCCGTGAGAAAGAGTAGTGGGGAGCCTGAGCATAGCCATAACAGGAACTGCGTTAAATGAAATAATTCTTATATCGGGAATTCCCCTATCTCTGTACTTTTTAAAGAAGTGATGGAGCAGAACTCTTTCTTCAATGAACGCAATATCGGGAAGAAATTTAAGCGAGTATGCCCCTTCAAATATATCCAGGATGTGTGACTGAAGTTGCCTTATATTGTAGGATTCACCGTCATTTATATACGCAATTCCTTCTTCAAACTTTCTTATTGGCAGGATGCCTGAGCCCGCATAACCTCTTGCAGGTTTTACAACAAAGCCCTTTTTAGGCAGAATACTCCAGTCAAAAGACCTTAATGCCTCCCTGCTGTAAAACGACTGAATGAGATTCGGTGTTGGAATTCCATTTTCAGCCAGAACCCTTTTGGTTTCAAGTTTGTCATCAGCAATTTTTCTAGACTCTTGAGAGTTATATTTATTAATGAAAAGGAAATTTCGGGCATTCATGCCCAGTATTTTTCTACTTACCGGCATGGCGTCCTATTGAAGAAAATCTAAAATATTCAAGAAGTCTTAAGCCAAAATATCTTCCGATTAAAATGTTTATAGGAATTAATAAAAATATCAGTTCGGGGTACAGAAGAAAAGTGTTTCTAATTAGCTGAGACGATAGAACTACAAAGCCCACAACACCCAAAGCGAATGTTACTAAAATTATAACGAGCATTTCCTGTAAACTTCTCTCAAGCTGAACTGATATTATCTGCTCGCTCAAGAGTATGAGAAGAAGTACCGGGAAAATTGACAACTGTTTTACGGCAAGAATTCCTGCCATAGCGCTTAAAGTTATCGCAGCAAAAATTACTATTGAAACTAAAAACATGGACATAGCCATTTTGGGGAGCTGCATAATTCTTAGCCTTCTTAAAATTAATCGCGCGAAGGTGGAGCCTAAAATAATCGAGGCAAGGAGAATTAAGCCGGCCGTAATCCCCGTGGATAAGAGCGTAATGGAAAGGGCGATTGGCACCAATAGGCCGATACTTGGAAGTCCGACAACGTGCCTTATAAAAGCAATTATAGTTGCGAGCATGGGGAGAAGAAGGATCAGGATTATGGTCCTCGAGGGAACCCCCGCCTTAACGGATTCTTGTATGGAAAAGGCCGCGAAATTAAACGGCGTTAGAGTGTCTGCCGGCCTTTTTTGAAACAATAAAAAAACTTCGTCTCTTTGCTGAGGCTCTTCAGGACGGGTAACGTCTTCCTCTTTTAATTTTTCAAGCGCGGCAATTTCCTCCGCGGAAAGAGACGCTTCGGCAGATTGCGTAGCAAGCTCTTCTTCCAAAAGTTCTTCCGGTGTTTTGGTCGGAGTTTTTTTAATTTGCGCAAAAGCAAAATTTGGCGTATAAACTATTGCAAGGATAATTATTATCACCAGCAATAATAACTTTTTGAAAAAATTAATTTTAAGCATAAGTAAATTATATAATAAATTGCAAAAATAATGAAGATAATAGGAATAGATCCGGGTTTGGGAAGAACAGGCTGGGCAGTAATTGAGGAGGATGGAGGCAAGATAAAGGTGCATTCTTTCGGCTGTATAGACACAGAAAAAAATTCGGATGAAGTAAAAAGACTGCGAACTATATATTCCAGTCTCAAAAAGATAATTAGTTCTGAGAATCCAACTGTACTCGCGGTTGAAAAGCTTTTCTTTAGCAAAAATGTAAAAACAGCATTAAGCGTAGGGCAGGCAAGGGGGGTTATTCTTTTGGCGGCCGCAGAAAGCGGATTAAGTATTGAGGAGTATACTCCATTACAGGTAAAAATTGCGGTAGCAGGTTATGGACAAGCGGATAAAAACCAGGTAGGCCAGATGGTAAAAAGTATTTTGGGGTTAAAGTCTGTTCCAAAACCCGATGACGCGGCTGATGCTCTTGCAATAGCTCTTACTCACAGCGCTTCGTATAAAATAAGAAATCTGGCATAGAAATTACATAGTATAATATAGATTAAATGATTGGATATCTTTTCGGAAAAGTTTTCAAGGTGTTCCCTGCATACTTTATTCTTTTAACTGGTGGAGTAGGATATAAGGTATTCGTTACGACAGCTTTGCTTGAAAAATTACAGGAAGGAAAAGAATTCGGCCTTTACATAACATCTATTATAAAAGAGGATTTATTTGACCTGTATGGTTTTGAAACAAGTAAAGAAAAAAATTTATTCGAGTTAATAATAAGCGTTTCAGGAATCGGGCCAAGAACAGCCATGGCTGTTCTTTCAAAGTTCCGGCAGGATGACATCATTAACGCCGTTAGGAATGGGGACGTAGATTTTTTTACCGGCATTAAAAGGCTAGGCAGGAAAAATGCAAGCAAACTAATAATCGAACTTAAAAGCAAGATAGGTGATGACGGAGGGTTTGATTTTCAGGAAAATAAAGAAAAAAAGGAGCTGGTCGATGCTCTAAAAAGCCTTGGTTTTCAGGAAAAAGAAATTTTCCCGGTTCTTGCGTTAACTGAAAAAAAGGGCGGCACTTTGGAGCAGAAAATAAACTTCGCGTTGAAACAGTTGGGAGGTAAACAATAATGCCTAAAAAAGCAGAACAAATTCAGGATGAAGAGAAGGAGGAATTGGTATTTCAGAGCCTTAGGGCGGCTTCATGGCCAGAATTTGTAGGCCAGGAAAGTATAAAAAAGACCTTATTTATATCTATGAAGGCCGCGAAAAAACGCGCAGAGAGCCTTGAGCACCTTCTTTTCTACGGCCCTCCCGGTTTGGGTAAAACGACACTTTCGCATATTGTCGCAAAGGAAATGGGAGCAAGTATAAGAGTAACTTCGGGGCCGGCTCTTGAGCGTTCCGGAGATTTGGCATCAATTCTTACGAATCTATCGGAAGGCGACGTGCTTTTTATCGATGAAATCCATAGGCTCAATAAAGTAGTTGAAGAAACTCTTTATCCCGCGATGGAAGATTATGCTTTGGATATAGTTCTCGGTAAAGGGCCCTCAGCAAGAACTTTGCGGATGGAACTTCCACGCTTTACCATAATTGGCGCTACGACCAAGGCTGGAATGATTTCCGGACCTCTTAGAGACAGGTTTGGAGTAATAAGCAGGCTAAGTTTTTATACGGCTGATGAGCTTAGTGAAATTATAAAAGGCGGCGCCAAAAAATTGAACGTAGAAATTGAAGACGAAGCGTGCATAGAAATTGCCAAGCGAGGCAGGGGCACTCCCAGAATTGCTCTAAGGCTTTTGAAAAGAGCCAGAGATTATGCGTCAATCCATGGAAAAGGAGTTATTACAAAAGACATTGTTAAAAGAACACTTGATGTGCTTGACATAGACGAAAAGGGACTCGATGAAACGGATAAAAGGTATCTTGCCGCGATATTTGAAAAGTACGAAGGCGGTCCTGTGGGCCTTGAGACCATTGCTGCCAGCCTTAGTGAGGACAGCGGGACGCTTGAGGAGGTTGTAGAGCCTTATTTAATGCAGCTTGGGTTTATAAAAAGGACAACCAGGGGAAGAGTAATAACGGAAAACGCACTAAAGCACTTAGGAATTAAAATAAAGGAATCCTCAAAACAGAAAAAACTTTTCTAATCAAATATTACTCAGATAGCGAATATATAAATTGCCTAACTTTATTAAAGGGTAGAGATTTTACCGCATCCTGAATTGATAAAAGTATAAGTCCAGCAATTACAGAAAGTAGCCAGATTTGAAGCGTTAGCGGGGCAGTGGAAAATACATTTCGCGCCGGCGTGTATAGAATAATAGTTGTAGCTGTTATGGAAAGAATTGTTGCTATGACCAGATATTTATTTACGAAAGGTGAGCGTGTAAGAACGTTTTTTCTAAAAGATCTAAAAGTATAAGCATTAACTATTTCTAGAATAATTATTGTAACGAGTGCCGCGGTCCTTGCTATCTCCACGCTTTGCCCCATCAAATTAAAGACTATATAGTAGACGCTAAGCGCGCAAACTGCCATAAGACCTCCCAATACCAGAATTACTCCTATATGTACTCTTGCGAGGATATGTGATTTCCTACGGGGTGGATAGTTCATAATATCTTTTGAGGTTGGATTGAGTCCAAGAGTTATCGCGGGCATATTGTCAGTGACTAAGTTTAGAAAAAGTATTTGAAGAGCAAGAAGTATTGGTGCTTCCCATCCCAGAATAGGCGCTAAGAGCACTCCTACCATAATTATAGTAAGTTCCGCGATGTTAGTAGATAGCTGATAGGTAACAAATTTTCTTATATTATTAAAAACCGTCCTGCCCTCCCTTATCGCGCTTACGATTGTCGCAAAGTTGTCATCTTTAAGAGTAAGATCTGCAACCGAGCGGGATACATCTGTACCATTTCTTCCCATAGCAACACCAATGTGTGCCTCCTTTAGTGCCGGGGCGTCGTTAACTCCATCTCCCGTCATGGTCACGATTTCCCCTAGCTCTTTTAGAGCCCTAACTATTCTTAGCTTATGCTCAGGATCCACTCTTGCAAAAATCGCGGTATCTTTAACGGTATTTTTTAGTTCTTCATCGGACATGTCTGTTATTTCTTTACCTAATAAAACATTACCTGCGATACCAACCTGTTTGCCTATAGCAATAGCTGTTTGACTATTGTCTCCTGTTATCATCTTGACGTTAATTCTCGCTTTTTTACAAACGTCGATTGCTTCTTTTACTTCTTCGCGGGGTGGATCCTCGAAAGCGACAATCCCCAAGAAAATGAAGTTTTCTTCGTCATAATTATTATCCCCAGCGTTTTCTTTATATGCAAGAGTGAGCGTTCTTAGGGCCTTTGTTGTAAGATGATTATTTATGGAAAGAAGCTCGCTCTTTCTTTCCTGAGTCAATTTAGCAGTTTTGCCATTTTCAAAAATGCTTACACATTTCTCAATTAGCACTTCAGATGCCCCTTTTGCGTAAACGAATTCTCCTTCTCCTTCCCGAGTTAAAATTGACATCATTTTGCGCTCCGAGCTAAATGGGGTTTCATTTGTTCTTTCAAATTTATAATCCTCAGGAAAAATGTTGGTTTTTGCTCCCAGAATAAGAAGTGCTCCTTCTGTTTGATTTCCTATAACATCATACTCATGGTCGGTTTTAAGTTTTTCAATTTTAGAATCATTGCATAGAACCCCTGCTTTAATAATTAAAGAAAGTGCTTTATTTTCAAAAACATCAACAGTTTTATTATTCTGCCTTATTTCTCCCTCACTCCGATATCCGGTTCCTGTAATAGAGTAGACATCATTCCCTAAAACAATTCCTCTGACAGTCATTTCTCCCATGGTAAGAGTACCGGTTTTGTCAGTACAAATAACTGTTGTTTCACCAAGAGTTTCTATAATAGACATGCGGTTAACTATTGCGTTTTTCTTTGCCATGCGCGATGCTCCGACAGCAAGAGTAGTAGTCAGTACTACGGGAAAGCTTTCGGGGAAAGCGGAAACAGAAATGGCTATGACGAGAATTAAAATTTCAGTCAGATATGGGCCTGTCAGCTCGGCGCGTGTCAGCATGATAACTCCAATAGAGGTTGAGGCGATAAGAGCGACACTTACCATAATTTTTGAAATTTGATTTACTTTGTCTTGCAGAGGGAGATCCTTTTCAACGCTCGAGATAAGCCCCGCGATTTTACCAAATTTAGTATTCATACCCGTATGAATAACTTTTGCGTAGCATTTGCCGTTAACCAAAAACGAGCCCATATAGAGAGTATTTTTCTCTTTATACTTGTTTTCAGTTTCTACTTGAGTTTTCTCTATATCACTGGATTCTCCGGTCAAAATTGCTTCATTTACTTCTATATCCTCACCGTCCAAAAGTATGCAGTCGGCAGGAATTCTCTCGCCGCTTCGCAGTACTAGAATATCGTCAACAACGATTTCTCTTGAGGGAATTTCTTTTTCTTTGCCTCCCCTTATAACCATAGTTAGGGGTAAAATCATATTTCTCAATGCGGAAATTGCTTTTTCAGCTCTATATTCCTGCACAAAACCTGTTGCTATAACTAGGAAAATTACTCCGACAATTGCGTAGCCGGTTACAGGTTTATCGACCACAAATGAAATAATTGCGGCAGTAAGAAGTAGATAGAAAATAAAGTTTTTCTTTACTTGTCTAAGTAGAATTTTAAAAGGTGAAGATTTTGAAACATCTTCTATTTCATTAGGACCGTACTCTCGAAACTTTCTTAGAGCTTCTTCATGAGAAAGACCAGGAATCCTATTCATTATTTAATAGTAACGAAAGTAAGGTAAAGGATTCAACTCTTTATAATATTTCGTATAATACAAAGATGAGAAAAATTAAAAAAATTCCTATAACGCGCGAAGGGTATGAAAAACTCAAAAAAGAATATGAGGAGCTGAAGAGGTCGCGTCCTGAGGCGGTCAAAACACTTAGTGAGGCAAGAAATATGGGAGATTTATCAGAAAATGGTCTTTATGCAGCAGCGAAAGCGAGGCTTAGGTCAATTGATTCGCAAATGTTTAGGCTTTTAATTCAGATAAAGCTTGCGGATATAGTCCAAACGACAAATAAGGAAAGTATTGGGATCGGTTCAAAATTTGAAGTTGGGGATGGTAAAACTAACAAGATCATGCATCTTGTTGGCGATTTTGAAGCAAATCCTTTAGAGGGAAAAATTTCCAGGAAGTCTCCTATTGGTAGAGCCCTGCTTGGAAAAAAGATTAACGATAGGATTGAGTTTGAAGCCCCGAAAGGCAAACTTTCCTACACAATCCTCAGGATTTTTTAACACTTTGCCTCATAGACACAAAAAAAGGAGAAGGTGCATGTTCAAATCACCCGGAAGGTGTAGATGACCAACAGCGAATGGGAATGTGTGGTTTCATAAGTTAATTAAAGCAGTATATGAAAAATATTCTATGCAGATATGGGTACTATTATAGGAGTGGAGGCGTTAAACAATGGCTCATGTTTTTTCTTAGCAATCTTAATGCTTGAACTGAAGAGCTTTGCGATTATTCGCTCCGCTGCATAATTATTCCCCGGGCGCATATCGCGATAATGCACGTCAGAGTCTGGTGCACTATTTATTTCATTTATTGCAGACCTTATTTGTGTGTACGGAGTTGTAATATTTGGGGTTATATAATCTATTCCAGCAAACCTTAGACTTAATTTCTTTACAGCGCGCACAAAAAGATTAAGATTTACCTGCGGGATTGTCTCTCTTTCAATCCTCACCCTTTCTCCACCAATATCTAAATCGCATCCCAATTGAAGAATAATATTGATACCCGTGGGGTAAACTTTTTCTAAATCAATTTTTTGCGATTTTAAATAATCAATATCTTTATCTCTCAGTGAAATTAACGGTAAATTTAATTTTCCTCGAGATGTATTTTTCTTCTTAATAAGTTCAACAAGAGTACTTTTTCCGTCGCCGGTTACATTTGAAGCAATTCGTTCAGTTATTGCCATTACTTCATCGTCTAGGACTGTTATTCTGAAATGCTTTCCTTCTATATATCTTTCTATCATGATTGTAGAGCCTTCTAGAAAAGCCTCTATGACCGCTTTTCTTACTTGTTTTTCTCTCGAGGGGTTAACTGTTATGCCTATAGAAAGAGAGCCCGATATTGGTTTCACAACAACCGACTTGTTGAGTTTTAGTTGTTCCATTGCGTAAGCTGTCGCCTTTTCTGTATCTTTGAAGGTTTTAAATGCTGGTACGGGTATATTTTCTTCTTGAAGCAGAGTTGAGGTTTTAACTTTATTTGTCGAAAGGCTTGCGCCTAGTTGTGTATTTACTCCCAGTACGTTGGAGCTGATGTCTAATTTCTGTTCTTCATTAAAAATGCGAATTAACCCAATTTTTTCATTAATAATTTTATATTCGAGTCCAAATTTTTCTGCAGCATTAAGGTAAAAGTTTGCATATTTATTTTTAATTATTTTCTTCATAATATTATGAGAGGCACAGGTAATTCTTAGAAAGAGGAGAGAAGAATTAAAATATGTATCGCACACCTCAGTATACTTTATTCGAGGACTAATTACTATAGGAATAATCTGGAGCAAGTTTGCTAAGTGAACCAAACGGGTTCGGAACCATATAGACCTTGTAACTCACATTCTACATCCTTATAGCATAACATCTGGGATCAGCTGTCTCACGCTTGTGGCTAAATGAGAAATTGTTAAGAGAGATGAAGTAGCCCAGCTACTATTGACCAAACTACCGCTTGCAAGCATAATACGTTGCAACAGATCTTTACCATATGTTATAAATAGCCATAATCATGGCAAATAAAAAAACATTTTCTGATTTTACCAACCTCTACTCCCTTTCCAAAACCTTACGGTTTGAGTTACAGCCTGTTGGAAAAACAGAAGAAATTCTTAAAAATAATGGCGTCTTTGAAACTGATAAAAAGCGAAAGAAAGCATATGAAAATACAAAACCATATTTTGATAGGTTACACAGAGAGTTTATAAGCGAGTCATTGGCAAATGCATACCTAGACGGTTTGTCAGATTATTTTAAAGTTTTCCAAGCATTTAAAAAAGATAGGAAAAACCAACTTATTAACAAACAAATTGATACATTACGGAAAAGTTTACGCGAGCAAATAGTTGGGTATTTTGATAAAAATGGTAAGGAATGGGCAACAAAAAAATACTTTCATCTAAAAATTAAAAGAAAAGACCTAGATATCCTTTTTGAGGAGGAAGTTTTTCAGATTCTTAAACACAAGTATGGAAATGAAAAAGAAACAAAGTTAACAAACCCAGAAACTGATGAAATTATTTCAATTTTTAACGGCTGGAAAGGGTTTACGGGATACTTCATTAAGTTTTTTGCAACAAGAAAAAATTTTTACAAAGCTGAAGTTGAAAACGGCAAAGGTAAGTCTGGTCAGATTTCGACAAGAATCGTTGATCAGAATCTAGATAGATTTTTGGACAATCTCATTACTTATGATTTCATAAAAGGGAAAATTGATATAACTGAAGTTGAAAAATTCTTTGAGTTGAAGGCAGGGGAAGTGTTTTCCGTTGATTTTTATAACTATTGCTTGTTGCAAGATGGTATTGATAAGTACAACGATTTTCTTGGAGGTAAAACCGTTAATAACGGTGAAAAGATACGTGGGGTAAATGAAATCATCAATAAATATAGGCAAGATAATAAAGGAGAAAAACTACCATTCTTGAAAAAGCTTGATAAACAAATACTAAGCGAGAAAGAGAAATTTATTGATGAAATTGAGACTCCTGAAGAACTCTTAGAAGTATTGCGAGAATTTTATGATTCCGCAGGATCTAAAGTAAAAGTTTTACAAACACTACTTAACAGTTTCTTTAAAGATTATAATGAGTATGATTTAAATGGAATTTATCTTTCCAAAGAAGCTTTGAATACAATTTCTAACAAATGGACGAATGAAACTGAGACTTTTGGTAGCAACTTATATGAAGTGTTAAAAAGTGAAAAGATATTAACAAGCTCTGCCAAAAAGACAGATGGTGGGTACTCTTTCCCTGATTTTATTTCCATTGCTAACATAAAAGCATCGATTGAAAGAATTCCCCGGGAAAGTAAATTCTGGAAGGAACGCTATTATGAAAACCCGAATGGTAGTAGCGTTTTAGTAGGGGACGAGCCAGTATGGGAACAATTCTTGAAGATTTTCAAGTTTGAGTTTTTTTCGCATTTTGAAAGAACCATCGTAGATAGAGAAACTGGACAACGAGAGGCAGAGGGTTATGATATTTTTAAATCTAATCTTGAAAGATTATTAAAGGATTTCAAGATAGATAAAAACTCCAAACTAATTATTAAAGACTTCGCCGACGAAGTTCTGTATATCTACCAGATGGCGAAATACTTCGCATTAGAAAAAAAGCGTGCCTGGAATACAGAATACGATGATTCCTTAGATGTATTCTATACCGATCCCAACAACGGCTACTTTACATTTTACGAGAATGCATATAAAGAGATTGTTCAACCATATAACAAGATAAGAAACTTTCTAACCAAAAAGCCGTATAGTGAGTATAAGTGGAAATTAAATTTTGATAACCCAACTCTCGCTGATGGCTGGGATAAAAATAAAGAGTCCGATAATACAGCGGTCATTTTGAGGAAAGAAGGGAAATATTACTTGGGAATTATGAAGAAGGGGCATAATCAAATCTTCCAAGATAAGAACAAAACACAGTCTCAGTTAAAAGGAATGAGTAACTATTATGAAAAACTTGTTTATAAGCAAATGGCAGATCCCAAAAGAGATTTTCCTAAAGGAATATTTTCTAAAAAAGGTTTTGAAACATATAATCCACCTGAAGATATTATCCAAATCTATGAACAAAAAACATTTAAAACAGAATCTCTAGAATTTTCCAAGCAGGACTTATGGAAACTGATTGATTTTTACAAGATATGTATTTCGCTACATCCAAGCTGGAAACTGTATGACTTCAGTTTCAGCAACACAACAAAATACGAAAACTTGAATGATTTCTATTCTGAAGTCTCTAAAAACGCCTACAAGACATGGTTCGAGAGTATCTCTGAAAACTACATAGCTGACAAGAATAATTTGGGTGAGTTATTCTTATTCAGAATTTACAATAAGGACTTCTCGGATAAATCTACCGGTACAAAAAATCTTCACACCCTTTATTTTAAGGAGCTTTTCTCCCAAGCAAACATGGAGAATAATTTCCCTTTTAAGTTAAATGGTCAGGCAGAGCTTTTCTACCGACCCAAATCAATAGACGCTGTCGTCGAAAAAAGAAATTTCAAGAGAGAGATTGTTAATAAGAAAAGATACTCAGAAAATAAAATCTTTTTTCATGTACCAATTACATTAAATAGAGTTTCAAAGAATGTCTATAGATTTAATACTGAAATTAATAACTTCCTCGCAAACAACTCTGGTATCAATATTATCGGCGTAGATCGTGGAGAAAAACACCTAGTCTACTACTCTGTGATAAATCAAAAAGGGGAAGTTCTTGATAGCGAATCCTTAAACACAATCAACCAAGTTGATTATCACGAAAAACTTGAAGAAAGAGCTGACGATAGAAAGAGAGCACGAAAAAACTGGGAAGAAATAGAGGGGATCAAAGATCTCAAAAAAGGCTATATCTCTCAAGTTGTCCGCAAACTTGCAGATCTTGCAATAAAACACAACGCCATTATCGTGATGGAAGATCTTAATATGAGATTTAAGCAAATTAGGGGAGGGATTGAAAAGAGTGCCTATCAGCAACTAGAAAAAGCATTGATCGGAAAACTGAACTTTTTAGTTAACAAAGGAGAAGTTGACCCTCTTAAAACGGGGCACCTGCTGAGTGCATATCAACTTACCGCACTTTTTGAGACTTTTAAAGATATGGGTAAACAAACCGGAATTATTTTCTATACTCAAGCATCGTATACCTCAAGAATTGATCCATTAACTGGTTGGAGGCCAAACATCTATTTAAAATATTCCAATGCTGACCAAGCTAAAAAAGATATTCTCAAATTTAGCAACATAAACTTCAATGAGGCAAAAGGCTTGTTTGAGTTTACATATGACATTAAGGACTTTTCAAACACAAAGGATTTTCCAATAAAAACTAAGTGGACGGTGTGTTCAAATGTAAAACGATTTCGATGGGATAGAAAATTGAATAACAACAAGGGTGGATATACTCATTACAAAAATTTAACTGATGGAAAAACGGAGAATAAAAACCCTAAGAGCACAAAACCCGATAACCTTAAAGAACTTTTTGAGAAGTACAAAATTGATGTCTATAGTGATATAAAAAATCAAATCCAGAACTTAGAAACAAAAAGAAACGAGAAATTTTTTCAGCACTTTATTTTCTTTTTTAATCTTATTTGCCAAATTAGAAATACTCAACAAGATAAAGATGGTGATGAGAACGATTTTATTCTTTCACCGGTGGAGCCGTTTTTTGATAGCCGATATTCTGAAAAATTCGGTAAAAATCTACCTCAAAACGGTGATGATAATGGAGCATATAATATTGCCCGTAAAGGAATTATCATCTTGGACAAGATATCAAAACATTATAAACAAGTAGGATCCACAGATAAGTTGAGTTGGAACGACTTGTATATTTCACATATGGATTGGGATGATTTCGCTCAGTCATAAGTAATACCCCATAGTTTGATAATTTCTCATAATTTTGCTATAATCTTCAGCCTATGGAACCTGCGATAAGCATATCGAATATTAACGACTTTCTTTTCTGTCCTAGGTCGTTGTATTTGCATGGTTTGTATAGTTCCTTCTCTACAAGCGTCTACCATGATACGCCCCAGATTAAAGGTGGAATTGCTCATGAAAACATAGAAAAGAGAGAATACACAACCTCAGCACACATATTACAAGGATTGTCTGTTTATAGCTCCAGACTGGGAATAAAAGGGAAAATAGACATTTATGATGCAAAGAAAAAGCATCTTATAGAACGAAAGTACCAGGTGAAAGCAATTTATACAGGATTTCGTTATCAACTTTATGCACAAATGTATTGCCTTGAAGAAGCAGGCTTTTCTGTCAAAAAACTATTTATTCAATCCCTTTCAGATAACAAGCGCTATGAGATACCCCTTCCCACACAAGAAGAAAAGAGAGAGTTTGAGGGTATAATTGCGAAAATGAAGGAATTCAACGCCAGTGCTCTAAGAGAACACACATGCAATAATTGCTCAAGCAATATTTACGGGCTATTAAATTGGTAATTATGATAACTTTCCCTGATTTCAAAGAAAAACGAATACTATCAGTTCATGCCGAGTACGGACATGATAGCCTGCTTCAATTGACAAATGACAACATCCGTTTTGTGCGAAATGGTGAAGCTACAAACCAAATATCTTGTCATCTTGTATTTGCAATTTTTATCATAGGTGATATTAGCATTACTACTGCCCTTCTTAAAAAGCTTACGGCGCAAGGAATATCCGTATTCTTTCTAAATCAAAATCTCGCGGTAAAAGCATCTGTCATGGCTGAAACAGGAGGGAATTATCTATTACGGCAAAAACAATACACCGAAACAAATGATTTAGTAATTTCTACAGGTATTGTTCAAAATAAAATAGCAAATCAAGAAAAAGTACTAAAAAAATATAAAAAGACATACAGTGAGAAGGTCTTTAATAATGCAGGGAAAATGCTTAAATCGGTAAAAGATAGAGAGCAACTTCTTGGAATAGAGGGAAGTGCCGGAAAAGAATATTTTCAGTCACTTTTCTCCGACATTGACTGGGTTCGCCGTGCTCCACAAACAAAAGAGGACATTTCAAACCTTCTGTTGGATATAGGGTATACATATCTATTTAATTATTGCGATGCGCTATTGCGCCTTTTTGGATTTGACACATACAAAGGCTATTATCATCAGCTATTTTTCCAAAGAAAATCTCTCGTATGTGATGTAATGGAGCCTATGAGACCACTTATAGACTATCAACTACTTAAAAGCTTCAACCTTAATCAAATAAAAGAAAAGGATTTCGTTTTTAAAAATGGCAGGTTTGAGTTTAAAAACGGATATAAGACAAGCAAAGTTTATAGTGCTGTTTTTTTAGAAACAATAAATAAGAGGAAAGAAGACATTTATACATATGTGCTTGGTTTTTATCGCTATGCTATGGATGATCAAAAGCATAAACTCCCTAAATTTGACATTTAATTATGTTAATTGTTTCATACGATTTTTCTAACGATAAAACCCGAACCAAGTTTTCTAAATTTTTAAAAAAATATGGTTGGCGTATGCAGTATTCGGTTTTTGTTGTAAAAAACAGTTCTAGGGTATTACGTAACATAGTAAGCGAAATAGATGCAAGGTATAAGAAACACGTAAAAAATACTGACAGCGTAGTCATTTTTCCCGTCTGCGAAGGATGCAAAAGAAAAGTTATAAGATATGGCTCCGCGAGACACGAACTTGAGGATGTGGTATACTTTGAATAATAGTACCTTAAAAACTTAAATTCAAAGTGGAAGTGCCACTATTTATATTTGAGTAACCCCGATTTTATCGGAGTAGAGGTAAAACATAAGTCTTTATGAGCCTGTTTCTTGTTAATTTGAACCTAAAATCCTTGTTAGCATTTTTTGCTCGAGTTGCATTTTTAGCTTGTTATAACAAGAAACAGGCTCTCAAATATTGATATTACATTTCTACTTTTGTAGATTCAACCCTTAGCTTGTGCCTGATATCTCAAATATTGATATTACATTTCTACTTTTGTAGATATTGAGCCTTTAGATGAAGAGGAAACCTCAAATATTGATATTACATTTCTACTTTTGTAGATGCGGAACTTTGCCTGAGATTACCAACTCAAATATTGATATTACATTTCTACTTTTGTAGATATAAAAAGCGTTTTCCCTGTTATTTCTCAAATATTGATATTACATTTCTACTTTTGTAGATAGGTATCAATCCTTGATTATTGTAACTCAAATATTGATATTACATTTCTACTTTTGTAGATAGATAGCGGATCTATTTTATACTGGCTCAAATATTGATATTACATTTCTACTTTTGTAGATTTCAGAGATTAGCTCTCTATTTTTTCCTCAAATATTGATATTACATTTCTACTTTTGTAGATTTTTATCACAATTTATTGTATTATTATACTCAAATATTGATATTACATTTCTACTTTTGTAGATCAAAGGTTTAAAAGTGCTTCCACCTCGTAGGTGGTATACCCTCGGATTATAGTACAGAAGAAATCAAAAAACGAGAAATTATTTACATTCTCATGTTCTCGAGAATATGAGAGCTATAAAACAATCGCTCTTGCCCTGAGTCGAATCGAACGGGCTCGCCCACCAAAGCCTTGGCGACGGAGGGAGAATGTTTCATTGAAACAGGGCAATAGATTTACCCCGCACCCAATGCCCTGTTCGTCAGCCCGCCCCGCTTCGCGGAGCGAGGCCGGGGAATATGGGTCAACTCCTTGCTCGCGAAGCGAAAAATCAAAATTCCCCGACCGTAAGGTCGTGGGTGAGGGGTTTACCGAATAATAAACAGTATTGGCTTGTGGTAACCGCGGTCTTTCAGGGGCGCCAGAACTCTTGACTTTATAACTCAAAAAACAGTATTCTAAAACACAATGAAAAAATCAGTTGACATTGTCACGAAACAGTTTCTGGAGGAGAAATTGTTAGACTTGCGTGAGGATTTAAGAGACGAAATATCGATAAACGGGGATCGCTTGGATGAGAAAAACCGAGGATACCGAGACCAGATTTTAACGCGTTTGGATAAAGTGATGAAAGAACTTGAAACGACGCGTGAGGAAAATACAATTGGAGGTCATCACATAAACGAAAAACTTGATGCTCATGAACAAAGAATTACTAAGCTCGAAACCCCAGCTAGCTAATTGAGTATTGTTGTAATCGCAATCTTCCATGTGTACCAGTCTCGCCATTAAAGCATTGCTTGCTATCTGTAGCTTCAGCGAAAGATAGCCCGCTAGCCATAGCTTCAGCGGAGGTTAGTGACCCGACAGGGACTTGGTTCGACCTTGCTCACCATGAACTTCTCGTCCCCATTTTCACTTCTACAAACTCAGCTTGCACTGAGCTTGTCGAAGTGTGAGCCGACAGGGACTCGAACCCTGAACCCAGAGCTTAAAAGGCTCTTGCTCTGCCAATTGAGCTATCGGCCCGCGTCAGAATGGACTACGCTCTGCGGTCAGATATTTAACTGACCTTTACGCTTCGTCATTCTTCCTTACTTCAAAAATTCTCGCGAATTTTTGACAAAAGCGCAGTCTTTACTGCGACATTCGTTCTGATTCTCCTTATTTCGAAAATCTACGATTTTCGACAAGAAACTGCTTCTCCTTAATTCATCCCGCCAAGCGGGATGACAGACATTAAGGCTAGGTATAATTTTAACAAAATAGAGCTTTATGCGCAATGAACTCATTTGACAAACAAGTATATTTTTTTAATACTGGAGTAAGAAGTATTTGAAAGACTAGCTATTAAATGTCAAGGACCAAAATGAACAGAAACATAATGAATTTTAAATACAATAAACCTTCTCCTTTTTAAGGAGTTGGTATTAGCACTTTAACAACCTGATACTATCTCAAACAGTA
>Ga0210057_1002953_pt1 | contig 23797 bp, 22 predicted proteins | sample CryGeyCG2114_010_2_FD_183968 | JGI IMG/M metagenome (GOLD analysis project Ga0210057, IMG submission 183968) | Groundwater microbial communities from aquifer - Crystal Geyser CG10_big_fil_rev_8/21/14_0.10 (SPAdes) (version 2) | ecosystem: Environmental > Aquatic > Deep subsurface > Groundwater ...
GGGAAAGAGATTTTATCAGGTTGCCACCAGGGCCAATGCCAATTGGCCAGGGGCGTTTCATGATGGCATTTTGGTCAAGCTTAAAATACGTGAAAGACCTGGATTTTCACTTGAAGTCGAGCTTGAGAATAATTGCAACGAAGCCTTTTTACCCCAGAGAAAATACGCCTTAGGACTAGGGCAAAAATCCAAAAAGGATTTTGAATGGGATAGTTTAGGGCGAGTGCTGGCCTTCGATAGATTTCTTGTTTCAAATAGAGACATTGTGGATTGGATTGAATTTGGAGAAGGTGAAGAGAGTTTGCTGCAGAAAGTAAAAGGCAAAGTACTCGCGGCTCCAGCAACTTTTTTGCGTCAAGATGAAATGCAAAAGTATTGTCAGTGGCGCGGTAAAAGTATCATGAGTGCCCTGGTTTTTGATGCTGCTAGCTTTTTCCCATTACACGTTGAAGAGCCGGTTCCAAATCACGTCGCTCGTGGCCCATACCCATGGGGAAGGCGTGAGCAAGATAGCTTTCTTTTCTCGATTAAGTCGGGAAAAGAGGTCATCATCAATGAGGAAAAGTGTAATCGCGTCTATGCCTTCGAGTGCTTAAATAAAATACCTTTTCAATTTTATTCCAGACATTCGGTGAGTTGGGCCGGAGCCTATCAGGTCTTGGGTGGTTATTTAGAATATCTGCCAAATCCAGTAACACCAGAGCGTAATTTAAAAATGTCGAGTTTTTATTTTCCCTTTAAGTCGCCCTGGCATCGTTTGGGCGTCAGATCTTTTTGGGATGGAAAGGGGCACAAACATGAAAATTTTGATCAAGACGTCATGCCCATTCTTGATTCAAACGAGTATGAGGTGGCATTTAGGTGCATGAGGAATGTGGCAGATGTTGAATAAAATACCAATTTTCCTACTGCTATTTTACCTGAGTCATTCGGCCTATGCCGCCGACAATATGACAGAATTTTCAGACAAGTTGAAAGTTGAGTGGGCCACCGCTACAAAAATAATAGTGCCTGAAAAAAGTATTCTCAGCATGGCAACCATACTGACACGGCCATTATTAACTTGGAAAACTCTTTTAGAGGTTAGAGGCTTCAAGCTAGATGGTAATGAGTATGCCCACTGCCTGTTTTATTTAATTCCGCGTATATCCCCGCCCGGTGAGAATCAAGACCTACACGAGCTTGGAATACTTAAAGTGGTTGAGATTGAGCCTCGTACCAATTGCTCTGACCAATTTGTACGAGCGTCGCTAGCAGAGTTGAGGCAAGTGCATTCTTTACGCATTTTATTGCTAGATAAAAAGAAAAGAGTTGAACGCCAAACTATTATGCCTTTCACCCTTACCATGATGATAACTATTGCGGGAAAAGAGCAATTGCTGGAAATTCCTTTCTATAGCATTGGCATTCGTGATGTCGTGCCTGAATTTTTTGAAATAAAACCAAAACTGCGCAATGACCTTAGATATAATTCACCTAAGAGCGACGGCAAGATCCCCGGCGTGCGCTTTATTTCACTTATGCAAGAGGATGACATTAAACCAGTCCGAAACTATAAATACCTGGGCGGCGAAAGTAGTAGTGATTTAAATGACAATAGTTTGTATACCTGTCGCGGGGTTGACGAGAGCTGCAATATTGTAGGAAGTGATGTATGCCATTTATGTAAATATGGTTTTATCCAAGCACCGGGGAAATACTGTAGTAACGGTGGAGAGGCATTTTGCGCCCCAGCAGATTGTGGCGGCAAAAATCAAATTGCTTGCCCGCGTGGATATTTTTACAGCAGTAAGCAGACGGGTAAAGAATGTGATCAGGAAGATAAAAATTTTATTTGCCGGCCTGGTCTGACACCAGAGTGTTTGGAAAAGAAGTTTGTTCGTTGTTTGTAGCTTGTCGCATGAAATCGATTTCAACAGGAACTATTTCGCGCCCTAAGAATGTTGCTGGAATGGCATCATTGATTGCAGCCATAATGAAGTTTTCTGCAATTATCTTTGAAGCGCTCTGATTGGAAATACAACGGCGATTAAGCGAGTTTATTTTTTGGCATGTGGCAACGGAAGGTAAAAAGGTCACCTTTGGTTTGTCATTTTCATCGAAATTCATTATCACCCAATTAATTTCTTGCCCCATTGCTGTTGTCCAAAGGATGGGGGTACCACGAATGATGGGGGGATTTGACTCAGATGCAGGAGAGATCACCAGATCAATACTCCTAGGAGGAATTCTCTTTAGGAACTCATTGACGTGCTTATTGTTATCACGGGAATCAGAAGAAAATTGAACCAATAAAATTATGCCATCGACCGATTGTTTCATCAGCTTTTTTCTGGCCAAGAGAAAGCTGGCAACACTATCTGAAAAGTAAGCTCCGGCCGGTAGATCTTTAGATATGAGTTCCCGATCAGAAATACCAATGATGCCAATTTTATGACCGTTAGCGCGTGCGATAGCATAGGGAGCGAGTTTTTCTCCCTTGAGATGGGTACGATCTTTTAGCGAGTATATGTTAGAATTGATAAAATTTTGAGGTAATTCCGGCAGTTCTGTTTGATAGAGTCCATTAGGAAAAAAGTTTATCAACTCGTGATAGCTAAAGAGAGAGAAATCGATCGGCAGCGCCTTGACCAATTCCATTTGTTCAGGATTTTTGCTGAAATCCAATTTTTCATTTGAAAACCACTGCCCCAATTGCAAAATGACTGACTTAGTTCCAAATCTTTCTTTAATAATTTTTAAATATGATTGTAAGAGAGGAATTCCACCTAAAGTAACCTGACTTCCCTGCATATCTAACTGAGTGGGATAAATAATACTTTGAAATTGTCCGTTAAAATTGCCTACTGAAGCAATTAAGACTTCATGTTCATGCAGCCGAAGTGAATTCTTGGAATAGGGTCGGATTTGATCGAAGCGATAATTGAACCAAGTACCTGCCAGCAGGGCAAAGATGAAAGTGGAGATCGTGGCTATTTGAAAATAAAATAATTTTTTTTGCAAAAAAAGGCCCTTTCACCGGCCTAGAAACTATTTATTTTTTCCAATTTCACATAGGCCTGGATTAAAGAATCATTGATTTGCTGATAGGATTCAAGGGGGGAACAAAGTCCCATTCCAATGCGTATAACTCCTCTTCCAACATCGTCATCAACACCCATAGATTTCAGCACTTTAGAAGTTAGTGGCTGATTGTCTGAGCAAGCCGAACTGGTAGTGACAAATATATCCTGACTTTCCAGCTCAATTTGTACCGCTTGTCCGTGAATTCCGGGGTTGGCAATCAGGCTTGTTCCGGCCAGGCGAGGCGATGCTTCACCCACAATAACAATCTTAGGAAATTGTGATTTCATTTTATTTTCAAATTCTAAACGCTTGGCCTTAAGCCCTTCCAGTCGGTGCATATTTTTTTGCAAGTATTTTAGTGCCACGGCTAAAGTTTCAATTCCAATATAGTTTTGGGTGCCACCACGCAGGCCGTTTTCCTGTTCCCCTCCATGAATCAGTGGGACTATCATTTCAGGATTTTTGACGAGTAAAATGCCGGTGCCTGGTAGGGCGCCAAGTTTATGTCCCGATAAAACAGCATACTCTAGACCAGATTCTTTAAAGTTAAACTCGGCCTTGCCTATAAACTGGGTGGTGTCGCAAAAATAGTCGAGGTTAAGTCGCTGGCACATTTGGGAAATTTCTTGAAAGGGTTGAATGACTCCAGTTTCATTATTGGCGGCCATAACACAAACGAGCGCCGTTTTTTCTGCTTTTAGTCTTAGATTTTCGCCTAACCAAGCGATGTCAACCTGACCATTTTTAAGCGTCGGAATGGTGATAACCTCCAGGCCATGTTGGCGGTAGGAAAGGGCAGCATTGACTACGGCAGCATGCTCGATGCCGGAGATAAAAATTAATTTTTTTCCCTTGTTGGCAGCGTGGCCACAAAGACTGTTAAAAATAGTAGAGATACCTTCACTGGCGCCACTATTAAAAATAATTTGGTAGGGTTCTGCGCCTAAAGCTTCGGCGCAAATCTTGCGCGATTTTTCAATTGCCATCAAACATTTTGAACCTAAAAAATGAATGGCGTTAGGATTGGCGTAGGGGCCATCTTTATTCAGTCTATCTATTAGATATTCTTTTACATCTGGTGCCAGGGGGGCGCTGCCATTGTAATCAGCATAAATCATGCAATCCTCCAAGAACTCACGAGATTTTCAACATGCGCTCAAGCGCTAATAGCGCCTTTTGTTTTATTGAGTCGTCGACTTTGACCACATTGATGGGGCGATCGGCTGCGATAGCACGCATGCTGGCAAGTAACCAACGCGGTCTCACGCGATACATAGTGGTACACAGACACTGATATGGTGAAAGGGAAATAATCTTTCGATCGGGAAATTCTTGTGCCAAGCGATTGACTAAATTAATCTCAGTCCCAACCGCCCATTCCGATCCTGGCTGCGAATTTTTGATGATATCTATGATATGGGCAGTTGATCCGTTCATGTCACTTTGTTTGACCACCTCGAAGCTGCATTCAGGATGGACGATAACTTTCATCTTGGGATAGTTTTTGCGTATCTGGACTATTTGCTCGGCATTGAAACCTTGGTGAACAGAACAAAATCCGTGCCACAAAATTACCTTCGCCTTTTTCACTTGCTCAGGGGTCAGTCCGCCATTTTGATAATTGGGATTGTAGACTAGCATGTCCTCAACAGGAATACCCATGGAGTGGCAAGTATTGCGGCCTAAATGTTGATCGGGAAAAAATAAAAGTTTCTGGCCTTGCGAAAGTGCCCATTCAATAATCTTGCGAGCATTGGAACTGGTGCAAATAGAGCCACCATTCTCACCCACGAAGGCCTTGAGATCAGCGCTACAATTGATATAGGTAACAGGCACAATTTTTTCTTGCGTGCACTTATTAAAGTATGACCACGCCTTGTCGATATCGCGACGATTGGCCATATCTGCCATACTACAGCCGGCCTTCAGGTCGGGCAGAATAACTTGCTGTCCCGCTTGCGCCAGCATGTCAGCTGTTTCGGCCATAAAGTGGACTCCGCAAAATACGATATAAGGGCGATCAATCTCAGCGGCTTTTTTTGCTAGAGCGAGAGAATCGCCAGTAAAATCGGCGTAGCGAATAATATCGTCCTGTTGGTAGTGGTGACCAAGAATAACGGTTTTATGTCGGATCGAGGCGTGTAAAACATTTAGCTCGGTGATCACCTCATCATCACTTAATTCATGATGACTAATAGGTGGGAGATACTGTTCTTTTTCGTCTTCAAAAAAATTTATCATGGGTTAATCTCGAATAATTGGATAACCCAGTTCCATCCACTCAAGAATTCCACCGGACAAATTGGTTAAATTGGTAAATCCGCGACCTTCTAAAAATTGGCAAGCACTTTGGCTGCGTCTACCCGAGCGGCACATAATAATAATTTCGCTCTCTTTCGAAGTCAGAGCTTGCGAACCTGTTTCAAAATCAGACAGGGGAATGAATTCTGCCCCGGCCACATGCCCGGCCTCCCATTCATCTCTTTCGCGACAGTCGACCAGCACAATATCTTCGCCATTATCGAGTTTAATTTTAAGTTCTTCTGAATCAATTTGCCTAATTCCCATAGCGCTTCTCCTGAAAAATATGAGTGCCTTGTATCATAAAATTTTGAACTTAGAAAAGGCACAAATGAAACGATGCGAAAAATGATCTCAAGATTGTCTGTTAAAAATTTTGACTTCCAGAGGTCTGTAGCCTTAAAATTTATTAAGGCCTTGTTTTAATGCGGTTGTTGCGATGAATGCTCCAATTGCGTTAATTGAAATAAGATTCAAACACGAAGTTGAATCATTTGGCCTTCGGAGGAAACATGGAAGTCATCGTAGTGGCCAATAACAAGGGCGGCGTCGGTAAGACGATGCAGTGCTACCAACTCGCCTGTCACTTGGCGAGCAAAGGTAAAAAAGTTCTCGTCATCGATCTCGATTCGCAGGGCAATTTAAGTTCCACCTTTGGGATCAATATCCAAAGAACTCTCATACCTGAATGGTTAATTGGCGATGTTCCTATGGAAGAAACATTGGTTCCCTCAGAGGGAGTGGATGATTTCCATCAAAATATTACGCTTATTCCCGCCAGTCGTCACTTGGCCAATCTATCTAAACTTCTCATTTTATCGGAGAGTGAAATCCGCAAAAATGCCGGACGCAAAGAGCGCCTTCTCAAGATGCGTTTGAAAGATGCCCAAGATCGTTTTGATTTTGTCGTCATCGACACCCCGCCAATGCTAGGTGACGAGTTGATCATGTCTTTGGTTGCTGCGAATCGTGTTTTAGTTCCTACTCAGGCGCAGGATTATTCAATTGATGGTTTAGAGGAACTCATGGATACCTTTGAGATTATTCGTGACACCGAAAATCCTGAATTGCAATTTCATATTATTCCCTCGATGGTCAATTTGCGCCGAAAGATTGAAAGACAGCGCTTGGAAGAGCTGGCACAGAGTTTTGGAATTACCCCGGTTATTCGAAACTTGGTGCAAATGCAGGAATCAATTTCAATGGGGCGACCTATCTTCAAAATGGGTGGTAAGAGCAAAGGGCGAGAAGACTATCATGCACTGTGGGAGTCATTAGGTCTGGGCGACTTATAGAATTTTTTGATTAATTTTTGAACTATTTAAATATCCACAAGGACGCGGAGTTAATATGGCCAAAAGCTTTACCCCCAGAATATCCAAAAGAGAGCGAAAGACCATTACAGTCGATGAAAAGCTGTATAAAAACTCAGACAATAAATTGCTTGATGGCGCCCGTTTGGCCGAGATTAAGTTAAAAGAAATCGTTGTTAAAGAACAGGTGCGAACCAAATTTAATGACGCCAGCATTAAAGAGTTGGCTGCCAATATTCAGGCCAACGGCCTAATCCAACCTCTGGTTATCCATCTATGCAAAGGTAAATACACGCTTATTTGCGGTGAAAGAAGATTTCGCGCCATGAGCCACATTAACATGCAGGAAGCCCCTTGCTTTGTTATCGAAAACAAATCCGAGCAAGAGCTGATGGCAATCCAATTCTCGGAAAATTCCAGCCGGGAAGAACTTCATTATATAGACAAGGCCGATGGTATCTACAATTACCAGAAGGCGACACGCGCCTCAGAGCGTAGAATTGTTGAGGCCCTAGGCATTTGTAAGTCAGAAGTTCATCGCAGTATTTTGATCGCAAAAATGTCTGATGGAATCAAAGAGGCGGCCAAAAACCATGATATTGAAAAGTATGTCCTATTGGAATTTGATGCTCTGGCAGAGTCGGCCATCAAAAAGAAAATAGAGCGCCAAATCTTGATCGGCGAAGTAACCAAGAGAAGTGATCTCAAAAGATTGATTAAAACCGAAGGCGTCGTGAGTAAAGGTAAGCGCACCCCTAGCTCGCCTTTAATACCAAGCGGACTGACCGCCAATGCATTTATCAAGGCCATGCAACAAAAATCCAGGTCCATGAAGCTTGATCCTGAAATGAAGGAGTTGCTCGGGACTTTGATCCAGGAAACGGCCGAAATGGTAGATGGCAAATAATTAGTCAATAAAGCTCTGGCACGCTATTTGCTCCCTAAATGGGAGTATGAAAGAAAACAGTGAACAATTAATTGAATTTAAAGAGAATGGGTGCTTAGAGCGAACGCCTGGCCGTCTTATTTTTAGACAGTTCTTGCTACAATATGCATTTTTGACCTTGGCGCTTTGCTTAGCCTACGCGCCAAAGCTGATGGCCAAGTCCCAATCACCTTTTCCCGAGGATGAGCCCAGCCGTAATCCCGCTAATTACGTCCCAGATGACGAGGTTGAGGTCATTCCTATACGCCAAACAATTTGGGTCGAAAAAGTCTTGGTGGATGATGACGCCGGAGTTTTAGAATCAGTTCGCAACCAAATCAATGATTGGCAGGAAAGAGAAAATTATGTCTCTCAATGGGATGTTGAGCCTATCGGACAGTATCGATTGACTGATGAGACGGGCAAAAGAAAATATCTTGGCAATAAATTAATTAAATATCTGGATAAACGGCTGGCCGGAGAAGTCCGGCACGCTGAGGAAGGCTCCTATTTTAAGACCGTAGGCGAGGTTCAAAAAGCTTTACGTCCTAATGCTGAAGCTTCAGTTAGCCGGAACATTAAAATAAAATTTAAAGCGCGCGCCTTGCAAGGGAAAGCCTATATGATTGTGGACAATCCCTACGTTGATGCTCAGACCTCTGTTTCCCTTTCCGGAAATGTACATATGACAGTTAAAAAAGATTTAAAGGATTTAGGCATTCAAACCCAACTTCAATATGAAGTGAACAAGGGTGAATATGTGGCGCAATTTGATAAGCCAATAACCAGAACTGTTTCTGCCCGCGTAAGTAGCCGACAAAAAGATAGGAATATGGCGTTTTCAGATGCTTCAGATCAAATTTTTCAATTGCTTTACAATCTTGCTTTTTAAGCTATAATTCGACTTATGCTGGAATTGAAATTAAAAGATAATCTATTTTTAAGAACCTTTGAACTTGAGCACGCTCAGGAACTGTCCCAATTGGTGGATCGCAATCGCGACCGCCTCCGCCAGTGGATGCCTTGGGTAGATGGAACTAAAAGCGTCCAAGATACCAGCAATTTTATCCAGATGACGATGGATCAAAAGGCCCAGAACAATGGTTTCCAATGTGGAATTTGGCAGCAAGAGAGGCTGATTGGCGTGGTTGGTTTTCACAAAGTTGATTGGGCCAATCGCAATGTTTCTTTGGGATATTGGTTGGACCAGGATGCTTCCGGGCAGGGCATAATGACCTGTGCCGTTTCCAAATTGGTGCATTACGCTTTTCATGACATGTCTCTAAACCGGGTTGAGATCTCTTGCGCTCCCGCCAATATTAAAAGCAATGCTATTCCCAGGCGCCTAGGCTTTAAAATGGAAGGAGTCTTGAGGCACAAGGGGTGGCTCTATGATCACTTTGTAGACCACAATATTTACGCCATATTGCACGATGAATTTAACTAGCATTCAAGATTCAATTTTTTTCTAAAAGAATCCCATTTCCTGCTGTTTTCAAACAGATTGAAAGGGGAGTATAAAGACTCAAATTTATTTTTTCTAGGAGAGGTTATGAGTGGGCTCTTTGACAGTCTTTTGTATCAGGATGCACTTAGTCAATTAACGGCTGCGGCTGAGGCAATGGGCCTAGATCCCAATATATTAGAGCGATTGAAGTACCCCAAAAGAGCATTGTCGGTGGCAGTGCCAGTCAGGCTTGATGACGGAACAGTTAAAACTTTTCAAGGCTTTCGCGTCCAGCACAACATGACGATTGGTCCAGGCAAGGGCGGTATTCGCTATCACCAAAAGGTAGATCTTTCTGAAACTGCAGGCCTTGCCATGTTAATGACTTTCAAATGTGCCCTGGTGGGTCTTCCCCTTGGCGGCGCCAAAGGCGGCATTCAAGTTGACCCCAATGAGCTTTCCAGGCAAGAGCTACAGGCCTTGACGCGCAGATATTGCACTGAAATTAATATGATTATCGGACCAAATATCGATATTCCTGCTCCTGATATTGGAACTGATGGGCAAACGATGGCGTGGTTTATGGATACTTATTCACAACTCAAGGGTTACACCATTCCAGGCGTGGTGACTGGCAAGCCAATTAGTGTGGGAGGTTCCCTGGGGCGTGGAGAGTCGACTGGTAAGGGCGTCGCTTTTTGCGTTAACTTTGCCGCCCAAAAAATCAACATGACAATTGATGAAAAAACCACGGTGGCCATTCATGGCTTTGGTAAAGTGGGGCAACCAGCGGCAGACGATTTGGCGGCCCAGGGTTGCAAAATTGTTGCTATCAGCGATGTCTCGGGCGCTATCTACAATCCTGAAGGACTAAATCTAAAAGAGTGCGTGCAATGGATTAAGGAGAAGAAGTTTTTAAAAGGTTATCCGGGCGCCAAGCCGATTTCAAACCAGGAACTTCTTTCGCTTAAAGTGGACGTTCTTATTCCTGCCGCGATTGATGGTGTTATTACTAAAGATAATGCTGATTCCGTCAAGGCCAAAATTATTGCCGAAGGGGCCAATGGACCTCTTACTCGCGAGGCGATTGATATCATCGCGGGCAAGGGAACTTTCATTATTCCCGACATTCTGTGCAATGCCGGCGGCGTGATTGTATCTTATTTCGAGTGGGTCCAGGGGCTACAAAACTTTTTTTGGGACTTGGATGAAATCAATAGCCGTCTTCATAGCATCCTAAAAAATTCTTTTGATCAGGTCTGTGAAACCAAAGAAAAATATAATGTCGACATGAAAAAAGCGGCTTTAATCACAGCGCTAAAACGACTTGAAACAGCGATGAAATTAAGAGGATTATTCCCATCGTAAAGTTAGCTCTTCTTCTCTTATTCTTAATGGGCACAACTGCATGGTCAGGCGTTGCCCATTATGAAATTTTTTCTGGCGCCATTCAAAGACATACATTTAAAGAAGTTTGCGAGAGCGTCGGAGTCAAGGATGCTCTGCTTATTACTGCTTCCAGCTCAGGCGATTTGGACTGCATGGGAACGATGGTTTTCATAAATAAATTTTGCCGCCAAAAGGACAAAAAAAATCTCTTGCGTGGAGTGATTGAAAAGGATAGCAAGCAGGTTCTTTGCCAATATGGCGATGGTGCCGAATTGTCTGTTGTCTGTGATGAAAAGCACTCTGATCTTTGTCTGAATGCTGCCAAATCTTGTAATGAGATGAGAAAGTATTATTCCCAAGAGGTCCCTCTTTATCATTCTAGCGTGACCAATGATGTGAATCGAAAAAGAGAGCTAAATTGTTATTTTTCATTCTCGGATATTAAAAGATTTCTTCCCGGCGATGACGAGACCTTATAATTTCCAATTCTTAACTGTGCATTTCATTATAAATATTTGCATTAGCTCTGTAAGAGGAGGGCGAGATGCAAATGAAATTAAATGCCATGCTCCACAATGGGCGAAAATTTTGTTCTATCCCGATATTTGGTTATTCCACTCAAGGCATTCCAGGGGTCGATGTTATTGGTTTGGGGAAAATGGGACGTTCACTTAAAGAAAAAATAATATTTCTAACCAAGTCGAGCAATTTTAAAATACCACTGCGACGATTTGTTCTTTGCATAGATGTTAAAGAGTTGCCGGATGACTTAGATGAACTCAGATTGCTGGAGCTTCCATTTCTCATTCTCTTTTGGTCTTTAAGTGGTATTTTACCAATTACGTGCCTGGATGATTGCTTTGCCTGTGGTCGTATTGACGTTTCGGGAACAGTTGAATCACTGGATCAGAAAGGTTGGATGGAAATAAAAAATGACGTAGAAAAAAATGGCATAACGGGAAAATATTTGGGAGTAAGCAGTCAATCAGAGGGGGAGTGCCAATCTATACGCTTGCTTCCATTGCAGAAAATATTTTCACCGGCCTTGCGGCTTGATTTTAATGTTTTGCAATTGCGGCAAAGCACGGGCATTGGTCAGATTGAAAGGGCCCGCACCAATTCCAGGTATGGTTTTTCATAGTCAAATTTATCTTTCACGCATTCATCTAAAGGAGCTAACAGAACCTGTCCTTCGCGGTAGACAGCTACGCGTGGAGCATGGTCTTTCAAAAGGCCATGGACGGCTTCAAATGCCATGCGAGCGCTGATGAAACGATCCAAATGGGTTGGGCTGCCGCCACGTTGAATGTGTCCTAAAATACACACGTGAGATTCCATGCTAAAATCTTTTTTAAGTTTGTTTTGCACGGTATATGCCAGGCCTGGTTTCTCACCCTCAGCAATAATGATGATAGATGAGTTTTTTCCGCGTAGCATGCCGCGTTTGATGTCTGTAGCAATTCGCTCATATTGAATTTCCTGAGTGGGAAAAACAATATTTTCTGCACCAGTGCAGACCGCAACGTGAACAGCTATGGCCGGAGAGTTTCTCCCCATAACTTCTACCAAAAAAATTCTTTCATGACTGGAAGCCGTGTCGCGAATGCGGTCAACCGCTTCAATGCCACATTGAACGGCAGTATCAAAACCAATTGTGTAATCGGTACCGGAGATGTCATTATCAATAGTGCCAGGAATTCCAATCACAGGAATGTTGTGTTCTTTATAAAATTGGTGTGCTCCTTTGAAAGAACCATTGCCGCCAATCACAATCAATCCATCTACGCCGTAGGCATTCAAGTTATCGTAAGCTTTTTGTCTACCTTCTATCGTTAGAAAGTCTTTGGACCTAGAAGTTCCTAGGATCGTTCCGCCTCTTTGCAAAATATTTCCTACTGAGGATGCGACTAATTCATGGATGTTGCCGTCAATTAAACCTTGATAGCCACGGTGGATGCCATAGGCCTTCAACCCCTGACCTAAGGCAGTTCGAACAACTGATCGGATGGCACAGTTCATGCCTGGACTGTCTCCGCCACTACATAAAATCCCAATTGAAGTAATTTTTTTTATTTTTTTCATATTATCTCCAAAATTAACTAAAAATAGGTTGGCCCTCAAATATCTGGGGCCGGGGTTCACCCATAATCTCTAGGATGGTCGGCGATACATCCATCAGTGCTGCATCTTGCTTGGTCTTGAGAGAAACAGGTCCCTTAAGTTTTGGATTAAAAATACAAAAGGGAACTTTAGCGCCTGTGTGCGAGGTATGAGGCTTGCCATCTGGATAGGCCATCTGATCTGCATTGCCATGATCGGCAGTTACAATCATGGTAATATTACTCTGGCTGCAACTCTTTATAAGGCGTTGAACACATTGATCGATAAATTCAATTGCCTGTACTGCTGCTGGGTAATTCCCGGTGTGCCCGACCATGTCAGCGTTGGCGTAGTTAACCATGTAGAAATCATGTTGATTTGAATCTAGCGCTGCGACTAATCTGTCAGTTACCGGAAGTGCACTCATTTCGGGTTTTAAATCATAGGTCGCTACTTCTCTCGGTGAGGGAATTAAAACCTGTTGCTCTCCCGCATATGGTTCTTTTCTGCCACCATTAAAAAAGTAGGTGATGTGAGCATATTTTTCAGTTTCGGCAATTTTAAATTGCTTTTTGTTCAGCGATGCGAGGTACTCGCTCATGCATCCTTGAATTTTCTCTTTATCAAAAAGAATGGGAAGTTTAACTTCGTCTGGCACGTAAGGAGTCATACAAAGATAATGACCTGGCCGTACGGGGGTAGGAAATTCATTAAACTTATCCCAGGTGAGGCATAGGGTTAGCTCAATAGCGCGATCGGGTCTAAAATTAATAAAGAAAAAAGCATCGCCATCGCGTAGGGCATAGTCTTGATCAAAAAGAACTGGGTTTATGAATTCATCATAGATCTTATGCCCATACTGATGGTTTAAATAATCGAGGGATGAGACATTTTGAATATTTCCCTGACCGATGATGGTGTCGTAGGAGAGTTTAATCTTTTCCCAGCGTCTGTCGCGGTCCATTCCAATTGATCGGCCTTGCATAGAAGCAAAAGTAAAACCTGGTTGCTGCAAAAGTTCTTTAATATATTTTCCACCACTGTCTGAAGCAGTGTCTCGTCCATCCATAAGTGCATGGAAAAAAATCTCCAGATCTTTATGTTGCGCCAAAATAGCGATTAAAGTCTTGATGTGATCAATGTGGCTATGAACTCCACCATCAGATAAAAGTCCCATAAGATGGATGCGACGGGTATGGGTAAGAGCATATTTGATAAGGTTTTTCAGCTCTGGCATGCTCTCCAGTGTCCTATTGCTAATTGCTTCATTGATGCGAACTAAGTCCTGGCGCACAGGTCGACCGGCTCCAAGATTCATATGCCCAACTTCGGAGTTGCCTGAAACGCCTTTGGGTAGCCCGACACTTTCCCCGCCCGGCTCTATCGTGGTCGTGGGGAAGTTGGAAAAGAGAAAATCAATATTTGGTTTTTTGGCATCAAAAACTGCATTTTTGAAACGATTAGGGCTAAGGCCAAATCCATCAAGAATGACCAGCAGAACTTTCTTACTCAGGGCATGAATGGGGCCATTAGAGGTCATAGCTTAATCTTTTGTTAATAGGTACAAAAACAGTCCTCAATCAAAACGGCCCATGATAGCATTTCCATATAAGTCGTGAAACCTGAGATTTAACAAAATTCAAGAAGAATTGATTGGATGGGTCAAAGTATGAAAAGGGTGCAGATCATTTTTTCTGACCGCGAATGGATGAAATTTTTTAAAAAATGGATGCTTGTGGCATTAGTTATCCATTTGGTGGCGGCCTTTTTTAGTGTTGGTTTTCATCACCACGACGAGCACTTTCAAATCGTGGAATTTATCAATCTAAAGTGGGGCGGAAATCATGCGGCAGATCTTCCCTGGGAATTTCAAGATCGTATGCGCCCCTGGCTACAGCCCTTGATACTTTACGTCTTCGTTTTGCCCTGGAAAATGTTGGGGGTTGAAAATAGCTATTTTTATACCACCCTTTTTCGCCTACTTTCTGCCATTTTAGGCTGGGGCTCACTGGTTATGACGGGGCTTTTATCCTACCAGTACTTTGGCAAGTATCCTCAGTGGCGCGATCGTTGTATTAAAGTTTTAAGCTTATTGTGGTTTCTTCCCTACTTCCACGTCCGTGCCTCTGGTGATAATTGGGGGGCAATTTTTTTCATTATGGGAATTTGCTTTTATCTTTTGCAGCAGAAAATTTCTGACTCAAATAGGGCCAGTCTTCGCCATGATCTTTATCATCTTGTTGGTACGGGTATTTTTTTTGGTCTAGCTTTTCAATTTCGTTTTCAAATTTGCATTAGCATTTTCTTTTTTACTCTATGGATTATGTTTTTTACCAAAGAAAAATTTAAAGCGCCGGCCTTAATCGTGTTGGGTTTTGTCCTCATCGCCTTGCTTGGGATTTGGGCCGATACATGGGGTTACGGCTCGTTTACCTTTTCGCAGTGGAATTATTTATATAATGATTATAAAGCGCATATTGCTAGCACCATACTGCCAAATCCTTGGTGGGACTATTTTCGTTTTGCTCTTTTACGCGGAATTCCTCCCATCTCTTTGTTCTTGATTTTGGGCGTAGTCTTTTTCTGGATAAAAAAACCTAAAGATCCTTTAACCTTTGCCACTTTATTTTTCTTTGTCATCCATTCGGCCATCGCCCATAAAGAGCTGCGCTATTTAATGCCTGTGATCTACTTATCTCCCCTCATGACGATGTGGGCATTAGCGCTTTTGCAAGAGAAGCAATGGCTGTCCCCACGCCTGTGGAAAATAGTTCAAGTCAGTCTGGTTGCTATTAATTTTGTGCTCTTGCCTGCGGCTTTACTTCGACCGGCCAATTCCGCTGCCTCCTTTTATCACTACCTGGAAACCTCATATACTAGCGATGGACGAGAGTTACTGATTCATCATATAGGTGAAAATCCTTTTATTATGGTGGGGTATCCGCTTAAATTTTATCAACGTCCGAATTATAAATTTGAGGCCTTTGAGAGTGTTGAAGACTACGCACAGAAAATAGCCACGGCCTCAGGTTTGCTTTTCACACGCACAGGGAAAGATTTCTTTAAAACCAAACGCCTTCTAGGGGATCGCTGCCGCTTGCTTTACAGCACTTACCCTGGGTGGCTGCTCAATTACAATGTCGGAAAATGGGTAGAGCGCTCACGCATGTGGGCGCTCTATGACTGCCACTAGCGGGCAGGCTTGATTTTTAATCGCGTTTTAGCTGGTGGTCGTATTTTTGTAGAAGCTTTCATGACTTTCATATTCTTAACTGATGACTTGAGAGTTTTCTGAACACATTTAAAATGTCCTCTATCCACAGCTTTCTTTTCATACTTTCCGTTGCAGAGACATTTTGATGAGTTGGGTGTAGAGGTATTGAGTTTACAAGAAGCGATAGTTTCCACCCCATTAGGATTTGAGCAGAAAAAATAACCAGGGCCGGCAGGAACTTTTTTATTAGGGGCATCACATAGACAGATGGTTGAGTTTGAAATTTTGCCGCCGAGTAAACAGTGAGCGAGAGATGTTCCTTTTTTGAGACAAACGATCGATCCATTATCATATTTGGCCTCATAGTAATCACCGCTGCAGTTGCAGGCCAAGGCCATGGGCGAGATAGGCTTGCCTATTGGGCAGTTGACTTGAGCAGCCGGGACGGTTTGCGATATAAAGATTAGGGCGCAGGATACAATCAGGCCAAATAGCTTTTTCATGAGAATTCCCCCTTGCATTTAATGACACCAATCAAATAGATATTTGTTTATTATTATCGGCGTTTTCATTTTAAATAAGAAGCTCCAGGCTACACAGAATGTATTAATCAGGAGTTAGCGGAGTTTGGCCCTTCGTCCACTACCACAAATTTGGGTGTCAAATTTTTTGTGCTGTCTAATCTTTATACGGCCGTCGCTTGAGAAACAAGGACATGGCCGTCTAGCCGATTTAACTAGTGATATTTGCGTTTTTTGGCTTTGGCACGAGAAGTGCAGATAACAGGCCAATATAGTTTTATTTATCATTCCTTTTAATTAAACCTGGGAGTGGGAGGATTTATGAAGAGAGAACATTTGAAGAATCTATTTGGAGTTTTAGTGATTTGTGGTCTTTTAACCGCTTGCGGAAAAGACAAAGCACCTGCAGCTCCGGCTCCGGCCGTAGTAACTCAAACAGTATATCAACCAACAGTTGGTACAGCAGTGACAAGCTTTGAGGATTTTCGCCAGAGAGTCATTCGCGGCGAGTTTACAGCAGTAAAAGGTTTTCAGGAAACCTACTACTATGGAAAAAATACCTCCGAAAGTTCAAAGTTTTTGGGTTTTATTCCTGTTACCACCAACACTTGGGGAAATGCATTTAATGTAAGTTTGATAGGAACTACAATCACTGGTAGTGAGTACGGAGCTAACGAAACGGCCATTAAGGCAGCGCTTAAGACCATCGCTGAGCAGGCCTCAACTGCTGTTAATAGTTTCAAGCAACCAAATCCTGGTCAGCCATATTTCCAATTTGTCAGTGGAAACTACATTTATGGAATTAACCTGGCGTATCCTGCTGCCGCCAATCCAGTTTATCGCGCAACGATTAGCAGCGGCTCTTACTACTTACTGTACGATGTAAAATCATACAGCTTCTAGTAAGTATTTTTTAAAATTCACGAGTAAAAAAGGCGGATAAAATCCGCCTTTTTTTATGCCTTTGACGGGTCTATACTATCTTCTGCATAGCTGTTTAGTTTCACAAAGGAAGATTTTATGGCCCAATACCAAACTGATCTTAGAGATATCTATTTCAATCTTTTTGAATGTCTTAAAGTACAAGATGTTTGGCAAGAGTTTGAGCAAAGCGATTTGCGCGACATTGTAGATCAATATGATAAGTTTGTAGGTAGTGAAGTTTTCCCAACTCGCATTCTATCAGATTCTCAAGGCGTGCACCTTGAGGCCGATGGCGCCAAAGCGCCTGCCTGCTTTAAACCACTGAAACAAAAATTTTATGAAAATGGCTGGTTTGGCCTAGGCAAGCCGGAAGAGATCGGAGGTATGCCTGCCCCTCACTCATTGCAAATTGTTACTTCTTCTCTTTCTTGTGGTGCCAACGTCTCTTTTGAAATGTACATAGGGCTGACTCGCGCCGCACTTAATGTGATTTTAAAAGTAGGGACAGATGAGCAGCGTGCCCGCTATGTTGAAAAAATCATGACGGGTGATTGGGGCGGCACGATGTGTTTAACTGAACCTGGTGCAGGCAGCGATGTTGGTGCAGTCGGTACGACCGCCACTCCTAGCGGCAATGGGAAATATAATATCAAGGGAGTTAAAATATTTATTTCTTCAGGCGAAAGTGACCTGTATGAAAATAATATTCACCTGGTGTTGGCGCGGACGCCGGGCGCCCCAGAAGGAACCAAGGGCCTGTCACTTTTTATTGTCCCGCGCTTTAAGATTGAGCCAGATGGCAGTTTAGGCAAGGCCAATGACGTTTATTGCACCAAGGTTGAAGAGAAAATGGGAATCCATGGCTCGGCAACTTGCGAACTGACCTTTGGTCAAAAAGGAAATTGTGAAGGTGAGTTGATTGGCAAAGAGTTTGAGGGCATGGCCAATATGTTCATCATGATGAATGAGGCGCGCTTGATGTGTGGCTTGCAAGGTGAATCACAAGGCAATCTAGCCTATATGCTAACTTTGCAATACGCCAAGGAACGCATGCAGTTTGGCAGCGAGATTTATCGCATGCCAGATGTTAAGCGCATGTTGCTTAAAATGCGCTGCCTGGGCCGGGGCATGCGCTCACTTATTCTCTACACCGCACACTTATTTGACCTAGTGGAAAAAGGTCAGACTGAGCTGGAATCAGAAATTGCTTTTCTCACTCCTATTTGTAAGGCGTGGTGCTCAGAAGAAGGATTTAACGTTTCGATTGAAGCGATTCAAGTTCATGGCGGTTATGGCTATTGCACGGAATATGGAATTGAGCAATTTGCCAGAGACACAAAAATCGCCACCATTTATGAAGGCACCAATGGAATTCAGGCCATGGATTTTACTCTTAGAAAAAACTTAAAAGAAAATGGTGCAACTTTCCAAAGTGTTGCCGGTAAAATCATGCGCGCTTTGGCAACTCCTGAGGCCCAAGTGTGGCCGCAGGCATCGGCCTTGATGGGGGATTGCTTGCAAAAAGGCAAGAGCATGATGGAAAAGCTAGGTGGATATGCCGCTGCCAAGGATATGAATCGGGTATTAGAACATTCCATGGCATTTATGCAATTTAGTGGGAATTTAATTATTGGCTGGCGACTGCTAGATGCGGCGATAGTGGCATCATCTAAAATTTCTTCGGCCTCAACTGATGACAAAAAATATTATCAATCTAAGATTGATGATTTTATCTTTTATTCTCAACATAAGCTGACGCAGAATATTGGACTGGCCCACTCGGTTTTGAATGATCAATTTTCATTGAATGAAGTAGAGCTTTAAAAGAAAGAATGCTAAAATTAACCTGATTTAAAATTTAAAATTAGGTTTCAATGGACTTTAACGAATTAAACGCCGCAGTAGAGGAGTTTAACAGCAAGACCCACGGAAGTAGCGATTATCACAAGGAAACTTACTTTTTAAGACATAGCGAGAGCAACAAATTCTCTCCTGTAGTTTATTTGAAGAAGAAGATTTCCTGGGCCACCGACGTGAAGGTCTTTCTGGAAGCAGGATATATCCTGAATTCCTTCGATTTATTTGAGCAAAGCATTTTTTCTGAATGGTTTGAAAAGCAATTTGGTCGCAAGTTTACCAAAGAGTATTCCCGCTCTGTTGTTCTACTCGAGTTGCCCAACAACAAAATGGTAGGCGAAGTTATCAGCACAGTTCACAGAAGCTTTGAGGCCCTACGCAAAGAGAGCGTTCTCTTAAATGGCAAGAATCTTCCCACCCAACTTGGTGAGTGGTATGCAAAATGTATTTTTGGTCTAAACCAAATGAAGTCGAGCTCGCAAAGAGGTTTTGATTTTTTTCTGGATAAAGAGCGAGTGGAAGTCAAAGTCCACTGGGCCGATCAGTCTTCACCCAAGGGCGTAAAAATTAGAAAATCGCTGGTTGATTTAAGTGACTATTGCATTATCATTTACCTGGCAAAAAACTTTCTGATACGAGAGTTATGTTTTTTAGACTCAGATTTCGTGCGACGAAAATTTTCAGGGAAAGGTCACACTATGTTCCTCAAGGATCAGGATGTTTCCCAATACTTTTTTAGCAATTCATCCAAACAAAGAGAGCGAGTCGTCAATTCAACCGCGCTATTGAAATATTCCACCCCCACCTTGGCGATGAAATTGGCCGAGTGGTACCAATCAGCTGATCGTTAAAATATTTTTTTAAAACAGGTCGTAGCGATAAAGACGACATTCAAGATCCCCATTCATGAGAGGAATTCTGGCACTGGTGCGAAGAGAAATTTTCTTGCGCAGGTCGGCCCTGGAACTAAGTAGAAAGGCAGAAGTGCCCTTGAAATTTTTTTTCAGGTTTTCGCCAAATTGATAATAGAAATCTTCTAGGTGGTCATCTTCCATGCGCTCGCCATAGGGAAGATTGGAAAGAACAGTTCCCTCTCCAGAAAAAACGGCAGGCATTTGTAGGCAGTCGCCATACTCAATTTGGATCCAATTTTTTACCAGAGCGCGTTCGATTGTTTGTTTGGCCAGATTGAGATAGTCACTGTTGTTATCAATGCCGATAAATTTCTGATCAGGTTTTTGACCCAATTTTTTCATCGAGTCCTGATAAAACATATTGGCCAGCTCATCAAATTGTGATTTCATTTTTTTATTTTCGCTAAACCATCTCTGGAAAATAAAGGCCCAAGGATTTTTGCCACGATTAAGATAGCCATCGAGCTTAACTATGGAGGGGGCAATATTTTTTGCCACCCACATGCTTTCTATAAGTAGAGTTCCGGTGCCACAAGTAAGATCGACAACTGGTGTCTTTTTTTCTTGTAGCTGGGCAAATAATGCGACACCAGCCGCAACGTTTTCGCGCAAAGTGGCCTCGTGACCAGGCAAACGGTAGCCGCGGTTGGAAAGTGGGAAGCCGCAGATATCCAGCATGAACTGGGCTGTCATAAGTTGTGGGTTGGCCTGATCAATGTGCAGGTACAAAGGATAGTCAGGCAATTGCTTGGCCACATCTGGCCTTTTCCCCAGGACCTTGCTTAGTCGATCAACCAAAGTGTCTTTTGCCAGTAGGGAGTAGAAATGGGAATTTTTAACATTATCTTTTGCTTTATAAGCGAGCAGTGTGGAAAATTTGAAAGTGTCTTTTGGCAATAAGACCTCTTCCCAAGGGAGTTCAACACCTTTTTGATAGAACTCACTTTCATTTCCAAAGCGAAAATTAAATAGGTTGATAAAGAGGCGGCTGGCAGTTCTAAGTCCTAGCAACAATAAGAAAATTTGGCGTGGAGTCACCTGAGACAGACTGACGCCACCGCGCGCGTGGACAATGGCGTGCCCGGGGAGAATGTCCTGGATCTCTTTTTCCAAGAGAATTTCCAAATAAATGGGACAAGACACAAAAATATCGACTTGTTCAAAATTTATACTTTCCATGATGCATGGTGTATATTGACGGCATGAGATTGGCAAGAGCAAAAAATGATAACCGGGATTACAGGCGTGCTTTGGCTTGTGAGGGTGGATATGGGATGTTATATTGCCAGTCGTTTAAGTCATAAATCAATGATGGTGCCCCTGAAATCAGGTCGTGCTTCTCTTACGTTAAAGATGGAGGAAAAATGCAATTTAGTGATTACAAGGTGAAAGACATTGGTCTTGCGGATTGGGGAAGAAAAGAAATAGAGATTGCAGAATCTGAAATGCCAGGCCTCATGGCATTGAGAGAAAAGCACGGAGCCAGCAAGCCCTTGAAAGGTGCCAAAATTGCGGGCTGTTTACACATGACAATTCAAACTGCCGTTTTGATGGAAACCCTGGTTGAGCTGGGAGCCGAAGTACGTTGGTCATCATGTAATATATTTTCAACTCAGGACCACGCTGCTGCCGCCATGGCCGCTGCTGGTATTCCAGTTTTTGCTTGGAAGGGAATGACTGAGGAAGAATTTAATTGGTGTATTGAAAAAACTCTTAAGTGGGCGGATGGAACATCACTCAATATGATTTTAGATGATGGTGGCGATTTGACTAATATGGTTCATGACCAGTGTCCAGAATTGATTCCGCATATCAAGGGACTATCTGAAGAGACCACAACGGGAGTGCATAGACTTTACGAGAGAATGAAAAAAGGCACCTTGAAAATGCCAGCGATTAATATCAATGATTCTGTCACGAAATCAAAATTTGATAATCTCTATGGATGTAGGGAATCTTTGGTTGATGGAATCAAGCGCGCTACTGATATCATGATTGCCGGTAAGGTGTGTGTCGTGGCCGGTTATGGTGATGTTGGCAAAGGTTGCGCTGGAAGTTTCAAAGGCCTGGGTGGTCGCGTGATCATTACAGAAATTGATCCTATCTGCGCTCTTCAGGCCGCAATGGAAGGCTATGAAGTCATGCCAATGAACGACGCTGCCAAATTGGGAGACATTTTTGTCACCTCTACTGGCTGTGTCGACGTCATCAATGCCAAGCATTTAGACAGCATGAAGGACGGAGCCGTTGTTTGTAATATTGGACATTTTGATTCAGAAATTAATGTTCGTTACCTAATTGATAATTTTAAAAAATCCAATATCAAGCCACAAGTTGATATGTTCACTGGTAAGTCTGGCAAAAAAGTTATTTTATTGGCCGAAGGTCGCTTGGTAAATCTAGGCTGCGGAACTGGTCACCCTTCTTTTGTTATGAGTAACTCTTTTACCAATCAGGTCTTGGCCCAATTGGAAATCTGGAATAATCATCAAAATTACGAAAATAAAGTATATATGCTTCCAAAGCATTTAGATGAGATGGTTGCCAGACTGCACTTAGAAAAAATTGGTGTAAGACTTGATACACTTACTCCAACTCAGGCAGAATACTTGGGAGTATCGTCTTCTGGACCTTATAAGCCAGATCACTATCGATATTAGGTTATTGTTTAAAACTAAACGGGGCCCTGATCAGGGCCCTTTTAGCAGGAGTGAGGTGTGGATAGGACTATTTATTTGGGTTGTGACCATGCTGCTTTTAACGAAAAAGAACAGCTTAAAACATTCTTACAATCTAAATTTAAGATTATAGATGTAGGGACTTTTGGGCCCGAGCGCTGTAATTATCCAGATTTTGCCACTTTAGTTGCTGCTGGCGTTAGTCAGTCGGGTAGTGACATGGGCATCCTCATCTGTGGTTCAGGAATTGGCGTCTCAATGGTGGCCAATAGGTATAAAAACATACGTGCGGCCTTGTGCCGAAGTGTAAAAGAGGCGGAACTGGCGCGCCAACATAACGATGCCAATGTTCTGTGTCTTGGCGCGCGTATCAGCTCGCTTGAAGATCTTCAGGATATGGCAATGGCCTTTATGCAGAGTTCTTTCGAGGATGGGCGACATTCAGAGCGCTTGGCGCTTTTTGACAATCTAGGGGAAGAGGTACCTGTTGGCATAACTCAAAAAACCAGCAACCTGGAAAAAGTTATTTTGGCTACGGTGCTATTGAGCTGTTTTGCCGGAACTCTTTTTGCACGCATAAACAAGCCTTACTTTGAAGGCACCTATGCCATGGAGGATGGATTTTTAGAGTATGGTACAGTTGTGCCGATTTTATTGGCCGGTTTTTTTGCTGCTTATCGTGCCAAGGTTTTGAGAAAAAGTAGAGGCTGGTTATTTACTGCTGCGCTGGTCGTTCTGACCGGTCTGGCAATTTTTGGAGCAGGGGAAGAGATCAGTTGGGGCCAGAGAATATTTGGCACCACATCGCCAGAATTTTTTGCTCACAACAATAGCCAGGGAGAAACTAATCTTCACAATTTGGTGCTGAGTGGGGTAAAGCTTAACAAAGTGATCTTTGGAACTCTTCTTACAATCATTGTTCTTTTCTATTTTTTAATTTTACCCCAGCTTTATCAGAGAGTAGGAAGCATCCGGAACTGGGCCAAAAGCTTGGCCTTGCCAATGCCAAAGTGGGTGCATATCGGCGCTTATATATTAGTATTTTTAGCTGCCACCATGACGGGATCAATTAAAAAGGGCGAAATTTTGGAATTTGGCGGTTGCTGGATTTTTTTGACGATGTTTTTATTTCCCGCCAACAAGATTAT
>Ga0210057_1002954_pt1 | contig 23796 bp, 19 predicted proteins | sample CryGeyCG2114_010_2_FD_183968 | JGI IMG/M metagenome (GOLD analysis project Ga0210057, IMG submission 183968) | Groundwater microbial communities from aquifer - Crystal Geyser CG10_big_fil_rev_8/21/14_0.10 (SPAdes) (version 2) | ecosystem: Environmental > Aquatic > Deep subsurface > Groundwater ...
CCTTTCATTGTTACCACCTCCTTACCCCGCGTCAAACGCGGCTTCGTCTGCCGTTACTTATTATGAGGTAGTAAAACCGGACATTTCTATATTGCGCAAATAGGACATTATCATATTGCTGTTACACTTAAATAAATTTTCTTGCCTTAGAATGTATTTTTGGGTATAATTAAACCGGTTTTGTCTTAAATGGCGCCATCGTCTAGAGGCCCAGGACGATAGGTTTTCAGCCTATCTACGCGAGTTCGAATCTCGCTGGCGTCACATGCATATCATTCCTTAGGCAAAGCATAATACCATGTTGCAGCTTCTTTCCACTGATCATCGGAAATATCTTTTAATTTATCTTTCTTAACATACAAACAACTTGGTTTATTATCTTTAATCAAATTCAAATAATCATTTTTAATAAAATCCGGCAGACGATAAGATTGTCCCGGGTCTATTTCTTTTGGACAAAATCCATACTCCCTATAAAATGCGGGTGGATTTGTTTCAAACATCTCAATTCGGGCATCCGTATATTTTTTAAATGATGGCATGGATGATGTGTACCAGGAATATTTATACGAAGAAGGAAGACCTGCCTGCCAATATATAAGATCGTCGGAAGCATCTAAAAATAACGTATCCTTCTTATTTGATAAAATTTTTATCACTTCTCCTTCCTGCAAATAAGAACCATAATTTGTAATAAACTCCGTATGTTCATCTATTTTTTCTTTTGCAAAATATATTGGAGAGGAAACAAAATATATAAGGGCACCCAAAAGAATCAAGATTCCTATAAAAAATATTTTCCTGTTCAATCTTATTTCAAATAAAAATGTAATAGTGGTGAATACAAAAAGCCCATACCAAACGAGCATATGGAATGCGTTGTAAAATGTACTTCCGGGAATAATGGTTCTGATGTTGGCGAGTCCCAGAGACAGAAATATAAAACCGGCAAGTTTATAATTTTTATTTACAACCAGGTGTAAAAAAACGATGAAAAATACTACATTAACTGCAATAAGAATAGACTTAAAAAGGTTTACCGGACCATAAATAAATATATAAAAAGGGTAAAAAAACCATTGAAAAAATTTTGGGCCAAACATTCCGGTGCTTACCTCGGCAGGAATATTTACCTGAAAATTAAATGTTACAACGTTAAAAAAATATTCCACTACATCGTGTGCAAAGATTGTTAGAATAGACAGGGTTAAAAATAAAACGAACGAAAAAAGCTGGATTTTTGTTAAATTTTTATTTAATAAAAATACAGCGTATATAAACAAAGCTATCGGAATGTAAGGTTCACGCATAAAGATAATAAACCAACAAAAAACTGCAGCGACAATATAATCAAATAAGAATATTTTTTCTTTCTGAATTTTTTTATACGTAATACCTAGTAAGTATATAAGGGGGTATACAACCATCGCATCTCCAAGAAACCTGTCTCCAAATAAATAAAATTTACTCAACTCAAAAATTAATGTAAATAATATTACTTTTACCCCAAATCTAAGAATTAGAATAAAATTAAATATAAATCCGAAAAGGAGAATAAATTGTCTATGCCTAAGTACCAATTCAAATATATTTTGAGGGGAAGTTACTGCTTGAATAATTGTACTTATATAAGACCCTAGAGGCTGATGTCCTGAGAAAACTTCAGAAAATAACTCTTTACCCTGCAATACAAAATATCCTCGCATAAAATTATTGCAATCGTCAAAACACCCAAAAGCATTAACTCTTGGAATATAAATTTTATAAAGAATAAAATATAAAAATATCAAGATAAAAAGTGAAGATAGTTTTATTAAAATTGATTTATGTTTAAGTATATTATTCACTCTTTTTACTTTCAAAAATTGCAATTTGTGCATTGTCAAATACTTTTGTTAAATTAAGTTTATCTATCTCATATTCTGAAATATCGGTACCCAAATATCTGGGTATATAAATAAGCTTATCCTGATAATTTGATATATTCAATATATGGTTTTTAGGACGAAAAGCGCTATTCCATTTAACCCTTGTAATTTTTTCTCCAAAACTTAAATTTTCATATAAAAGCGGTTTTTCTGATTTGTAAATTGGGCCCAAGCCATAATCTTTTTGTTCTATATATAAAACATTTTTACCGCTATTTTGAACAAATTGAAGCGCAGATACTTCAAACGGTGTAATAACCAGTTTGCTTCTTGAAAATAATACCGTAATTCCTGCGGAAATGAGAATAAAAATAAAAGTAAAAAATAATACTATAAATGTTTTTTTTGTTTTATTTTTTAAATATATTAATGCAAACGTCGTAAACAAAAATCCGGAAGAGGCTACAAAAAAAACAAGGACCATTTTAAAAGTTATATTATCCAAAGGAAAATAGGGAAAATGCGAATACATTAGCGTGATAAATAATGCAGGAATTATAAAAAAAACTTTGTTATTTTTTTCCGGTTTTTTTACAATAAATGCAAAATGAAATAAAATTAAAGAAATAAACGGTACAGATTGCAAAATTAAAATTGACCTTTCAATTGAGAATGAATAGGGAAACGGGAGAAAATAAAATAATAGTATCTCCTTTTTGTCAAAAATAAATGTAATATCATTTTCTAACCCTTTTCCTAAATAAGAATAGGCAGTAAAAAGAGGAATAAAAAGAAAAAATCCGTATATAAATGTATTTTTTATATTTTTGTTAAAATAATAAACTACAGCGATATAAAATAAATATAAAGACAAAATTATTAAAAAAAGATTTATGTTTTCATTTTCCTCTTTAAAGTTTTCTGAATTTTGGTTATTGCCGGAAAAATAAACAGAGTCGTTTGAAAATTTAGCAATCTCTTTATCTCCACTGTAAAGATTGATATTTCCTTTTTCATCTTTAACGCTTAATACTCCTGTTTTCTCACTAAGCAATATTTTTGACTGAGGAAAATACATAGAATCAATAACCGAGTTTTGATATATTTTAAGCCTTGGTTGGGAATTAGGAAGATAATTGAAATCTTCACCAAGCTTTTGCGAATAATCTTTGAAGTCATTTAAATAAATTTTATCTTGTTCTTGTACTATATTTATTCTGAAATTTGGCGAATGGTACCAAAAAGACTGATTATCCGAATCAAAATCTTTGTATAAAAAATGGTCATTATCTGAAAAAACGGCTTTGTTCTCCAAGAATTTTTCTGCGTAATCTTTTGCTACGATAATATTTACTTTTCCATTTTTTTCCAGGTTTTTAGCAAAAGTCAACATATTTTTATAAAACCCTTCAAATATTTCTAAAGTTCCGCCGTTTTCAAGTCCTATTACAATATTTCCCAGCGGTTTAGCTAAATAGATAGAAGAAAGATACTCAACATATGACATATCATACCCATGAAGAAAATGATCTTGAATGCTAAACGTAGCATCGGAATATCCCCGTAAGGGGTCTCTTGCCGCCCATTGCAAGTTAACCACCTTAGAACTGTTTTCAAAACTTTCTGCTGGGATGCCCTGATTTTCTTTTGATGCAAGATACGGAATGCTCCATGGAGATCCCCAAATTGAATAAAAATCCAGATTAAACTGGTCGGAAGCTCTGAGAGCCGCCGTAATACCGTATTTTTTCTGCATATAGGAAATTGAGCCTCCTCCGATCCACCATGCACCTACGGTTTTAGGATAGTAGCCAAAAGTTCCTTTAAATTTTTCAAAGGCTGTATTGATTAATTTTTTTCTTTCTTCCAAATCATATGATACTAGAAGCAGACCGTCTGAAAAATATTGAGGACCTTGCCCGCGGTATACAACGTTTGCTTTTTGAGTAAAATTTCTGTCAATTTCAAATAAAAGTCCAAATTCCTGATTTGACATATTTGTTTTTGCATACGACATCATTTCACTGTCTTCCAGTACGCTATATTGCAAAAGCCATGTTGCATTTATATTTTGTGATTTAGTAACAGTGTATTGATCTTTTAAGCTTTGTAATAAATCATCCTTTTCGTGTCCAAGCTCTTTGCTTCTTATTAAATTTATTACTGAAATATAAGAATTATTCTTTTGCGAAAAAACGGCGGAGGGAAAAAGCAGAATGCAAAAAACTACAATAAATAAAAAATAAATAAATTTTTTCAACATTTTACTCTACAAAATATTTATAGACTCCTCTGGAAATTTCTGCAATTCTCTCATTTGCATCTTTGGGAGAAGAAGACCTGGAAAGAACTGCAATTATATAATCTCCTGCATTAGTAAATACTATTCCACCGTCGTGACTGTATTGTCCGAGCTCTCCGGTTTTATGACCAAATTCTGTATTATCAGGAAGATACTTCGGGAGTTTGCTGTTTAAAACCTGTCCTTTTAAGAAATTTAACATTTTCTTGTTATTTTCAGAAGTAGAAAATTCTCCGTTATAAAGTTTATTAAAAAACAAAACTGTGTCATATGCAGTTATGGTAGGAGGAAGAGAAGCAGTTCCAACCTTTGATTCTGTTAAACCGAAATCATCCAAAAAATTCTGAACAAAAGAAAGCCTTATCTTTGCCGCAAGTAAAAGAGCTGCATAATTATCCGACTGCGTTATCATTAAATTAAGCGCGTCTTTTACAGAAAGTTTTATTGAACCTTCTTTTTTTTCTGCAACTTCTTCGTCAATTTTAAATTTTTCATTAAGTATTTTAACATCTTCCGATAATATTTGATCCGATGACAGCAAACCTTCCTCTATTTTTTTATAAACCGCTCCCATTACCCAAAGTTTGTAAAGACTTGCGCTTTCAAACTGTTTATGTCCGTTAAGAAAATACTGTTCTCCTGTTTTTAAATTTAAAATTCCCACCGCATATTCTCCTTTTGTATTAGTGAGAGCTGATGAAACTATCTTTTCCAGGCTGCTGCTTTCCTTGCTGAGTATAGGAGCAGGGGAAGGTGTTTGTGTAGTTTTTGCATCCGAAAGTGGAGACATTACGGATGCAGATAAAACAAATTCTTTTGGAGTTTGTATAAAGGACTTTACAAACATAAAAAAAATTATTAAAACAAAAATGAGTAATGCTGTTAACGATTTTTTTCCGACAAAACCTCTTCTGTTTCTTCTTATGTCATAAGACGTGTAGTATGAATAGTCCTTAATTATCATATAGATAAGCTGAGGAAACTATAAGAGGTTTGCGGATTAATTTCAATACTTAAATAATAACTAAATTAAATTAGTTCAACATCATGTGGGTAGCTTTCTTTAAGACCTGCATAGGTAATTTGTATAAACCGGGCCTTTTTATGAAGCTGTCTAATATTAAAAGCTCCGGAGTATGAAAAACCCGATCTAAGTCCTGCACATAATGATTCAACAATATCCCTTACAGGACCTTTGTATCTCACCATTGCTTCCACTCCTTCTACGTGCAAGCTAAAAGTAACTTTTCTTCCCTCACTATCTTTTTTTATTTGCTTATGTTTCTGGAAGGGTGAGGTTGAACCATCATAAAACTTATATTTTTCTCCGTTTTTTTCAGTAATTTCACCAGGTGCTTCATCGGTTCCTGCAAAAAGAGAGCCACACATACAGGCATCTGCCCCACTTGCCAAAGCCTTAACCAAATCTCCCGCTTTAATCATTCCTCCGTCTGCCAGAACAAATTTGTTCTTAAACTTATTCCTAGCTCTATTTGCTTCCATTATTGCAGTTATTTGAGGAACACCGCTACCCGCAACAATTCTAGTTGTACAAATTGTTCCCGCTCCAATACCAACCCTTACAGAGTCTGCACCCGCCTTAAACACATCGTAGGCACCCTCGTATGTAGCAACTGTACCAGCTATTAATGGTACTTTTGGAAATTTATTCTTAAAATCTGATATTGCTTTTAGTGCATTTTTAGTATGTGCGTGAGCAATATCTAAAGTTATTGCATCAGCTCCCGCCTTTATAAGCAAATCGGCTCTCTCCACATAATTATCTCTGAGTCCAATTGCCCCCACTGTCCTTTCTCCGCTCATTTTAACTTTTGAAATTTTTTCTGCTTGTATCTTTGGTATATCAAATCTCGGCATACAACCTATTCCTCCCAAATTAGACATTGCAATAGCCATATCAACACCTGTAACAGTATCCATGCTTAAACTAATTAGGGGAATGTTCAGCTTTAATCCAGGCGCTATTATAGTAGATAAATCAATTTGAGATCTGGAGGAAATTTCTGATTTTTGTGGGACAAGTAAAACATCGTCAAATGTCAGGGCAAGAGGGAAGATTGGATAATTTCTCAATGACATAAAATGAAACCAAAAAAGATTTTAGATAAGTTTTACATCATTGTCAATAGATACTTTTCTAAATTCAAATTTTAGTTTATAATTGAGTTTCAATTTATGGATACAATTCACGTAAAAGGAGCGCGGGAAAATAATCTTAAAAATATAGATTTACAAATTCCTAAAAACAAACTTGTTGTTTTTACAGGCCTTTCGGGAAGCGGTAAGTCATCTCTTGCATTTGACACAATTTATGCCGAAGGGCAGCGCCGTTATGTAGAAAGCCTTTCATCATACGCAAGGCAGTTTTTGGGCGTTATGAAAAAACCCGATGTGGATTTAATTGAAGGTCTTTCTCCTGCAATTTCCATTGACCAAAAATCCACCTCCCATAATCCAAGATCAACAGTTGGCACTGTTACCGAAATTTACGATTATATGAGGCTTTTATTTGCACGGATAGGTCACCCTCACTGTACAAACTGCCAACGCGAAATTACAAAAATGTCAAAAGAACAGATTGTTGACGCTGTTTTTGATTTACTTATAAAAAGGCAGGCAAAAAATTTGAAAATTTTAATACTTGCTCCGATTGTAAAAGACAGAAAAGGAGAATATTCCGACCTTTTTTCAGACTTAAAAAAAAGAGGCTACAAAAAAGTCAGGGTTGACGGACAGATTTTTAATACAGACGATGAATTTGTCTTAATTAAAACAAATAAGCATACAATAGAGGCTGTAATTGACAGCGTTGTTTTATCAGACAAAACGGAAAAATCAAGAATATCTTCAAGCGTTGAACAAGGACTTATTTTGGGAAACGGAGAATTAATAATTTCAGTAATTAAGGATCAAAGCTTTATTATTCCTGAAAAACCAAAAAAAATGGAGGATGAATTTTTTTCCGAAAAATTCGCCTGCCCCTTTTGCAATATATTTATGCCGGAAATAGAACCGAGAATGTTTTCTTTTAATACTCCTCATGGGGCATGTCCTGAATGCAGCGGACTGGGAACGGTTTTGACAGTAGACAGCGACCTTGTTTTTAACGGTAACCTAACTATATCCGAAGGAGGAATTATGCCGCTTACCAATGTTCTTGCTCACGACACTTGGTTTTCAAGAACTTTTAAAACATTTGCTTTAGAAAACGATATTCCTCTTAATATAAAACTCGGAGAAATATCCGGTGAAAAAAAAGAGCTTTTGCTAAACGGAACCGGAGACAGGATTTATATCGTTGAAGGGGAAAACAGATGGGGAAGACAGACTGCCATAAATGAACCATTTAGAGGAATTCTATACGATTTAAAAGAAAGATACGTCCAATCCGAATCTATGTTTATAAAATCCCAGATTGAAAAGTTTATGAGATATGAAGTCTGCAGTACATGCAAGGGAGGAAGGCTTAAAAAAGAATCACTGTCGGTTACCATAAACAATAAACCTATCGTTGACGTCTCTAATCTTGCAATTAACGAATGTTTTAATTTCATCGAAAATGTATGGAAAATTAGCAGTCCGAGAGAAAAGGAAATTGCTAAATTAATAATAAAGGAAATAAAACAAAGACTGTCATTTTTAATAGATGTCGGACTTGACTATTTAACACTGTCAAGAAGTGCACAAACGCTGGCAGGAGGAGAAGCACAGAGAATAAGACTTGCTTCGCAAATAGGAAGCGGCCTGACAGGAGTTTTATATGTGTTGGATGAGCCGTCAATTGGCTTGCATCAGCGGGATAATCAAAAACTAATCGATACTTTAAAAACCCTGAGAGATTTAGGAAATACTGTTTTGGTTGTTGAACACGACGAAGAAACGATGAAACAATCCGATTATATTTTTGATTTTGGGCCGGGCGCAGGAAAAAACGGAGGCGAAATTGTAGCAAAAGGAACAATTTCGGAAATTAAAAAAAATCCCAAATCATTAACAGGGGAGTACCTTTCCGGAAAAAGAAAAATAAAAATAATTAAAATTGAAGAAGATATCCAAACAAAAATTACATCGTCTATGAAACTAACCATAGAGGGTGCATATGAACACAATTTAAAAAATATTGATATAGATTTTCCGCTTAACAACTTTATTGTAGTAACAGGAGTTTCCGGAAGCGGTAAGTCAACCCTTATAAATGATATCTTGTATCATGCCCTTATGCAGAAAAATAATCCATATCACAGGCAAAATCCGGGAAAGTTTAAAAGTATTTCGGGCTTTGAGAATATTAAAAATATTTATATGATTGACCAGTCACCTATCGGAAGAACCCCAAGAAGCAATCCTGCAACATATATAGGAGCATTTAATTACATAAGAGACTTATTCTCAAAAACAAAAGAGGCGAAAATAAAAGGGTACGGGCCGGGACGGTTTTCGTTTAATGTAAAGGGCGGAAGATGCGAGGCATGCGAGGGAGAAGGAAAAATAAAAATTGAAATGCAGTTTTTACCGGATGTTTATGTAACATGCGAAGTATGCAACGGTCTTCAATATAACAAAGAAGTTCTTGAAATAAATTATAACGGAAAAAATATCGCAGAAGTGCTTGCTATGAGCGTTTTGGAAAGCCTGACTTTTTTTGCAAATGTTTCAGGACTTTCACACAAGCTTCAAACACTTAATGATGTCGGTCTTTCTTATATAAAACTCGGTCAGCCTGCGCCAACACTTTCGGGGGGAGAAGCTCAAAGAGTAAAACTTGCGTCAGAACTTTCAAAAAAAGGCTCAAACTCGCTTTACCTTTTAGACGAACCGACAACAGGACTTCATTTTGCGGATTTGGAAAAACTTTTGTCGGTTCTCAGAAAACTTGTTGATATAGGCAACACCGTTATTGTTATAGAGCATAATTTAGATGTTATAAAAAACGCTGACTATATAATAGATTTAGGACCCGAAGGGGGAGAAAAAGGCGGACAAATTGTTGCAAACGGAACACCCGAAGAAATAGCTAAAAATAAAGCCTCCTATACCGGACAGTTTTTGGCAAAAAGACTATAAGAAATAATATATAATAAGAATATGAGAAAGTTTTTATTTCTCGTTTTTATTAGCGCACTTTTCTTATTCTTTCCCAAAAGCATTTTTGCTGCAGGTGATTTTTCCACCGACTATAACGTTACATACACAGTAAAAAATAACGCACAAACACATGTAAGTTTTAATGTTGTACTTACAAATTTAACAGATAAATACTATGCATCCTCATACGACATTCAGGCCGGCTTTTCAGATATAAAAAATGCAACCGCATCTGACAACGACGGAAGCATAATACCTAAAATAACAAAAAATGAAAACGGAAGCACAATAAACCTTACATTTAACACCATAAACGTGGGTTTAAACAGTAAATTAAATTTTAACATTTCTTTTGATACAGATGAAATTGCAAAAAAATTAGGGGACGTATGGGATGTAAATATTCCGGGAATTTCAAGTCAGAATGATTTTTCAAGTTTTAACGTAAAAGTTATATATCCGGCACATTTAGGAAAACCGACATTTATTAAACCTGCTCTTGGCAATGCAATTAATAATATTTCCGGAAATACAATAACTTTTACAAAAGAAGATTTAGGCTCATCAGGAATGTCTCTGGCATTTGGAGATTTTCAGACTTATGATTTTAATCTTACATATCATTTAGAAAACAAAAATGTATTTTCCGTAAAAACAGAAATTGCCCTTCCGCCTACAACCAATTATCAGGATGTTTATATAAAAAATATATCTCCGGGGCCGGAAAATGTGACACTGGATAAAGACGGCAACTGGTTTGCGACATTTGTGCTTAACCCTTCCCAAAAGCAAAATGTAGCTGTCAGTGGACAGGCGAAAGTATTTTTAAGACCAAGGATTGAAGAACTATCACCTAAAGACGCTGCAGAGTATATAAAGAAAAAGGATTATTGGCAGACGGATAATCCTGAAATAGTAAAACTTGCAAAAGAACTTAAAACTGCCCAAAAAATATATGACTTTGTTGTTTCAAAGCTAAAATATGATTATTCAAGAGTAGAAACAAACAGCCCTAGACTTGGAGGCGTTGCATCCTTGAAAAATCCGGAATCCGCAGTATGTTTGGAATTTTCCGATTTATTTATTACTTTGGCAAGAGCTGCCGGAATTCCGGCAAGAGCCGTAGAAGGCTATGCGTATACTGACAATAGCAACCAAAGACCCCTTTCTTTAGTAAAAGACGTTTTGCACGCATGGCCGCAGTATTATGATTTCGACCAAAAAACATGGATAATGGTAGATCCAACATGGGGAAATACAACAAATGGAATTGACTATTTCAACACACTGGATTTTGATCATTTGGCATTTGTTGTAAAAGGATACGACAGTACCTATCCTATTCCCGCAGGCGGGTATAAACTTGAAGGAAACGAAAACTCAAAAGATGTAGACGTTAAAATTGCAAAAAGCAAATCATTTTCAGGTCCGCAAATTTCTTCAAATATAGATATTGCGGATGAATTTATTGCAGGATTTCCTATTACCGGTAAAGTGATTATCAGAAATACAGGTGATGCGATATATGGCAAAAATAAAATGTATGTTTATTCGGATAAATTAAAACCTCTGTCACAGACTTTAGACACAATCCAAATACCTCCTTTTGGTTATATTACGGTTAATTTTTCTTTAGACAATACCGATTTTTTGACAAAAACGGATAATGAAGTTAAAATTGCAATTGCAAAAAGTACTTCAACCGGCAAGACAAAAGTTTTGCCTTTTTTTCTCAGCAGATGGTTTATATTAGGAGGATTATTATTTGTTAGTTTCGCAGCTTTCTTATCGTTTGCTTACATCGGATACAGGAGTATATCTGTTTATAGACAAAAACGGGAAAATAATTTACGTGGGGAAAGCGAAAAACCTCCGCAAACGGGTATCTAGCTATTTTTTAAATAAGGATTTAGGCGATAAAACCAAACTGCTTGTATCCAGGATTAACAAAATTAAAACAATCAGCGTTAAATCGGAAATTGAAGCGTTTTTACTTGAAGAACGTCTGGTTAAAAAACATCAGCCAAAATATAACATATCTTTAAAAGACGGAAAAACGTATCCTCTAATAGAAATTCCGATAAAAGAAAAATATCCTCCCGTACTTTTTGTAAGAAAAAGAGAAAACAAAAATTCTCTGTATTTTGGGCCGTACACAAGCGTTTTTAATTTAAGACTGGTTTTAAAAATACTACGGAGAATATTTCCTTACCAATCGGTTCGAAATCATGACAAAAAACTTTGCCTTTATTATCACCTAAACCTTTGTCCGTGTCCGAATGCAGCAAATGATAAAACTTACAAAAAAAACATAAAACACATAATTAATTTTTTAAATGGGAAAACCCAAAAAGTAATAAATGACTTGGAAAAAGAAAGAGAGGAAGAAAGTGAAAAAGAAAATTTTGAAACTGCTGAAGCTGTTCAGAAAAAAATTGAAGCAATTAATTTAATAACAAGTCCATTTTACAAACCATTTGAATACGAACAAAATCCAAACCTAAAATCTGACTTAACGCAAATTGAACTCAATTCGTTAATAAATATATTAAACGAAAATGGAGAAAAAGTAAAAAAATTAGAAAGAATTGAATGCTACGATATATCAAATACTGCAGGCAAAAATGCCACAGCTTCAATGGTTGTTATGATAAACGGAAATATAGACAACTCTTTTTACAGGCGGTTTAGAATAAAAGGTTTTTACAACGATAAGCCTAACGATTTTGCAATGTTATCTGAGGTTTTAAGAAGAAGATTTAATCATAAAGATTGGCCTATACCTAGTCTAATTATTATTGATGGGGGAAAGGGTCAAGTTTCAACCGCATTAAAAGTTCTAAACGGATTAAACCTACAAATTCCGTTAATAGGACTTGCCAAAAGGGAAGAAACAATAATCACAAGCAGACTTTCCGAAATAAAACTTGACAGAAATAATAAAGCACTTCTTTTAATTATGAGGCTTAGGGATGAAGCCCACAGGTTTGCAGTATCCTATCACAGAAAGCTTAGAAAAAAAGCTATTTTCGGCTGACTTCATAAAGATAGGGAAATATTATAAATACTGCAGGAGGATCGTCTAAAAGATATTTCTGAAAATCTGCATAAATCTTTTTTCTTTCTTCTTTTTCTACTATTTGTCTCCCATCTTCCAAAAGCTTATCTATTCTTAAATTCTTATAACGGGAGATGTTTTCAGACTCTGAGGAATGCCAGAGCATGTACTGATCCGGGTCACGTGGAAGCCTGAAGTCTCCCAAAAAAAGCTGAAAATTCGGAGGGAAAATATCTATAACGGTAATTTTTGATTTAATACCGATTTTTAAAAAATCGCTTTGTATTTTTTCGGCAATTTTTTTGTATTTTGCAAAAGTTTTTATTTCAAAAACGTAATTTTTATCTCCCTTAAATGACTCCGACTGATCAAGTAAAATTTTGGCATGTTCTAAATCCTGCTTTTCATTAATCTGCATGTCCTTGGATACCCACGAATTCGGCGAGAAAGAAGAGTAATTTCTCTGTCCCTCACTAAAATTATCCGATATGGAATATGAGATTGCCTCTCTTAATCTTTTTTCCGACAATTTTTTATCCGATGTATTGTAAAAAAGTGCAATAAGTTTTGTATCGTCAAAATATTTTTTAACATTAACATTAGGAAATTTGTCAAAAGCTGAGCTTTCAAAGTTTATATCTGAAATTCCGATAATTTTATTAACTTCTCCAAGTCCGAAAGCAGTTTTTAATGCATCCTGTGTCGGATAAAACTGGTAAACAAGAACCTTATTTCTTTCTTTAAGAGATCTTAAAGTTATTGACTGGACAAAATCCCCGTTTAAATTTATAGACTGAACTTTATGTGTCCCTATGCCTACAAAATCTTTTTTAAAAATAGGACGCGCTACGGTAACCAGAAACGGAGAGTATTTATTTTTAAGTCTAAATATTATTGTTGAGTCATTAGGCATTTGCACCGTGGCATCGGTAAAATTGTAATTAATGTCCGAAGACTTAAGTTTTGATTTATCGCTGAAATAAATATTATCTTTAAGATAAAATATATACGTTTTTCCGTCATCTTTTATTTCCCATTGCCTGGCTGCACCTGGTACTACATTATGGTTTTTATCCAAACTTGTTAATCCTATAGAAACCCTGGAAATAATTTCGGAGGGAAGATTATCGGCCGTATAAGCACCCTCCAGCCCAATTTTTTCTTCGTTTGTAAACGGAAGAAGAGGTATAAAATAATTTACGCCGTATTTAAGTATAAAAAATGCGGCAAGTCCTACTAAGAATGAAATCAGTATGGTTTTGCCGGATCTTTTTAAATAAGCCTTTAAAAGCCAAAATATTAATCTTTTTCTTTTAAAGAAAATCATATCTTATAATGAGGGGATAAGAAGAAGCATAGAATTTACTGCAAAAACTACGGCAGCTACTACTGTAGCCCACATTAAAAGCTTTTCTATACTTCTTTTGCTTCTGTAAAATTCCCCGGCGCCTCCAAATGCCGAAGACAGTCCGCTTCCCTGCATTTGCAGTAAAATCAAACCAATAAGGGCAAGTGCTACTAAAATTTCAATAATCTGAAAAATTATCATAGAAACAATTATACCTTTTCAGGAAGGAAAAATGCAAACTTATTTTTCTATAAGCCAGTTTAAAAACGAAACACCGGCAGACTGCAGAAAAGCTACAATAATAAAAGCAAAAAGTGTGTTAAAATAAACTTGCGGTATTACAAAACCGGCGTAATTAATTCCTGTAAAAGTAAATGAAGTAATGGAAATTCCGGTTACAAAAACAGTTAAAAGATAAAAAATAATTACGTTTGATAAAAACGAAAACATTCCAAGAGTAACAAGGTTTAAAGGCAGTGTTAAAACATGCAAAACGGGTCTTAAAAGTACAAAAAGAAGAGTTAAGGCAAGCCCGCCAAAAAGATAAGTTACAATACCTCCTTCTACTCTTACACCGGGTAGAATCTGAGAAATAAAAAAAATAGAAAATGAGTTAAAAAGAGTAATTCTTAAAAAAGGTCTCACCTAAACTTAGCCTATCAAATATAAAATTTGGAGTCAATTAAAGAGTTGAAATGTTTTCTTTTTGAGCGTATTATAGTTAAACTTATGGATAACATAAAATGTCCCCACTGCAAAAAATCTTTCCCAATGTCTGATGCTATTAAGCATGAGCTTGAAGAAAAAGTTAAGATAGAACAAACCGAAAAACTTAAAGCACAGTTTGAAGAAGAAAAAGCTAAAGAACAGGCTCAAAATGAAAAAAAACTCCGCGGAGAATTTGAAAAATCTTCCAAACAAACAGAAATTGAACTAGAATCTGCAAAAAAGAAACAGGAAAAACTTATCCAGAAACTTGAGAAAGAAAAAGAAGAGAGAGAAAAGGCTGAAGAAAAAATTAAAAGAGATGCTATCAGAAATGCTGAGGAAGCCCAGAGCTTAAAGCTTAAAGAAAAAGACATCCAGATGGATCAAGTTAAAAAACTTGCAGAGGATTTAAGACGCGCAAACGAGGATCTTAAAAGAAAACTCGAGCAAGGATCGCAACAAATGCAGGGCGAAGCTTTAGAATTGGATTTTGAAGAAAAACTTAAGTCCAACTTTATTAATGACGAGTTTTTGCCCGTTCCTAAAGGAGTGGAGGGCGCGGACATTTGGCAAAAAGTAAAGTTCAATGGAAAAATAGTAGGCTCTATTATTTGGGAAACAAAGCGCACAAAAGCGTGGAGCAAATCATGGCTTACCAAGCTAAAAGAGGATGCAGGAAAAATCTCTGCAACTGAAGCAATAATTGTTTCCCGGGTTTTACCAAATGACTCAGCTAGCTTTGATAGACGTGATGGAATCTGGCTTACCACCTATGAACATGCACTCAGTATATGCCGTTACGTTAGATTTTTAATCACGAGCGTTTCAAATGCAAAATCCTCAGCGTCACACACTGAGGAGGAATGGGGACGGATCCGCGACTATATGATGAGTGACGATTTTAAACATAGAATGCAATCTCATTTTGATGGAATAAAATCACTTAGAGAAACCCTGGATGCAGATAAGAGATCAACAACTATAAAATGGAAAAAACAAGAAGTTCAAATTAATAAATTGGATATGAACACTACTAACTTTTATGGAGAATTAAAAGCAATTGTAACAAATCTTCCAGAACTTGAGGAAATAGAAACACCACAGATTAGCGATGGCAAAGAAGAAAACCAAACCAACTTTTAGTGAAGAAGAAATACTCTGGAAAAAAGGCATAAAACATGTAATTGGGGTGGACGAAGTGGGTCGCGGTGCCTTTGCCGGACCAATTGTAGCAGCTGGTGTTATTTTTAAAGAGAACCAAAAAATAAAAGAACTGTCTTTTATCAGAGACTCAAAAATGCTTACCCCACACTCAAGAAAAAGATATGATGAAATCATAAAGCAACACGCTTTATATTGGGCAATTGAGTCGGTAAATATCTCATATATCAATAAGTATGGAATAGGTAAGGCAAACACAGCAGTTTTTAGGAAAGTCCTAAAGAATCTTTTTTTACAAATTAAAAACGACTTAAATCATTTCATATTAATAGATGGGTTTCATAGAAAATATTTACCGGGTGGACTCAAAAAACAAAAGGGGATAGTAAAGGGTGATCAAAAAAGCATAACTATCGCTTCTGCTTCAATAATCGCAAAAGTTTATAGAGACAATCTTATGCAAATACTACATACAAATTTTCCTAACTACAAATTTTCAGGAAATAAAGGATACGGAACCAGATTTCACAGAGATGCTTTAAAAAAATACGGACTTTCCAAAATCCACAGAACAAGTTTTAATTTAACTAAATTTTTATAACTTGTATTTGAGGTAATGAATCATCTGAAGATGTGTCTGTAATGGGACAATCTTTAACGCTTATTAAAATTGTTCTCAGAGATTTCTTTGTAAAGTCTGTTAATTCTCGTAAAATTTTTGGATCTGCTCCTTTGAATATAAAACCTCCAGTTGGCAATTCACATCTTTGACAAGATATTTTTGATGCGGAATTTCCATCTGGGGTTTCTATAGTAACCCTAGCTTCACATCTTTGCATTGTATATTAGAGGCAGTTTGTGAGCCGCACAGGAGTCGAACCTGTAACCTATTCCTTAAGAGGGAATTGCTCTGCCAGTTGAGCTAGCGGCCCCCGTGAAAAACCTTCTAAAGTATACTATAATATAGCTGGATTAAACAATATATGCGCCTGTAGCTCAATGGACCCGCCAGAGGCGTGCAGGTGCCGCACATTTGCCTTCGTAGCTCAACGGATAGAGCAACGGTCTTCGGAACCGTTGATGGGGGTTCGATTCCTCTCGAAGGCGCAATTTATTCTATAGTTCCAACTTTTATAAAATGTCTAAAAAACTTTTAAACCTTTTAAAATATCTAATTGGCTGGCCTCTTTCGGTTGTCGCACTATTTTTCGTATTCAGAATTATTTTTGTAAATACTTCTAAACTTTCTTTTGACTTATCTTTAATAAATTATCCTTTGCTTTTACTGGGCATTGTTTTATTTATAATATATTTCTTTTTAAGAGCTTTTCTTTGGACTATTATTTTAGGAGAAAATTCAAAACATTTTAGTTTTAAAGAAAATTTACTTTTTTGGTCAACCTCTGAACTTAAAAGATATGTTCCGGGCAATATTTGGTCTTTTATATCAAGAACCAAGTCTTTTGAAAGAGAAACATTATCTAAAAAACAAGTTTTGGTTTTTATCGCACATGAAGCAATAATAATAAGCCTGTCATCTCTTATAATTTCCTTATTGTATATATGGAATTTTAGCAGTAACGAAATACTTAAATACACAAGTCTGATTTTTGCAATAATTTCATTTTGTATCTTTTTATTCGGATATAGAGTTCTTAAAAAAATTTCAAAATACAGCAGGTTAACAAGGTTTTTGAATCTGGTGTTATTGAATAATGAGCCTTTTGCAAATTTAAAAATACTTTTGTTTGGAATTTTAACATCTTTTGTTTTTGGACTTGCATCTTATTTTGCAGCATCGTCCTTGTATTATCTTGACGTAAAAAATATTTTAATTCTTGTCAGTCTTTTTAACTTTTCGTTTTTTGTAGGATATGTTTCTTTAATTACACCTATGGGGCTTGGAGTAAGAGAGGCAGTCTCTACCGCAGGATTGTCTGTTTTCATATTACAAAGCCTTGCAGCTATAGCATCAATTTATATAAGAATTATTTTTGTAATTTCTGAGCTATTAAGTCTTTTATTGGTTCTCGCTTGGAATAGAATAAATTATACAGTAATAAAAAGGACAGAGGCTTTTATTTCTAATCACAAACACGAAGTAATCCTTATTGTTTTTATTTGTATATACATTCTGTATTTTACAACGGCGGGTTTTTTAAGATACGACAACTTTTTTACCGGCAGATTTGATTTGGGGAATATGGATCAGACTGTCTGGAATACGATTAATGGAAGAATTTTTCAGCTTACCGACCCCGACGGAACAGGTATAATTTCAAGACTTTCTATACATGCTGATTTTATTTTGATTTTAATTTCACCACTTTATTTAATTTGGGAAAGTCCTAAAATGCTCTTATTATTACAAACAGTTATGCTTTCTTTTGGATCTTTATTTGTATATTTGATATCAAAGGAGATTCTAAAAAACAAAAATATTTCACTTGTCTTTGCAACAGTTTTCCTACTTAATCCTGCAGTTGGCTTTACAAACCTTTATGATTTTCATCCCGTTGTTTTAGCAACCACATTTTTACTTGCATGCTTTTATTATTTGATAAAAAGAAAATATTTGCCTTTTTTAATATTTGCCTTTCTTGCGGGAATTACCAAAGAACAGGTATGGGCAGTTATTTCTGTATTCGGACTTTTTATTGCATTAAGAGCTCTTATTGAAAAGAAAAAGAATTCTACTGAATTTTTTTTAGGTTCTTTTTTGTTTGCAACAGGCGCAGGTTTTGCATATATATTAATCGCAAAAATTATTCCTGCATTTAAGGGAAGCGAACATTTTGCAATTTCTTATTTTTCCGATTTTGGTGATTCTCCCTTAAATATAATCTCAAATATAATTTCTGAGCCTGTAAAAACCTTTTCAATAATTTTAGAAAAGGGAAGACTTACATATTTAAATCAATTATTTAGTCCGCTTGGTTATCTTTCAATTCTCAGTCCTATTATTTTAGTTTTTGCGCTTCCTGATTTAACTATTAATCTTTTAAGCAAAAATCCCTCTCTCCATCAGATTTACTACCAATATAGTGCAGTAATTACTCCGTTTATTTTTATCTCCGCTATTTATGGAAGCAGGTATATTACAAAAACATTTAAAATATTTGATTTTGAAAAAATTTCCATATATATATTAATTTCCGCACTCTTTTCTCTTTATTTCACAGGACCTTTAATAGGTTCCAATAGAGCAAATATAGATATGTTTTCCAAACAGCTGAAAAATAAACAACTTGTTGAAGATTTTATTTCCTCTATTCCCAAAGATTATCCGGTAGCTGCAACCAATAACTTAGGCTCCCATTTATCACAAAGACAATATATTTATAATATACCCAACGGTATAGGGGAGGCGGAAGTTGTTGTATTTTTGCTTAACGACGTCTTCGCTCAGCCTTCGCCTGAAGCACAAAGAATTATGGCAGCAGGTATGAAAAATAATCCAAATTTTGCCGTAATAATTGAAGACGGTGACTTTATAGCTTTTAAAAACTTGAAAAATTTGTAAATATTACTTACCATGAATTTATGGTAAATGTTTTAAAGGCAACGGGAGAAATAGAACCATTTTCAGACGACAAAATAATTTCCTCAATAAGAAGGGCAGGCATTCCGAAAAACCTTCAGGATATGACGCTTAATCACGTTAAGTCAAAACTCTATGAAAATATTCCAACCTCAGAGGTTTATAAACACATTACAGAGTTTTTAGACAAACAGCCAAAGCAGTTTAAAGATAAATACGGACTCAAGCAGGCGATAATGGACTTAGGTCCAACCGGATATCCTTTTGAAGATTATGTTTCCGAAGTACTTAAAACAAAGGGGTATACAACAGAGGTACGTTCAATTTTAACAGGAAGATGTGTTACTCACGAAATAGACGTAATAGCAGAAAAACCAAATTCAGAAAAACTTATGATTGAAGCAAAATTTCATAATGCTTCAGGAATAAAAACCGATATTCATGTATCGTTATATACAAAAGCAAGATTTGAAGACTTAAAAGATAAGTATAAGTTTGACAGGGCGTGGATTTTTACAAATACCAAAATTACTGCTGATGCGCTAACTTATGCGCTTTGCGTTAATATGGGAGTTGTAAGTTGGAGCTATCCTGAACACGTTGGCTTAAGAGATTTAGTTGAAAAAGAGAAGCTGTATCCTGTTACAATATTATCCAGTCTTTCTCATGTGCAAAAACAGACTTTATTAGACAGTCATATAGTTTTGGTAAAAGACATATGTAAAAATAAAGAGATTCTGGATATTTTAAGACTGCAACCTGATAAAAAAAGCCAAATTAGAAAAGAAGCCGAATTTATTTGTAGTTTAAATTAAAATCACCGGCCAGTTTTTCTCTTTCATATTTATCTGCCATATACCCGTTTGGAACCGTAGTGAGCTTAGGCCCGTAGAGTAAAAATGCATTTCGGATAGTATGGTCTCCGTATTTTTCATTAATTTTATCTATTGTTTCTGAGAGTTTTTGTTTTTTGTTATCGCTTTCAAAAAGCGAAAGAGTAATATTTTTACTGTTTTCAAAGTTTGATGCACCCACGCTTATTCTTCTTATGTAATCTTGATGATTTAAGACGAAATTATTTTGTTTTAAAATTTGCTCACAAACTGCAAATAACTCTTTACCGCTTTCAAAATACTGATTAATTGTTTTTCTGCCGTGCACCGACTTGCTTCCGCCAAGGTATATAAACGCAGTTTTTGCTTTTTTTGAAAGCCTTCGAAGCTTAAGCGTAACTTCTTCGCAAAGTTCATAGACATTCTGAAAAACAATTCTTTTATCGTATTCGTTTTTAGGAAGACAGTAATTTCTTCCTACAGATTTTGTTTCTGAAAAATTATAGTAGGGAATAACCGGACTTTCATCAAATCCTCTGCCAAGATTATATAGAAAGTGGCCTTCAATATTTTTAAATTCCTGAATTAATAAATTTAAAGGTGCTTGTTTTAACGCAAGCGGAGTATGAATACCAAGCTTTTGAAGTCTTAATGCGATTCTTTCACCAATTCCGCACACATCAGTTAATTTGCATTTTGAGTAGATTTCATCTAAATTCTGAGGCGTGATTTCGCAAATTCCATTCGGCTTATTAATTCCGGAGGCAAGTTTAGCTAGTAATTTATTAAAAGAAAGTCCTGCGGAAACAGTTATGTATTCTCCGATTTCGTTTCTGATACGCTTTTTTATTTTCCTGATAATCTCATGTTTTCCTCCAAACAAACTCTCCGTAGAAGTCACGTCCATAAAAACCTCGTCCAGAGAAAAAAGTTCTACAAATGGGGTATAGTCCTTGCAGATATTTAGAAATTTCTGAGTTATTTCCCAGTATTTATTAAAACTTGCCGGAACAAAAATCATATCCGGTACTTTTTGCAAAGCTTCCCATGTTACAGAAGGCGATTTAATACCTAATTTTTTGGCCTCTCTGCTTGCTGCAATAATACATGTTCTTCCGTTTTGTGCTGTAACTCCTATTGGTTTTCCCCGTAATAGAGGATTAAACTGCTGTTCACAGCTTGCAAAATAAGAATCAAAGTCTATATGTAAAATCTGCCTATTCATAACAAAATCCAAAACACATACATTCTGAAGATTTTCTTTAAAATATTTACCCTGAGCAAGTGAAACGCTCGTCCTGAGTAGGATCGAAGGAAGTCGAAGGATTTATCCTGAGGAATGAAATGACGAATGGACAGCATAAGATAAATGTACGAGAATTTTATACGAAAATCAAGAGAACAAAATACGACAATCTAGATCAGTTTAAAAATTGGGGATTATTTAAAGCCTCTTAGTTTTGGACTCACTAAAACTCTGAAGATATCCCCTTTGGAAATTATTCCAATAAGGCTGCCTTTATTGTCAACAACGGGAAGTCTGCTTACGTGATTTATCTTCATAATTGACTCTGCTTTAAGTATTGGGTCATCAATTTTTACTGAAAAAACTTTTTTACTCATTACATTTTTGACTTTTTTAGTTAAAATATCTTTAACCTTTTTTTCCATCGCTTCAAAATCTCTTTCATGCACATAATCCTCCATTAGCTCGGAAACCGATGGAAAAAGCTGGGAAAGAATATCCTGTTGGGTTATAAAGCCTATTAGTTTTTTACTTTTGCCTCTTACGACAGGGAGTCCTCTGTGGTGATGTCCGAAAATATATTTAGAAGCGTCTAGCACTGACGACTGAGGAATTACGCAGTCAACTTTTTTTCTGACAATACGCGAAACTTTCATTGGATTTATTATACTACCACATGTCCACTGTATAGTATACTAGTATACTATACATATTGCGCCCATATTAATTTGTAATGATGTGTACCCGAGATTGGTCGATTATTGCTTCGAATTTAAGCTGGGTTTTTAACTGAACTTTATACGTTTTATTTCCGCTATCCAGAGATATAGGGCTGGATGATTTAAAAACTGAGGTGGAATTTCCATCAAATGTAATTTCCGAGTTCCAAACGGGATGGCCGTCTGTTGCATTGTATAGCCTTACATTTGCTGTCTGATTACCAGTTGGAATATGCAAAGACACTTCGAAAACCACACTTTTTATATTAGGGTACCCGCTTTTATCAATTGACGCTTGCAGGCCTGCTATGTCTTGCCAATCGGAAGAACTGCCGGATCCGGATCCAAAAGGAATGTAGTATTCCTTAATTGACGAAGACTGGGTAGTGGAGGAAGAGGTTGGAGTTTTTGTTGGTGTTGGAGTTAAAGTTGGAGTAAGCGTAGGCTTATTAAGACTAACTGCTAAATCATTAATTTTAGAAATACAGGCAGTAGAGCAAAAATTATCATCTTGTTTTGAACTTTGAGCAGTAAACGGAGCGGTAACGATTTTTTCAATGGTTTTTACATTTGAAAGACGTAAAATCATAAAATCAAGATAAATAAGATTTAGAAAAATCAAAAATAAAATAAGAATTACTATTTTTCCTTTGGAGAGAAAACCTCTATGTCTGTCTCTTTCTTCGATAATGTCTTCGTCAAAAACCTTTGCCATTGACTCTAGTTTAACAGAAATTTAATATAAAACTAAAGTCTGTAATCGGAAAGTGAGTAACTGAGTGAAAGAAATAATTATAAAGTTGAAATAATTTCAGGAAGGTTTGTAAAATCAGAGACAACTATTTTGGCACCTAGTTTCTTCAGTTTTTTTAGCGAGCCCTGTCCAACTCTTGCAATAAAGAGAATATTGGCATTTCTGGCAACTTCTATATCTTCCGGGGTATCTCCTATAAAGACAGTTTCCTTGACAAAAGTTTTAAAATCAACTCCAAAATGTTTGGCAGCAGCTCTAAAATGCTGTTCGCCTTTTTTAAAATTAGGCTGAGCAGGTTTTATTCCTGCGTAGAAATCTACATATTGCAGAAGATTTGTTCTTATTAAATCTTTTCGTACAACTTCTTCCTGTTGTCCCGAAGATATAAAAATAAGAAATCCCGGCAGTTTTAATTTTTTTAATACATCCAAAACTTCTGGGAAAAGAGGCGCTTTAACAGTATTTCCTAAAAGCGATGCGATTTCATTTGCTTTTTGAAATATTTCCTCTTCAGAAAGCTTGATATGATTGCTTTCAAGTACTAGTGCAAGCTGAACTGCTGTCGGTTTACCTGCCGCATCAACTCTGAAAATTCTCTCTGCAATTTTGCGATCAATGCCAAATTGAGCGTGAATTATTTTCCCCCACTCGCGTGTATATGCGTCAACACTGTCTATAAGAGTCCCGTCTTTATCAAAACCAACATATTTAATTTTCATTTAGCTAGTATATCATTTATTTTTGATTAAAATTAATAAAATTAGTATAATTCTGACATGACTGAACACGTTGTAGATTCCGAGATGGGTTCTTCCAGAATTTTAACAAAAGAGCAAGCTACCGATCTATCGCTAGAAATATTTAATGCCGTAGGTGGTGAATCATGGAAAGAAGCCGCACTATCCGATGAAAAAGCCCTTAGGGAACTTATCGACAACGGTATCGCGCTTATTCAAGGTTTTGAAGAAGCAACCTATCAAAAACATCCTGAAGTCCATAGCGATACAGATGTTATTTATATAGATTCTGGACCGGGTCCATACAGTTACAATATGCTGGAGCCGGGTAAAACAGATCTGGATGATGTGAATTATCATAAATGGGCTTGGTCAAGAAAAATGGACAGGGCAAGAATTAGAGCTGCTTATACTC
>Ga0210057_1002956_pt1 | contig 23781 bp, 23 predicted proteins | sample CryGeyCG2114_010_2_FD_183968 | JGI IMG/M metagenome (GOLD analysis project Ga0210057, IMG submission 183968) | Groundwater microbial communities from aquifer - Crystal Geyser CG10_big_fil_rev_8/21/14_0.10 (SPAdes) (version 2) | ecosystem: Environmental > Aquatic > Deep subsurface > Groundwater ...
TCTCAGCATTACTTTCACTTGTTGGAGTAGTTATAGTTATGATTTTAGGAGAAATATCAACAGCTCTTATTTTTTATATTCTTCCTTTTGCTGCTGGAGGATTTATCTACATAGCAGTCGCAGACCTAATACCAGAACTTCATAAAACTAAAGAAATGAAATATTCAATCTATCAAATATTAGCCGTCATCTTCGGAGTATGTTCTATGGCCCTACTTGTTTTAGTAGAATAAATTATATTTGAGATTTGATTCGTGTAATATGAGGATATATTGGGCTCTTTATTTTCCCCTTTTGATTTTCAATTATCATCTCGTCTCCTTTCATAGACACAAATACTGTGTCACTTTTCTTTACTCTGTTTGAGATGATGTATGTTGCCACAGGATTTAGTATTTTATTTTGGATTAGACGGTTCAGTGGTCTTGCTCCATAGTGAGGATTGTATCCTTCTTTTGCTAAGTATGTCAGTGCTTGTTCTGAAATTTCAAAATTAATTCCTTTTACAAATAATCTATCTTTTATAACTGTTACTCTCAATTTTACTATTTCTTTTATAGCTTCTTCTTTCAGAATATCAAAAACTATAATCTCATCTATTCTATTTATAAATTCTGGACGAAAATGATCTTTGAGTGATTCTATGACTTTATCTTTTACTTGACTATAATCTTGAACTTCAGAATTATTGGAAAATCCAATAGACTCCATCTTCTCTATAAATTGAGAACCGATGTTTGAAGTCAGTATAATGATGGTATTTTTAAAATTTACAACTCTACCTTTTCCATCTGTGAGTCTTCCTTCATCTAGGACTTGCAAAAGCATATTGAAAACTTCCGGATGAGCTTTTTCTATTTCATCAAAAAGTACTACAGAATACGGTCTATGACGAACTTGTTCAGTTAGTTGTCCTGCTTCATCATAACCCACATATCCTGGAGGAGAACCGATGAGTTTAGATATAGAATATCTTTCCGTGTATTCAGACATATCTACACGAATGAGAGCGCGTTCATCATTGAACATAAACTGTCCGAGTGCTTTTGTGAGCTCTGTCTTGCCTACACCAGTAGGACCGAGAAAAATAAAAGAACCAATGGGACGATTTGGGTCACTGATACCAGCACGAGATCTACGTATGACATTTGCCACACGAGAAATGGCTTCTTCTTGACCTAGCACTCTAAGTCTTAATTCAGCTTCCATCTTTTCTAATTTTTCACGCTCTTCTTCAAGCATTTTTGTAAGAGGAATACCAGTCCACCTTGCTACCACTTCGGCTATATCTTCTGCAGTTATTTCTTCTTTTAGAATTCTGCGTGATTTCTGAAGTTTTTTTAGACGCAATAACTTTTCTTCTAATTCTTTTTTAAGAGCTGGAATTTTGCCATAACGTATCTCAGCAGTGATAGCTAGGTCAGAACGCATTTCTGCATTTTCTGCTTCTATACGCATCGCTTCAAGTTCTTTTTTTATAGAGCGTATCTCTGTTACTGTCCCTCTTTCATTTGTCCATTTGAGTTCTAGTTCTTTTGTTTTTTCTGTCAGGTTACCTATCTCATTGTCTATTTCTTTTATTCTGTTTTTAATTTCTTTTTCTTTTTGTTTATCACCCTCCAGTGCAGATACTTCTTTTTTAAGTGCTTCTTTTTCTATTTCCAAACGTATGGTCTTTCTATTTGCTTCTTCGAGTACTGGTGGTTTATTTTCAAGAGCAATTTTGAGTGATGAAGATGCCTCATCTATAAGGTCTACTGCTTTGTCTGGCAAGAATCTGTTTGTGATATATCGAGCTGATAAATTGACAGCAGCCACTATAGCTTCATCTATAATTCGGACACCATGAAAAAGCTCATATTTTTCTTTTAATCCACGAAGTATTGTCACCGCATCTTCTATACTAGGCTCGTCTATATACACGGGTTGAAAACGACGAGCGAGCGCTGGGTCTTTTTCTATGTGTTTTTGATATTCTCGGAGAGTTGTAGCTCCGATAGCACGGAGCTCTCCGCGTGCAAGCGCAGGCTTGAGCATGTTTGAAGCATCCATCGTGCCTTCAGCTCCGCCTGCTCCCACTATAGTATGAATCTCATCTATAAAAAGAATTATCTTTCCATCAGCGCGTTCTATTTCTTTCATAATCCCCTTTAGTCTTTCTTCAAATTCTCCACGGTATTTTGTCCCAGCAATTAGAGAACCCAAATCAAGTGAAACTAGCTCTTTCCCTTTTAGAGATTCAGGAACATTGTTTTTTACAATTCGTAAGGCTAGTCCTTCTACTACTGCAGTTTTACCGGTACCTGCTTCTCCTATGAGAATAGGATTATTTTTAGTTCTCCTAGAGAGTATCTGCATAATACGCATTATTTCATTGTCACGACCTATGACTGGATCTAGCTTGTCTTCTTTTGCAAGTTTAGTTAGGTTTCTAGTATATTTTAAAAGTGTTCTAAATTTCTTTGGTTCTGATATGTCTGTAATATTTTGACTGCGAAGTTCTTCTAATACCTTCATCACTTCTTCCTTGTGGATTCTAAATCTCGCTAATGTTTCTCTAGCTTCTCCTGCAATGTCGAGCATTGCTATAAATAAATGTTCAGTAGAAACAAAATCATCTTTCATATGTTCAGCGACTTTGACAGAATGTTCTATGATTTGGGCTAGGTCAGGGTTTAGATATATCTGATATGCAGGAGAGAGAGTACTCCGTGATTCTGGTGTTTCTATTACATCTAATACAGAGTCAATTAAAAGCATCGTATCTATTTCTAATTTATCTAAAATAGAATTCACCATAGATTCTTCTTGCAATAAAAGCGCTGCAAGCAAATGCAAAGAAGACACATGGTTTTGCCCACGTTCTATTGCGAGCTCATGAGCTTTTTTGATGGCATCTTTTGATTTTGTTGTAAATTTAGTTAAAGGGGGCATAAAATTATGTTATAAAGTTAAATTAATTTGGTGGTGTGACAGTAGTAGGAATTTCTTCTTTTGTTGATGTAGTTTTTTCTTCTGTAAATGGAGGAGCAATAACTGCGTCTTCTTCTAATTCTATTATTGTAAAGTCTTTCTCGGAAGTTATTTTAGATATGTTTTTCTCACCCAATAAACTTTTTATGACATAAATTTCTCCTTCTTTTGGCTCTACTACTATTTTTGCTATTATTACTTTATTTTCTCCCAAAAATAATCCAGTAGCCAAAATCTCATCTTCACTACCATCTACTTTTGCACCTTTTAAATACAAAGACACAGTGAGTGGCTGAATTGCTTTCAAATCTTGAAGTATTTTTTTTTGTTCACTGGTCAATGACGCTTCTTTAAATACTTCAACTGGTACTATTTTATTTACAGTCTCTCGTACTATGCGATTTATAGGTACTGTCACAGAAGTAGGAGCTTGGTCCATCAATGTAACTGTAGTTATACCTGTCGCAATAGATGTCACAAAAGAAAGCAATATAGCTAGTAATATAAGTTGTGATTTATTTAAATCTTTAATATCCATACAAATAGTATACCACAAAATTATTTCAAAGCTATTTTCCCCTTCAAAAAAACATCAGTGAGTGAGAGCTTTAGACTCTCACTATGGTAATTCGTCTGGTTCATTTAAGGACATTTTCCCTCGCTCTTCACGAATCATAGATATAATTTCGGCACAATGTTTATTAAAATCTTTTTTACTATCAAATATTTGCAACATCTTTTCTCCTTCAATTTTTGAACCAAAATCAAAAACTTCATTTTCATATTCTTTATCACTGGCAAAAACTAAATGCATTTTATTTTTCGGTATATTATGTACCTGATAATTTTGATTTACATATGGAAATATTTTTGTGAAATAATTTTCATTATTAATTAATTTAGATTTAAATGTTCCTTGAAAAAGCGAACCAGAACGCTGATATTTTTCATTAAAATATAAAGTGTATCCTCCAAGTGTTTTTTGCATAAATTTAGCTATGCCACCATCCACTAATTGCTTCAATATAAAATGAAAATGGTTGGGATTAAAACAAAAAGCTACAATTGCTACAAGTGGTTCAGTTTTAAAAATCTTTAAATGAGAGTCTAAAGCTCTCACTGATTTATTGTACATCTCTAAACTGCCTATTCCTTCAATTTGATTGAACTGTTTTATACTTTCCTTAAATCGCTCGATATCTTTTAGATTATTAAAAATATCACGCTTATCTACTCCTCTATTATAAATGTGATAATATTCTCCTACTACAAGTGGCTCTTTTCTCATACACAAAGTATAACACAAGCTAATGAGAGTCTAAAGCTCTCACTGAGAATTATTTCAAAACCATTTTTTGTCGAACAATTTTTTCTATACTATAGGGATGTACTACTCCATGAAAAGCAACTTCTATAATATCAGATCCAGAAGTATCAAATTTAATAGAACCAATACCTAAAATATTTTCCAAGAAACTCTGATTCACTTCTATATTTTGGATGTTGCCATATTCGGCAAATTTTCTAGAAGTAGAGAGAAAATGATATCCTCTAGCCACACCTGATTCTAATATATAAAAAGTCTCTGCTCTTCTAAACACTTCGCCTAAAACAAAAATAAGCACACCGAGAGCTATAACTTGCCAATAATAAGCTATTCCTATCGCCATGATAATTATCCCAATAAAATAATACCCCAGAAACCCTATCGGATGCGGATGCATCTTTTTAATTACATTTTCATGTATTAACATACATCTAATAATACCACTTTTTTAATTTATTTATAATTTTTATTAAAGATGCAACAGTATAGTCTATATCTGCCTTTTTAGTGTCTCTACCAAAAGAAAACCTAACTCCGCCTATTTTTCTGTCCAATGCTGGCCTGATTGCAGTTATAACATACGAGCCTTTTTCACTACTACTCTTGCAAGCACTTTTTGAAGAAATCATGACGCCATATGCTGAAAGTTCTATCACAAGCAAATCACTAGGTATTTTTGATATGGTGATATTTATATTGTTTGGCAATCTATTTTCTCTATCTCCATTTATAACAACACCTACTTCGTTCGTGTCAAAGCCCGCCTTTGACATTTTTTCTAACTTCATAAAAAAATAATCTTGTAGCTTTACTAATCTTTTATTTTCTTTTTCTTTTATTTTTTGCACAGATTGCAAGGCATTAGAGAATTTTAAAATTTCAGATAAATTTTCTGTGCCCGGATGTAGGCCCATCTCTTGATCTCCTCCGCCATATATAGGCATGAGTTTCACTGATTTTCTTTTGTAAAGCACCCCCACTCTGCCTGCATCATAAATTTTTGAACCAGAAAGTGTCAATAGATCTACACCAAGCTGTTCTACATTTATATTTAAATAATTCACCGCCTGTACTGCATCTGTGTGAAAAACTGGAAAATTACTTTTTTTATTTTTCCTAAAATGCCTGATCTCTTTTGCTATTTCTCTTATCGGCTGAATCGTGCCTATTTCATTGTTTGCATACATTACAGACACAAGTACTGTGTTATCTTTTATTTCTTTTTTTATTTTTCTAGTATCTACTATGCCATTCTCCTCTACAGCTACTATCGTAACTTCAGCCAGACCTCTCTGTTCTAATATTCTACAAGTTTCAAGCACTGAAGGATGCTCTATGTTTGTAGTTATTATGTGGGAAAGCTGTCGGGTGTTGGACACCCAAAATTCAGGTGTCCAACACCCGACGAGCAACCCCTGTATAGCCAAATTGTTACTCTCTGTTCCAGAACTAGTAAATATTATCTCTTCCGGCTGAGCATACAGAGCAGTGGCTGTGTCTTTTCGAGCCTTTTCCAATTTAACCCTCGCATTCACTCCCTCTATATGTATAGAGCTTGGATTTGGTGAGACAGAAGCCGCATAATCTAGATATATGATTTTACTTATAGTCTTACTTGATAAATTTGATTTAGCCATAAAAATAGTATATATTAAATTAACATGTTTATAAAGCTCGACAATATTTTTTTCTTAGTTTTTTTAGTTTTTACCTTACTATCAATTTTGGTCACTACTATCTGGATGATAACGACAGAAAAGAGACTAAAGAGGTTTTTTTTGGGTAAAAAGGCAAGAGATTTAGAAGACACTATTACAATTCTTGAAAGTGAGATAGTTAAACTAAAAGAAGCAAGAGAAAAAATAGAACAAGAAATCAAAAACATAAATCAAAAATTAAAGAAGACTGTCCGAGGTCTAGAGACTATCAGATTCAACCCATTCCCTGACCAAGGTAGCAATCAAAGCTTTGCTATAGGAATACTCGACGAAGAAGATAACGGAGTGGTTATATCTAGTCTATATTCTAGAGAACGTATGAGTATCTTCGCTAAACCAGTAAAAGCAGGTAAATCAAACTACGAACTAACTAAAGAAGAAGAAGAAGTTTTAAAGAAAGCGAAAGTGAATTAATTACAAGGTTCATAAAGTAAAAAGTTATAAAGTGAATGTCAGAAGAAAATAAAAAAAATAATATGATAGAACGTTCTCCTGTGGTAGTAGTCATGGGGCATATTGACCATGGCAAATCCACACTCCTTGATTATATCCGAAAGACAAACATAGCGGACACAGAAGCTGGTGGTATCACTCAACATATATCAGCGTATGAAGTCACACATAAAGACGAAAAAGGTGCAAATAAAAAAATAACCTTCTTAGATACTCCAGGTCACGAAGCTTTTTCAAAAATGCGAGAACGAGGTGCCACAGTAGCAGATATCGCTATCCTTATCATATCTGCATCTGAAGGTGTAAAGCCACAAACTATAGAAGCATGGAAAACAATAGTTTCAAGTAAAATACCAGCTATAGTGGCTATAAATAAAATAGACAGGCCCGAAGCAAATATTGAAAAAACAAAAACAGAACTTGCAGAAAATGAAATTTATTTAGAAAATTATGGTGGCAAAATACCTTTTGTTTTAATTTCTGCAAAAACTGGTGTGGGTATAGACGAACTCCTCTCCCTCATTAATATCTTGGCAGAAATGGAAGATTTTACTGGAAATCCTAATTTAAATGCATCAGGACTCATAATAGAAGCGAATCTAGATCCAAAATGTGGCATAGAAGCATCACTAATCATAAAAAATGGTTCTATAAAAAAGGGTATGACCGTGGCAGTAGAAGACAGCATTTGTTCTACTCGTATGATAGAAAATTTTAAAGGTGAACGGATTGATATTGCTACCTTTTCTTCTCCTATACGCTTGATAGGTTTTAACAAGATACCAAAAATCGGTGCAGAATTTAAATCTTTTGATAAAAGAAAAGAAGCAGAAGAATATGTAAAAAACTTCTTAACACAAAAATCAAATCTAGCTAAAAGTTCATCCTCTTCTGCTAGTATGCAAAATAAAAAGATAATCCCCATAGTTTTGAAAACTGATGTCTCTGGTATGCTCGAAGCAATAGAAAAAGAGATAAGTAAAATAAAAAGTGACACTGCAGAATTCAAAATAGTCGGGCGAGGCGAAGGACCAATAGGAGAATCTGACATAAAAAATATCTCTGACGGCGAAAAAGCCATAGTGATAGGATTTAATGTAAAGATAAATGCAAACGCCGTAGAGCTGGCAGAGCGTCATGAAGTGACTGTGTCATTCTTTGACATTATCTACAAGATGACTGATTGGTTAAAAGAAGAGATGGAAAAAAGAAGACCAAAAGTAGACACAGTAAAAATCACAGGTAAAGCAAAAATAATAAGAGCCTTTAGCCGAACAAAAGAACGCCAGATCATAGGAGGCGAGGTAATAGAAGGTAGTATCAAGATAAATAGTGTTGTAAAAATACTTCGCAGGGAATTTGAAATAGGTCGAGGTAAAATAGTAAACCTAGAAAAAGGAAAGGTAAAAATAAATATAGTAGTAGAAGGAGAAGAATTTGGTATGATGTTAGAATCAAAGATAGAAATAGTCGGTGGAGACATAATAGAATCATTTGCAATAACTCAAAGATAATACACCTTTTGAGCCAAGCTCCGAACTTACTAATTCGCTCAGCCCAAACATATTGAAAGATAAAGGGAAATACATGAATCAAACAAACATAAATTTAAATAGACAGGCAAAAGTAGCTCAACTAATAAAAGAGCTCTCTGCTCAATTTTTGGCTAGAGAAAATAATCGTACCTCGCTGATTACGGTCACCTCCTGCAATATTTCTCCAGATATGAAAAAGTCCACTATATTTATCTCCGTCTTACCAGAGAGTAAAGAACACAATGCCTTAGAATTCGCCAAGCGCAAGCGTCCAAAACTTCGAGAATTCTTAAAAAAAAATCTGAAAATAAAAGTAATACCATTTATTGACATCATGATAGACCTCGGTGAAAAAAATAGACAAAAAATTGACGAATTACTCCGAGAAAAGTAAGATGTAGAAGATGGGCCTGGTAGCCAAGTAGCAAGGCAGAAGTCTGCAAAACTTCTATGCGTGGGTGCGATTCCCACCCAGGCCTCTGGTGTTATTATTAAAAATTTAATATTATACAAGTCATGCCCGGGTGGCGGAATTGGTATACGCGTTTGACTTAAAATCAAATGCCGCAAGGCTTGCGGGTTCGACTCCCGCCCCGGGCACCAGCACGGAAGAAATCAACTGCTTGATTTCGTGTGGGAGGAGAAAGGCTTTTCTTTATTTTTTATAAAAATAGAAAAGCACCTGGCTATGTAATAGCCGACTCCCGCCCCGGACACCAGAATAATTGTAAATTCGTAATTATTAATTGAAAATTTATTTTGCGCCCTTAGCTCAGCTGGTAGAGCAGATCCCTCTTAAGGATAAGGTCGAAGGTTCGATCCCTTCAGGGCGCACAATGCCGGGATGGCGGAATTGGTATACGCGCTAGTCTTAGGAACTAGTGGGGCAACCCTTGGGAGTTCAAGTCTCCCTCCCGGCACTAAGAGAGACGTTCGTAAAATTAGAAATAGGGAGCGAGTTTTCAGAATGAAAACTCGCACTAGGTAATCCGCTTCCGCCCTTTGCGGAAGCGACAAAATCCCAAAGTTCCCCCCAGTGTATGGAAACCGTTTTGTCCTTGAGAGAAGGATTAGAGCCAATACTTTGAAAAAACTTCTTCCATTCGAGATGATTGGAAGTTTTTTCTAATTCCATGGCTTCTTTCAAGGACAAAACGAAACTCCGCAAGGGTTCGAGCCGATTCTTTCCCTGTTGTCCAAAATCTCTAAAACTTTCCTCAAACTTTGCTTTCTGACGAAGGAGAAGATCTTTTCGTTCTAAATATATTTCTCGTTCAATGTCTCCGTCGAGATAAAGTGAGACAAGTTTATCTAACTTCTCCTTCGTTTCGAAAAGTTTAGTTTTGAGATTTTGGACAACACTTCCTCGTGAAGAAATTGATTCATTTTCCCACTCGGTAATTTGTTTTTCCATATTTTCAATTTCTTCACGAGGAAGCGACACTGATTGAAGCAGTATTTGTATTTTTTCGGCGAGTAGATTTTGCTGAATGTATGGCTGTGCGCAATTACCATTTTTCTTGGTGCAACGATAATAAGTGTATGTAACACCATATCGGTTAGTAACATATTGTGCCGTAATCGCACAGCCACATTCTCCACAGGTCATGAATTGAGTAAATGGAAAAGGATGACGAACTTTAGATTTACGTGGTTTTCTCCTCGCCGAAAGAATTTTTTGGACTGCTTCAAACAGTGTCGGGGAAAGAATCGGCTTAAATGTTCCGTCGTGCCATTCTCCACGATGTTTGACGAAACCAAGATATGCTCTGTTCGTCAACATTTTCACGACGGAACATTTTGCAAATGGCGTTCCTTTTTTCTGTACAACTCCGTGATCCGCCAAAAAATCTGCTAGCTCAACGAGAGTATATTTTCCAGTCGCATAGGCAGTGAACGCTCGCTTGATAACACGAGATTTTACAGGGTCAGGGTCAATATTGTGTGTCTTAAAATTATTCACATAACCCATCGGAGCGAGCGTTAACCATTCGCCACGGCGGATTTTTTGGCGGATACCACGCTTTACATTTTCCACGAGGTTGTCAGAAAAATATTTAGATTGGCCGAACGCCACTTGCAACATGAATTTCCCTTGCGGAGTTGGCTCAAACCAAAACTGCGGAAAGCGTAAAGAAGCAATTATGTTGATGTCTACAAGGTAAATAATTTTACCACCATCAACAGAATTCCGGGCGAGACGATCGGGGTGCCATCCGAGGATACCAATTGGCTCTTTACTCTCTTCAATATACTTAATCATTTTTGCAAACTCTTCTCGCCCGGGCTTCTTTGCGCTTTTCGCTTCCGTAAATACTTTTACGATTTGTATGCGTTCTCTATGCGCGTATTCTTCTAGTTCAAAGAGTTGAGCTTCAATGGACATCACTTGTTTATCATCTTCCTCTGTGCTTTTTCTCGCATAGAGAACGCATTTAGTTTTGGTTTGAGTTGTTTCCATACACTGGGGGGAACTTTGGGATTTTGTCGCTTCCGCAAAGGGCGGAAGCGGATTACCTAGTGCGAGTTTTCATTCTGAAAACTCGCTCCCTATTTCTAATTTTACGAACGTCTCTCTTAGTGCAGTAATTCTAGCATTTGCGCGAACTTTTTTCAAAGTAGATGAGTAGCCGTTCCCCGCGCGCTAAAGTGCCTCTGTGCGAAGCACAGAGCTTTCCAAAATGGAAAGTGCGGGGAAATGCTGAACGGCTCAAATGGCAGGAAATGAGCCGTTCAGAAAAATGGATGAGCAAAAGCAAAGCAAAATGTGCGGGAGGAAAGTTTTGCTTTTGCTCGGCTAATGTTTTTGAAATTCGGCGGTGTTTGGGTTTCCGCCCCGCAGGAGAGTGCGGGAGGAATGCGGGGCGGGCATTTTGGATTTTGGTGGAGGGGGCTAAAAATGTTAATCTAATAAACTTCTTGTTGATAACATTTTTCGCAATAAACTATTTCTTTGCGATCTGGAGAATATGGGGTTTCAAATTCATTTGGACAAGCGGAATCATTATGTTCATGAGTACGAGTATTTTTATAAACATTATTAGATGAAGCAGAACCAGCACATTGACATTCTCTATGCCACAATTTTACCGGATTTCTTTTTGCAATTCTTTCACAATATCGGCAATTATAACAAAGCCGAGGTATTGGAATGGACATCTTTTTATAAAAATCAAATTCTGTTTGAGTTATTTTGAACGCTTTCGTACACTGATGAGTGCACTTGCCTTCGTGTTGACAACTAATTATTTTTTCAGTAATTGTTTCATCTATTTTATCTAATGAGTCAGGTAAATTATTTGCATCTATATCACTTTTGTATTCTTTGGATATTTTTTCTCGCCATAAGTACCCTTTCTCCTCAGCTTCTTTTTTGGTAAGAGGGAAAAGTTCTTGAGCCACAGTTTCATTATATGCAAAAGGAGAAAGTTCGGCAGGGAAAAAATCTCCATATTCATAAATTCTACCCACATTATTTTTGTAAGGTAAATCATCCATATGTTTTTTTAACTTTTGAACTAGTTTTATATATTCTTCTTTAGAATATTGCTTATTTAAAATACAATAACTTTTGTTTCTAAGTCCAATACAGCCGAAAAGGTTTGAACAATTATGGCAATTGTAGGAGTAAGAAATATCGTGTGATTCAAAAATAAATCTAGAAAACAAAACTTTATTACCGGGGTAAATAGTAGAAACTTGATAGGAATCTTGCGAGTTTTTACCGAAATGGTCGCAATCATAACAATCACTAACTTCGGAATATGCAAGCCAAATATTTCCACAATCTTTTGCTCCACCAAAAACATCGAAACTATTTCTGCAATTTTTTGTTCCCTCCAAATTATCCCCAGTTGAATTTATCGATCTTATAATGCGTGCAAATTTATGGGGATATTTTAAAATAAGTTCTTCAAATTGTTTTTTAAATTCCTGAATTTGCGAAAAAGATGTTAGATCAATATCCTTCATTTTTTCTTCGTAAGATTTTTTATCCAGTTGCTCATTAAAAAAACAATAAGAAGCATTTCGCAAATTTACACACCCAAAACAATTACTAGTATTTTTACAGTTAAAAAGAAAAGCTGAATCTAAACATGAATTACATTGTCGACTATATAAAAGTCTTGAACAGGAAATACAATCAACACTTTCATAGCTCAAATCACTTTTTGAAACCCAATGAAGATCAATACTATCACGAGTGTTGAAAGTGAAACTTGAATACATCACATTTTCATTAAAATCTCCACCAACGACTAGATAACAGTTTTTATTTCCCTCTGTAATACTACAGTAATCGCTATTGACTGGATTGATATTTAATAAAGCTACATCGGGAACGTTTTTCCACAGATTTTTTAATTGTTCAAAAAATGGTTGATTGAAATTTATACTTTGTCCAAAAGAAAGAGCATCCCAAGAATCTCCCCACCAAGATTTATGGTCATAAACTGTTTGGTCAGAATCTGGTGAAAAAATGGAAAAAATTTCTCCTTCTGAATTCGGAGCATCAGACTTTCGCTTATAAAGAGTTCTTTCGTTACGAAATATCATTCTTTGTTGAAGTCGGCAATCAGTACATAACTTCGGTACTGGCACTTTCATTTTTTCGTAAAAACCAAGTTCCTCTTTATCTAGGAGAAATTTATCTTTACAATTTTGACAGATTTTATTTTCCATAGAATTATCATACCATTCTTTTTTATTTTCACAAGCTTGACTTCGTTCATTCGTTTGCTATACTAAGGGTACAAATGGACATTAGTCCAATCGAGAAGCCCCCGTAAGGGGGCTTCGTTCGTTTTATGGCTTTTTAATGAAATTTATTAGTTTGTCTTGTATAAGAGAAAATTGGTGCGGAGAAATTTTTCTGACGAATCGACGGAATCTTTTAACACTTGTTAATCTAAGCTGAGAAAAGAATGACAGTAAATACTTTTCCTTCGTGTTCTAAATTATGATAATAGATTCCGTCTTTCGGTTTGGTGCTCATCGGCAATACCCAAGCGACTTTATTATTAAACTTTTTCAAAATTAAGACTGGTCTTTCAAACAATTCATTTTTTCCGTCTTGCTCATCGCCAAGATTTATGCCGATTGAGCACCACCAAATTTCTCTTTCGTGAAAAGAGAGAATGTCGTGACCGACATTCTCTAAACTTTTCTTTTCCTTGTTCCAAGAATCAAAATCTTTCATGGAAAGATTTTACCATATTTGTATTTCTTTTGTGATAGCCCCCTCCACCAAAATCCAAAATGCCCGCCCCGCATTCCTCCCGCACTCTCCTGCGGGGCGGAAACCCAAACACCGCCGAATTTCAAAAACATTAGCCGAGCAAAAGCAAAACTTTCCTCCCGCACATTTTGCTTTGCTTTTGCTCATCCATTTTTCTGAACGGCTCATTTCCTGCCATTTGAGCCGTTCAGCATTTCCCCGCACTTTCCATTTTGGAAAGCTCTGTGCTTCGCACAGAGGCACTTTAGCGCGCGGGGAACGGCTACTCATCTACTTTGAAAAAAGTTCGCGCAAATGCTAGAATTACTGCACCAAAATGGAACTTAACAGCTTTTGAAATTCGGCAAGGTTTGAAAGGAATTTTCCATTTGCTCCGCTTTTTGTTTTGGGGAAATTCAGGCTAGTTATTTCTTTCCTAACTCCTTTATGATGTAGTCAATCCAATTTTGATACCAATACCAAGTTTTAACCACCATAGTTCCGAAACCCTTGTTTTGATTTTTTCCATCGTGCTTTTGCCAAAAACGAGTATGTTGGTGCATTCCAAAATCTTTGAATCCAGCGTCTCTAACTTTTTGAATTACTAATGTCGGTGAAAATTTTTGCTTTTCGGTTTCCTCTTTTATCCAATACTCTTTTGTAATATTTTTTGCCAACTTAGATTTTGGATCAATAAACTCAATTACGCAATCAGCTTGACCCTTTCGTTTTGCTAAAACCTTCGCGAATAAGAGACGGTAAGCAAACCTATCGCTTTTAATTTCTGCCTCCGACAACTTATTATCAAAATCAGCTTTTGATATACACTCTTTTAAATCCCAATATTTGATAGAGCCGTCTGGATTTTTATCATATTTCTTACGCTTCCCAATTTTTATATAGTAGCGGTAATCTATGCCTTTTTTACGATAGTGAGCATGTAAAAGATATGTCCAAGCAATTAGTGAAAGAACGATAAAGCTTTCCGTTTTAAAAGAAATTAGCGGGTTATTATAAATTTGAACAGCAGAAAGCAACGCTTCTCGCACTTTCATTATCAAATCAACTTTTTCGGAATAAATACTTCTTGACATAAAAGATGTGGATAACTGACTGTTGCATACTTTCTAATTATTTTCTATAATAGCATTATGATTACAAAAAAGCAAAGACAAGTTTTCGATTTCGTAAAGGATTATCATAATAAACATGATTATGCTCCCTCTCTTGAGGATATCAAGAAAAAATTCAAACTTGCCTCTGTTTCCACTGCTCACTATTATATCAAGAAACTAAAAGAGGCAGGTCAGCTCAATAAAGAACATAACCAACCCCGTTCCGTCGTTCTTAGAAGTCGTGAGACAATGGTAAAAATTCCTTTTTGGGGGATAATCGCAGCCGGCGAGCCGATTGAAGTAATTGAAAACAGAGAAACCATTGCTGTTCCAAAAAGTAGACTTCCAAGATCGGGCGAAGTGTATGCTCTCCGAGTACAAGGCGATAGCATGATTGATGAGGGTGTAAATGACGGAGACACGATTTTAATAAACAAACAGAATACCGCTGAAAATGGTGATAAGGTAGTCGCGTTACTTAATGGGAATGAAGCGACCCTTAAAACCTTTTATAAAGAAAAGGGGCAAATCCGATTACAGCCGGCAAACAAAAACTACAAGCCGATTATAATTAAAAGTGGGCAACAGTTAGCTTTACAGGGCGTTTTATTGGATGTATTTAGAACAGACGAAACAGAAAGACTATCTCAAGATTTTGTCTTGCCAGTGAAAAAAAATACTCAACAACAAGGCAAAATATCAGACTATCTCAATAAAGTTTATAACGGAGATGTAATGCATGTTTTGAAAGATTTACCGGACAATAGCGTAGACATGGTTTTTGGAGATCCGGATTACAATGTCGGTATTAAATATGGTAAAAATAATTATACGAGAAAATTCGAGGATTATATAAACTGGTATATAGAACTTACCAAAGAAGCAATGCGTGTGCTTAAAAATGACGGAAATCTTTTTATGATGAACTATCCACAACAAAATGCACATCTCCGAGTTAAATATCTAGATTTATATTTTCCAAATATCCATGAATATGTTTGGGTCTATAATACAAATGTTGGTCATACACCAAAAAGATTTACTACAGCACACAGGAGTATTTTGCATGTGAGAAAAAACTCTGATAATAAATTTTTCAAAGACGATGTCGCACTCCCTTACAAAAATCCAACGGACAAGAGAATTCAACAAAATCTGGCAAATGGGTCAAAAGGCAGAATGCCTTATTCTTGGTTTGAGTTTAATCTTGTCAAAAATGTAAGCAAAGAAAAAACATACCACGCCTGCCAAATCCCTCAAAAATTAACAGAAATGTTAATTAAAGCATCAACAAAACCAAAAGATATAGTTTTCGCACTTTTTGGCGGTAGTGGTGCAGAAATAGATGTATGTAAAAATTTGAATCGACAATTTATCTCTGCTGAAATTGACAAAAAATACTGCGACATTATAAATGATCGCCTTATCAAGGGTCGCATTGACCAACAATACCGCCTTGGGCCGAGAGGCAAAAAGATAGCTAGGGAATTATCTTCCGCATACTAGCCGCGTCAAAGTAATTACCATGGACAAGTATGAAGGCTGCGTAAAATTTGTCGCGCCCCGCCCCCTTACTTGTTGGTCCTCCATTTTTGTTTTGAAGCCGATACGGTATCTTTGAACCGACTTCTCTCCATGATAATTTGTAATTAAAATCCTCCTGTATCCACATCCACTTGAGCATCTCCAAAAATTGCCGAGAATCAATCCCGCCGAGTTTTGGCGGCTCTTTGTCTATCACATTATGACTATGCACCCGCACAATCATTTCCCAAAAAGATGCGTTGCCTTTCTTATGTGCTTCAAAATCTTTCAATAAATTCGCATAGGTAAAATGAACTGAACTGCCCTCACTCCCTTTTTCGAATGGAACAACTTCAAAATCAAAAAGATTTGCCCAAAGTGCCGAATTCTTTTTTGGTTTTTTGAGCGCACGCGGTTTTAACTTATAACCAGGATAACGAATTCCGATGCGTGGTTTTGTAAGCGTCCCTTCCACGACAAACAAATACGAACCGACTGCTTTCGTATGATACGGGAGTAGCGCGTCCGCGAGATGCTTAAAAATATACGAATCGCCAGGTATATGTATTTCTCTTATTTTTGCCATATTATTTGATGAAAAAATCGAGTGGCTTTTTGTAAAGTTTTGCAAATTCTTTCAACTGCAAAACATCAAATCGTCTTTGTCCCGATTCAATTTTTGAAAGATAAGACTGCGTCTTACCAAGTTTCTTCGCAACCTCAATTTGCCCTAGCCCAGACTCAAGACGCGCCTTTTTCAAGCGTTCAACGATTAAATTATGGTCTTTTGTATATATTGCTCTAGGCATTACATTGTTAGTATAGTATTCCATTGTGTATTATTCCAAACTGCCATATACTATATTCATGACTAAGCCCGCCCGAAATTCGCCAAAAGAAAACAGCGGAGCAAGGGGGGGTCATGAGTATATGTTTGTGGTCACGAATATTTTTTCGCCGTCGCTCAAAAATTTAATAAAAATACAGGACTCTTTCGTTACACGAACAGTATACCTTTTCGATAAATTTGGATTATCATCCAAATTCATAACGAAAAACTTTTCTCGTCCTGACGCAAGCAAAGCAGTTTGCTTGCTTAGGGTCCACAAAAAAAAGCCGTCTTTCGACGGCTATCTTTTTTGTGGACCCTACAGGACTCGAACCTGCCACCTCCTCATTGCAAATGAGGCGCTCTAGCCAGATGAGCTAAGGGCCCAGATTTAAATATTCTATATGAAATTATTTAAAATGCAATAGAAAAAACTTTTTATTTTTTAAACAGAAAAATAGTGATATAATATAAATATGAAAAATATATTTATAACAAGACAAATACCAGGAAATGCTGTAAAAACATTAGAAGAAAAAGGCTACTCTGTAACAGTCGGCAAATACAAAACTCCGATTACAGAAAGAGAACTAATAAAAGAATTAAAAAAGAAAAAATACGATGCAGTTATCACCCTACTCACAGATAAAATAGGGACAAATATTTTCGACGCTAGTCCAGAAACAAAACTCTTTTCAAATTATTCAGTAGGATATGATAATTTTGATATTGTAGAAGCAAAAAAAAGAAATGTAACTCTTACGAATGTTTCAGGAAATTATGTTGAAGGAGTAGCCGAACACACTATTGCACTATTACTCACATTAATGTCTCATATAGTAGAGGCAGACTCTTTTGTCCGAAAAGGTAAATACAAAGGTTGGGACCCAATGCTTTTTATTGGTGATAATATTGCAAATAAAACTATAGCTATTATAGGAACAGGTAGAATCGGGGGAAAAGTAGCCCACAAACTCTATCTCGGTTTTGGAGCGAAAATAATTTACTATGATGTAGTTAAAAATGAAAGCATAGAAAAAGATTGTAACGCAACATTTGTAAATTCTATAGATAAAGCTCTGGCTATGGCAGATATAGTCAGTATCCATGTTCCACTTTTGCCTACCACTCACCATATGATAAATAAAGCTAGACTAAACAAAATGAAACCGAGTGCCTACCTGATAAATACTTCTCGAGGTGCGGTAATAGATGAAAAAGCATTAGTAAATGCATTAAAAAATAATGAAATAAAAGGGGCGGGATTAGATGTTTATGAATTTGAACCAAAATTAACAAAAGGATTAACTAAACTTTCAAATATAATTTTATCCCCTCACATTGCTTCTGCACAAATAGAAACGAGAAATGAAATGTCTAGACTTGTAGCAGAAAATGTTATAGATTTTCTAGAAGGTAAAATTCCTAAAAATAAAATAAGTTAAAAAAATGGATACAGAAAATAAAAAAGGGAAATTAATACTCTGCCGACACACAGAATCCGAATGGAATAAACTAAATCTTTTTACAGGCAAAAAGGATGTACATTTGAGTGCAGAAGGTTTTGAAAATGCAGAAGCCATAGGCAGACTGATTCAAGATATACATATAAATAAAGTTTTTACTTCTGCTCAAGTCAGGTCTATAGAAGCAGAAATCTGTATGATGAATAGTGTGGGAGAATATTGTGCCGGGACTGTTCATACTAGTGCTCTAAACGAAAGAGATTATGGTATCTACACCGGAATAAATAAAAAAGAAAAAGGGGAAGAATTTGGTAAAGAAAAGTTAAATGCAATTCGCAGAGGATGGGATTATCCTATACCCGAGGGAGAAACATTGAAAATGGTATATGAGCGAGCTGTGCCATTTTTTCAAAACGAAATATTGCCTATTTTAAATAATGGCAAAAATGTTTTAATAGTAGCACATGGTAATACAAATAGAGCTCTCATGAAATATCTAGAAAGAATCAGTGACATAGACATAGAAAAAGTGGAAATGCCTTTCAACGAAATATTTATCTATGATTTAAATGGAGATGGGTATATGTTAAAAAAAGAAGTGAGAAAAATGAATTATTCTATTAAAGATATCCATGGAAATATAACTAGGTCTTTAGTTAAAATAATAGCAACGATAGGTCCCGCTTCAGAAAAACCAGAAATATTGGCTCAAATGGTAAAATCTGGCATGGATATGGCACGGCTGAATTTCTCTTGGGGAACACTCGAAGAGAAAAAGGGGCATTTAAAAACTATTAAAAAAGTAAGCGAAGAAAATAATATAAAAGTACAGAGTATCGTGGACTTGCCAGGACCTAGGATACAAGACACAGATAGCCATATTTTTGACTCAGAAAAACAAAAAGCAATCACCGAAAAAGACAGAGAATTTATAAAATTTGCAGTAGAAAATAATGCAGACTATATAGCGGTGTCTTTTGTAGGAGATAAAATAGACATCATAGATTGCAGAAATGAAATAAAAAAATACGGGGGTAACCAAAAAGTAATAGCAAAAATAGAACGAGCAAAAGCACTAGAGAATTTGGACGAGATAATAAATGAAGCAGATGCTGTCATAATAGCTCGTGGAGACTTGGCAAATGAAGTGCCATTGGAGAAAATTCCTTTTATTCAAAATGAAATCATTAAAAAATGTAAAACTGCTGGCAAGCCAGTGATCACAGCCACACAGATGCTATACTCTATGAAAGACAATCCTACACCCACCCGCGCAGAAGCCACAGATGTAATAAATGCTATTTTAGAAGGCTCTGATGCGCTCATGCTCTCAGAGGAAACAACTATCGGTAAGTTCCCTATCCAGACTGTATATACTATGGAACACTTGGCACTCGAAGCAGAAAAACACCTCGTAAATCCGATTTTTAATCCATTTTAAATTTTAAATTAAAATGCCAATTATCACAGAATTAAAAGCAAAAGAAATATTGGACTCCAGAAACACACCTACCATTTCTGTGTTTTGTATGCTAAATAGTGGGGCCACAGGTGAGACCTCTATCCCCTCTGGTGCGAGCACTGGCATACACGAAGCTCATGAACTGCGAGATGGTGATACGAGCAAATACGGGGGCAAGGGAGTATACAAAGCAATATACAATGTAAATACTGAAATTCATGATTCTCTAAAAGATAAAAAATTGGACCAAGAAGAGCTAGATAAAATTCTGATAAAACTAGATGGCACAAAAAATAAATCTAGGCTCGGAGCAAATGCCATACTCGGAGTATCACTCGCCTTTGCTCGTGCTTGTGCAAGAGAAAAAAAAGTGGAGCTATATGAACACCTCGCAGATATTTATTTTGAAGGAAAAAATAAGAAAAATTACATTCTCCCTACTCCTGCTTTTAATATCATAAATGGGGGCAAACACGCGACCAGTGGCCTGACCTTTCAAGAATTTATGATTATCCCCATAGACTTTAGTAATTTTCAAGAAAAGATAACAGCTGGAAAGAAAATAATAGAAAAGTTAAAAGAGCTTTTAATAAAAGATAACTTTTCTGTATTCTTGGGAGACGAAGGCGGGTTTGCCCCAAAGCTCGGCTCAAATGAAAAAGCATTTGTATATATAGAAAACGCCATAGCAGAGTCAGGATTTAATAAAGATCAGATAAAAATAGGCATAGATGTGGCGGCAACTACTTTTTATAAAGACGGTCAATATCAAGTTGAAAAAAATAAAATATTGAATACGAGAGATATGATAGACCTGTACAAAAAACTGACAAATACCCACAATATCATCTCTATCGAGGACGGATTATACGAAGAAGATTTTAAAGGTTTTACTATTTTAAACAAAGAACTGGGAAATACGCTAAACATAGTCGGAGATGACTTGACCGTCACAAATACAGAACTTATAAAAAAAGCAATCAAAGAAAAATCCATAAATACTCTGCTCATAAAACCAAATCAGATAGGCACCTTGACAGAAACACTGCAAGCGATAAAAATGGCCAGAGAAAATAATCTGAAGATATTTGTTTCTCATCGTTCGGGGGAAACTATGGACACATTTATAGCAGACTTGAGTGTAGCTGTGCAGGCAGAATTTATAAAAGCAGGCTCTATAACCAAAGTGGAACGAGTAGTGAAATATCAGAGGTTACTGGAAATAGAACAAAAATTAAATAAATAAAAAAATGAAAAGCAGGCTTTATTTTTTTGAGCAACAAGGCGGTGAATGCGCGAGGAGCGAGAAAAAACAAAGCCTGCTTTTCGTTGACCAAGAAAGAGTTTCGTAATTCACAATTACTTCAAATATCTCTCTATATTCTTTTTATGTTCTTCGTATGTCACTGCACAGTAAATTTTCCTGTTTTTATTATGCAGATAAAACATACACTTTGTCTCTTGGGGGTTGTATGCTGCAGCTATAGCAGTAGAGCCTGGGTTTGCTATAGCTCCCGGTGGCAAGCCTTTGTGTAGATAAGTATTGTATTCTGAATCTATCTTTTTATCTTCTGAATACACCCTGCTCCACCAGCCGTCTTCTTCACTGCCTTTTGCATACTGGAGTGTCGCATCTACTTGGAGCTTCATTCCGCTAAATATTCTATTCCAAATAATTCCAGAAATCAGACGCATGTCACTCTTGCCTCCGGCCTCCCTCTGAATGAGTGATGCTATCTTTAGTGCGGTGTCATCGTTTATTATTTGTTTTGCTTTTGAATTTTTCTTTTTTATTTTTTCAATTTGTTTTGAGTATTCTTCTATCATCACGCTACTGACTTCTGTTGGAGATTCGTCTTTATGGATGATATAGGTTTTTGGAAAATACTTGCCTTCTAGGTCATCCTCTTTGAGTGCCAAGTGAGCATTAATAAAATTCTCTTTGTCTTGTTTGTCCCAGTCCAGCTTTTGGGCTACTACTTCTGCTATTTGTTCTTTGCGGAGACCTTCTTGTACCCGAACAATACGCATAGCAGGATTTGCTAGGTCAATATAAAAAGAAAGTCTAGTCAAAAGCTCTGAATCTAATTTATAATAAAAAACTACAGCACCCACAATACTCGCCAAAAGACCAAGAGAGACAAAAAGATGTTTGAATTTCATATAGACAGTATAGCATAAACTCAAAAAAAATTTATAAAACTTAAACTATTAACTTTTAGTTATTATAAATAAAAAAAGGTCGCACGAATGCAACCCTTAATTTTTTTGCTCCGTCTTGTAATGGAGGCTTTCTTCTGCTTCCGCAGGCGGAAGATTCCCTTCCGGTTTAGATGCAATAACCTGCATCAGGTTTTCTTTGGAAAGTTCAGCACCGCTGAAACTATTCCAACTGCAAGCAAAAAACCCGCAAATGAAATAGTATCCCATGGACAAAAGTCCAATACTTTCCCCGCAAAACCAACCCCAAGTTGGGCTAAAGTCACGAGAAGAGCCAGCAATGCAAAACTAAAGAAACAAATTTTTCTTTTGATTTGCATAAAGATCTACTTTATACCTCGAGTCTAGCAGACTCGGACAAGATAGCAAATTTGGGTGGACTTATACAAAAATTTGCATTTTAAAAATTATTTATGTTACAATATATTTGAATGATTTACTATACGAAACATGCTAAAGAAAGAATGCTTCTTCGAGGTATTACAGAAGATATGGTAAAAAATTCTTTTCTTAAACCAGACGAAATCGGTACAGGTTACGAGGGTAAAAGTTTAATATTTAAGAAATTTAAAAATGGAGTAATAAAAGTTGTTTTTATAAATAAAAAGAGTTCTAAAGTAATTATTTCAGTTATTTGGAAATCTTTAAACAAAAATTAAAATATGAAAATCACATACGACAAAGAAATAGATGCCCTGTACTTACATTTTCAAGATGGTGTTTTTTCTAGTAATAGAGAAGTAGAAGAAGGTATAATTTTTGATATCGGAAAAGGAAATAAAATTCTAGGAATAGAGATATTGAATGCAAGCAAAAGAATAAAACCTAAAAATATGAATTATCTGGACTTTCAAATTCCCGTCGGAATGCCAGTGTAAAAAATATAAAAAAGGTAAAGAAAAAAACCCGACACCGCTAGGATGTCAGGCTTTTGTTTTTTGCTTAAAGTTTTTTAACTTGCGAATCAAAGATTCCTCACCTTTGATTCCAAGATTAAATTTGTAAAACAATTACGTTATAGTATACTTCTACTATGCAAGAGAAAAACAATTATGCTTTTATAGACAGTCAAAATCTCAACCTAAGTATTCGTGATCAGGGTTGGAAGTTAAATTTTCAAAAATTTAGAATTTATTTAACTCAAAAATATAATATTACTAAAGCCTATCTCTTTATCGGATATGTACCTGGAAACCAAAGTCTGTACACAGCACTTCAGAATTATGGATTTATTTGTATTTTCAAACCAACCTTAGAATTAGTAGGCGGAAAGATAAAAGGTAATGTCGATGCTGAGTTGATTCTCCATACGATGATTGAATTACAAAACTTTGATAAAGCATTAATAGTTTCTGGAGATGGAGATTTCTTTTGTTTGGTAGAATATTTACTTTCACAAAATAAATTATTAAAAGTACTTATCCCAAATCAAAAAAGATATTCCGGTTTGCTAAAAATGCTGAGCACTGAAGGCAATAATATTTTTGACTTTATGAATGATCTTAAGGTTAAATTAAGTTTTAAAACAAATGAAAAAGGCTCCGCAGGCAATTAACCTTTTGGAACCTTTTTCGTCGTGATATACATATTGTATCATAAATCAAAAATTAAAGTCAAGCAAAAAATGTTAAAATAATTTTCCATACTCATAATCATACTCCTTTATAAATAAACAAAAAGAGTTCTAAAGTAATTATTTCAGTTATTTGGAAATCTTTAAACAAAAATTAAAATATGAAAATCACATACGATAAAGAAATAGACGCCCTGTACTTACATTTTCAAGATGGTGTTTTTTCTAGTAATAGAGAAGTAGAAGAAGGTATAATCTTTGATATAGGAAAAGGAAATAAAATTCTAGGAATAGAGATATTGAATGCAAGCAAAAGAATAAAACCTAAAAATATGAATTATCTGGACTTTCAAATTCCTGTCGGAATG
>Ga0210057_1002957_pt1 | contig 23781 bp, 6 predicted proteins | sample CryGeyCG2114_010_2_FD_183968 | JGI IMG/M metagenome (GOLD analysis project Ga0210057, IMG submission 183968) | Groundwater microbial communities from aquifer - Crystal Geyser CG10_big_fil_rev_8/21/14_0.10 (SPAdes) (version 2) | ecosystem: Environmental > Aquatic > Deep subsurface > Groundwater ...
GCTCCGACAGAAGGCCATCAAGGAGGAAGCCAAGGAGCGGTTGGAGACCGCCAGGAAGGCTGCCAAGGAGTCTCAGAAGGAACTCTCCAAGGAAAAGGTCCGGGCGGAGCGGCGGGCCAAGGGGATGGACTGGCTCAAGAAGGGGGCCAAAGCTGGTGGTGGGTTCGGCAAGGGCATCAGGGACCTGATCTCGCAGGTCGGCTCGGGGGATGTGCAGGGAGTTGCCTCCACCTTCGGCAAGGGTGGTGCGGCAGTCAAGAAGGGCCTGGGGGCCTGGGCCAAGAGTGGTCGAGCCGGGTCGGGGGTGGCTGGGGGATTCCTCAAGGGGATCGGAAAGCTCGGGGCGTTTTTGTCCAAGCTGGGGGTCGCTCTGGCGGCGGTTGCAGCCATCGCAGCCGCTTTTGCCATCCTCATCAAGGTGTTCCTCGATGCCGACAAGGTCGTCAAGGACATGAACGCCAGCCTCCTGAAGTCCAACACGGTCTCGGCCGACCTGGTGGGGACGTGGGGGGACTTGGAGGGCAAGCTCACCGAGGTCCGTGATGGGTTCACCAAATGGGCCTTCATGAACCAGTGGAAGGTGCTCCCCAAGGAGGCCATGCAGGTCGTGGATGCCTGGGGGGCGGCGGGCGTCAAGCTCAGCCAGTTCACCGACGGTCTTGAGACCGCCGAGCAGAGGCAGCAGAAGCTCCGCAACGTCACCGAGGCGGCCCTGACCTACTCCAACCTCCTGGGCATGTCGGCGGCCGACGTAGCCTCGAAGATGGGCGAGTACATGGACAACCTCGGCCAGTCGTTGGACACGGTGCGGACGAGTTTCTCGGGCATCTACAGGGTCGCCGCCGAGAGCGGGTACGCCACGAAGAAGTTCTTCGGCATGGTCCTTCAGGCTACTTCCGGCCTCACCATGTACAACGTGCGGCTGGAGCAGACCGCCTCCATGCTGGACGACCTCACCAAGACCCTCGGCCTGAAGGAGGGTTTCGAGGTTCTCCAGAAGATTCTCGGGTCCTTCAAGGGCAAGAGCATGACGGCCCACATCAAGGGGATGACGATCCGTCAGGGTTCGGGGGACGACAATCAAAGTTCGGGGGACGACAATCAAAGTCTCCCCAAGATTCGAGCAACACTGAGAAGGGACGCTGAGTACCAGGCCGGGAACTTCCTCGAGGCGCTGGGACGGAGAGGAGTTGGCAGTGTGTTTGAGGGGGCAGCAGGGGCCGCCGGGATCAGGCTCGATTTCTCTTCTGTGAATGCCCTCCTCAAGGGTCTGGAAGGGCTGACCCAAGGGCAGTTCGAGACGCTTCTCGGACAGTTGGACCTCCGGGCCGTGACCCAGGAGCAGAAGGCCCAGGTCCGGGCGTTTCAGGACATCTTCCAAGTCCTGATTAAAGGCATTAGGGCCGGTGATGCCTTTGGTTATGCAGGGGCGGAGAAGGCGACGAGTCCCGTCTACAAAATGATCGCCTTGTTCCAAACTCTGGAGCAGGCCGGAAAACTGACGGGGATGTCTTTGTCGGATCTCCATGGTAAGGCTCTCGCAGCGGCCGAAAGCCTCGGGGAGGACGCCGAGACAGCACAGAACCTTGCGAAGCAGTTCACGAGGTACAAGTCCCACCTGGAGACAATGCAACGGCTGGCGGAGGAAGTGAACCAGGGCAAAAGGAGCTTTGGCTCCATCAGCCCGCAGGAGTATGCCAAACAACTGGGTCTGGGCCTCAAGATGATCGGGGGGGAGGCCAAGGTGGTCACGGCTCGACCTGGGTTGTTCGAGGGGGACATCAAGTGGGGGAAGAATCCCATCCAGACGTTCGAAGACCTCCTCTATGCCAACGAGGACCTACTCTCGGAGATGGCGAAGAAGACCGAAGACCCGAATCTTCTTCAGGCCCAGGCCATCGCTGCCAACACCAACGAGGCCACGAAGATTCTCGGTGCCATCAAGGACGGCATCCTCAACGACATCTTCGTCGGGGTCATGGCCATTCTCAACAAGCTCTTGAAGGACAAGGGGGGTGCGGCGACTCGGTCCATTCAAGATCAACTCATGAAGGCGATGGACGCCATCCGTGCGGATCTCAAGGATGTGGACGCCGAAAGGGCCACACTGAGGGAGATGCTGCCAAGAGCCACGGGGGAGGACAGGACCCGCTACCAATCTGCGTTGACCCAACTGGATAAGGACGCCCAGGCATACGGTGAAGCCCTCAACGACATTCGTGGCCGGATGCTCCGGGTGTCCGACATTTCTGCGAAGTTCCCCGAACTGTGGGAAGAGATCGTCACCGAATTGGCGGACGCCCAGTCCTGGCACGGAGACTGGTGGGAACTGGAGGAGAAGGCCAAGGACAAGATCTTCCGAATGATCATCGGCCAGGACTCTGGTGCAGATCTGCCGAGCGATGTCAGGGATCTTCTGCGAAAAGGTGGGTTCACCACGAAGGAGGGCACCGCTGGATTTGACCGTGTGAGCGGCGTGTACGGGAGGGTGGACACGGAGAAGATCGGTCAAAGGACCATTCACACCCGAACGGGGTCTCGCACGGAGGACATCACCAAAGAGACCGCCAAGATCGTCGCCAACACTCATGCTGGGGTGCAGCAATCGAAGGAGGTACGCAAGGTCGTCGAGGCGGAGCATAAAGCACTTCGAAAGACGATGAAAACCGAAGTGCCTGATGCCAATGCGGCAGCCATGTCTCGGAGCCAAGTGCTGGAAACCGCCCTGACCAATGCCCTTGCGAACACCAGGGGCGGGGCGAGGATGTCCGGAGCAGGCCGTGGTGACCTCGCAAAGGCCCTGCGATCTGGGTCCTTTACCCCGCACATGTGGCAAGACCTCATTGGGGACCCGGCGTTCGTCAAAGAGGTTCTCGGTCTGGAGGGATTCTTCCCACCTGGGGTGGCGGAGACCATCCGAACGGCCACCAGGATCGAGGACGGCTTGATCCGCATCGGGCGCAACCGGATGGAAGTCATGCGGATCAGGGAGGACGACATCATCAGGGCTGGGACCCCGTCCGGGCCGCTCTCCCGTGCAGGTGGTGGCGGGGCCAAGACGGTCACCAACAACTTCTGGGAGGGGAAATCGGCCTTCGCCTCCCTGCGGGACTACGAGCGGGCCAAGGGCCAGTACAAGTGAGGCTGTGACGGATGCCACGGGACGACCAGATCATCCCCGTCTTCCGGTCGGCCTTCGGGTCGCCGGACGACGGGCACAACCCCAACCTGGGGGTCCGTCCGGTTGTGTTTGACATCATCGCCCCGGACTTCAAGACCAGCCTGCTCCCAGGGGGCATCAAGCTCGTGCTCCATGTGAACCCCCGGTCGATGGCTATGAGCTACGCCAAGGTCATCGAGCGCATCCAGACCAAGGGTGGGTACGTCGAGCAGCACTGGGGTGACGGAGCCCGGAGCATCTCGTTCGACATGGCCACCGGGGGCTTCAAGCGGCTCTACAGCGGACTTTCGAACGTTACAGGCGGTGGTCTCGACACTGGGGGGACCCGTCGGGAGACCATCGCCTACGACAAGTTCCTCGACTTTCTTGCCCTGTTCCACAACAACGGAGCCATCTACGACACGAGCGGGCAGATTGCATTCCAGGGGATCATCAAGGTGACCTTCGACGGGGGCATCTACTTTGGCTGGTTCGACAACTTCTCGGTCAACGAGGACGCCCAGACCCCGTTCATGTTCCAGCTTTCGGCCCAGTTCACCATCAGCCATGAGGCTCTGCGGATCCGCTCCCTGCCCTATGCACTACCATCTCGGGATGATGGGCCGGGAGATGTGATCGTAGACACAGTGGATCCGAATACGGGGGCTCTCCGTAAGCGTGAGAAAAATCCGGGGGTGTTGTGATGAGCATCATTACGGACATCATCGACCAGCATGGAAGCGCTCAGGGGTTCGTCGGGGTCAGCAAGTCTGGGGCAAACGTCTTCGACCTGTTCGGAAACCGTCGAGCCCCCAGTTTCCGCAAGCCTCTCCCACCCCGGGCCTACCGCAATATCAAGGTCGGACCCGAGCTTGCCCTGGAGTTCGAGGACGTTCACGTCCTCCCGGTCGATGGGAGCAACAGCCTCCTTCGGAACCTGTCCCCTTTCATGCTTCAGGTGGAGCCCCCCCTCGTGTTCGCCAACGAGCCAAGGAACACGGGCAAGAGCAAGGCTGTGGGCATCTACGACTCCGCCTTCAAGGCGGGAGGCAGCAACAGCGGAAAAAACTCCGAAGCCTCCGCTACGTTCCAGGCGGCCATCGGCACGGGCGGAAGGGACGCCGAGGAAATCCTGGCCAAGGGCTCTCCGGGGCCGCAAATCAACAAGTCCGGGGACGGCAAACGGATCCAGAACGACGCTGGGGACTCCCCCGTTGGCAAGCTGGGGAACCCGTCCATCGCCGACCTGCGGACGGCCCTCGACATCGTGACCCAGCTTGGGGCGGTCCTGAACTCCCCTCCCCTGGTCATGCTCATCAACCCGAGCAACCTCACGATGACGTACACCCGGATCCACCAGTTCTCCGACCGGAGCCGGTTCGGGTACATCTACCAGGCGTGGGGGGAGGAGCAGCCACGGCTGTCCATCAACGCCAAGTGTGGGGCGTTCTACTCCGGGGGTCGGGGCGTGCAGTTGGCCAGCAAGAGGGATTCGGCGGCCTGGCAGAACCTCATGTCGCTGTTCCACATGTACCGGAGCAACGGCTACATCTACGACACCGTGGGGAAGTCCAACGCTCACCTGTTCGTCGGCGGGCTCTCCATCCACTACGACGGGTGGATCTACTACGGGAACATGGAGTCCCTCTCGTGGACCTTCGACGACACGGCCACCCAGCTTGGCGGCATCGAGTTCGCCATGGAGTTCGTCGTCTCGGTGATGGTGGACACATCGAAGCAGACCCAGACTGTCCTGCCGATGCGGTCCAACATCCCGACCCGCCATGACCCGAACTTCCAGACCAAGCTCCTCTCGGACAACAGCCTCCAGCAGAACTTCGGGACCCCCCAGATCGGGGCGAACACCCTCTCCGTGGGGCTCGACGGCAACGTGCGTGGTCGGATCTTCGGGGAAGGCCCCGGGCACCAGCCTTCCGAGGTGTTTGCCCCGGCCGGAGCGGGGGACCCAGACTTCGCCACGAAGACCTCGGCCCTCCGGGCAGGGAGCGCTACCGTGGCCAAGGGTGGTGGGTTCGTAGCCCCGGTCGAGGCCGGGGCAAACACGGCGGGTGAGGTTGCCGTCAGGCCGCAGCCTTTCAACGTAGGGAGGGTCTGATGGCCAATATCAAGGATCGTCCCTACGTCGGCACCTGGAGCCTCGATGGCCGCAAGCTCGTCCAGCACACGCCGGACGCCCTCGTGTACCTCAACGGCAGCGTGACCCTCCCCCGATGCCGCTCATGCGATGGACGGATCAACATCCAGAAGTTCATCACCGAGGTGAGCGTCGAAGCTGGGACGGACCCGAACGGGGCTTCGGCGAGCTTCACCCTTTCCGTGCCCCTGCACTCCTCGGATTCGTTCGCTCGGGACGCCAAGTTCCTCCTCCGTCCGGGGCTGGAGGTCCACATCTACGAGCGTGGATTCTTCCCTGTGAAGGGCCTGTACTCGAATCTGGCCGAGCCCACGAGCCAGGGGAACATCCAATCCGCCGAGTCATTCGAGGACGATCACGACGACCACGATGGGCATGACCATGGCCCACCCATCGCCCCCGCTTCGGACGAGAAACAGGTGGGTTTCCGCAAGCGCAAGCGCAAGGGAGCCCCGGATATAATCGTCATCCACGAGTCAGGTCTGAACAACCTGAACACGACGGAGAAAGTTCTCATCGACAAGGGCTATGGCGTCCATTACATCGTCATGCCGGGCAAGACCTACAAGTACGGCGATGACCAGAAAGACGTGTTCGCTCACGCCGGGGATTTCAACGGTCGCAGCATCGGCATCGAGTTCAACCACGCCTATTCCCCTGGCAAAGGCGGCCACAAGGGGAGTGAGGGGGTCATCAAGGCCCCCTGGTACACGGGTGGGCGCTATGTCCTACCGAAGCAAGGCCACTTGGAGCAGCTTTGGAAGTCGGTCGTGCAGATCGCATCCCAGAACAACCTGCCCATCAAGTTCGGCAACGTGCAGGGGGACAAGTTCAAGTTCGGCACTGGGTTCAAGCCTGGTGGTTCCATTTACACGCACTCCCAGCTTTCAGGGAGTCGCACCGACGGGGAGTTCCAGCAGCTTTACATGGCCCTACGGGACCGGGGCTACTCTCCGTCGGAGGCGTACCAGGAAGCCGTCAAGATCGCCACGACGGCCAAGAAGAACGAAGCGGTCACCCTCCCCCCGGCCAAGGGTGCGGCCTCGAACCCAGGGGATCCTGGGGCGTTCGAGGTCCGCACGCCGGAGGGCTCGGGGCCGAAGTCAAAGGTGACGGATCCCAAGGGGTTCACGACGCCCGCCGACTACGTGAGCAGGGACATCGACATCCCCCTGGAGTCGGACACCCTGACCCGGCTGGAGGCTGAGGTTGGGCCGTCCATCTTGGAGCGGTTCGGGCTGGAGGGGTCGGGCATCGAGGACATTTCGTCCTACCCCTACTACCACACGTTCCACGGGGTCGTGATCCAGGTCGCCCACTCGTGGTCGGGCGGGTTCCAGACCATCACGGTTCAGTGTGCCTCGATGCTGCACTTCTGGCAGTACCATAAAATCAGCGCCCAAATGGGTCTAGTCGCATCTCATGCGGCCAACTCGGGGAACAACCGAAACCTGAAAGGGCACAACTTCACCAACTGGCACCCCTATCAGATCATTTACCATTTGCATCTGCTGACGTTCGGGGCGCAGGACGCTTCTGGAGGTGCCCTCACGGCGGCCGACAACCGTGCGGCGGTGTCCGATCTCATCGACGGGGCTGGGGAAAAAAGGCAACTATGGTCGTTGACCATGGACTACTGGAACCGCCGTTTCCAGTCAGGTCGCATGGCGAATCTGCGGATGCACGGGTTTAGCGGGGAGTTGTATTCTTCGCTTCAGGCCGCATACCTCGGGCAAGATTCCTCGGAGCGCCTAAAGCGAAGAATTCGCAACCGTTTCGCCCCCAAGAAGCCGCCAGCAGGGAAAATCGACGCCCTCACGGGTTTGAACCTGAATAACGACCGGAAGCTCCGTGGATTGCTGTTCTCCAGGTCCAGCCTGTCGGGGTCCGTTCCGGCAAGCCGGAGTGCAGACCATCCGGCGAGGGGGAATCCTGATACCCCAAACCTCAACATGGCCATGGTTCAACCTTTCGCTTGGAGCATGGCGAACACGGCTAACTGGGGTCTGTTTGAATCCACGTACATGTCCAAGTTGGATGTTGCCCAGCGGGTCATGGAGGTTACCGGGTACGAGTTCTACCAGGACGTGAATGGGGACCTTGTTTTCAAGCCGCCGATGTGGAACCTGGATACCAGCGGGAGCCGTGTTTACCGCATCGAGGACATCGACATCATCAACATCTCTTTCGACGAGAAAGAGCCTCAAGCGACCTACGCTGTCGTCAAATCCAACCAGTTTACGTCAGGGGGGACGGACGTAGGGATTGGGGGGGACTATGGGCAGCAGGCTGTCTACATGGACCACAGGGCCATCGCCCAGTTTGGGTTCCGCCCGTTCGAGTTCGAGACGATGTATTTGGACGACCCTCGGTCCATGTACTACATGGGAGTCGCACGGCTGGACTTCCTCAACATCGGGACCCACTCGGCCAGCCTGACTATCCCTCTCCGGCCGGAGATTCGTCCAGGCTACCCGGTCTACATTCCTTACCTCGACTGCTATTACTACATCCGCACCCTGTCCCACAGCTACTCCGTGGGCGGGCAATGCACCACGACCCTCCAGCTTGTGGGCAAACGCTCGAAGTTCTACGCCCCGGGGGTCACGGACCAGACAGGGATCGACGCCATCGACCTGTCCGACGGGACACTGCCTCCTCGGCCGCTCGAAGTGCAGGGACCAGACGGAACTCCCCGGCTCTCAGGCTTCCCGAACGTTGTCCTCGCCCTCGATCCCGAGGGCGTGAATCCCATGTGGTATCCGACCGGGGCCAGCATTACCCGCCTGGAGACGGACCAGGACTTCAAGGACTTCCTCCGTATGGCAGGTCGAGAAGGTCTTGGCATCCTCGCCAAGAACGATGATGGCACCTACTCTTTCGACGTGCCTGTGGGGTACTCCGAGGATGGTAGCAAGACGTACACGACCAGGAAGATTTTCTACTTTGGCCCCAACGTAACCTCGAAGGCGGGGGGCAAAAAGAAAGGGGCCGGTGCGGCAAAAAAGATCCCAGAGGGGGCCATTGATTTCAAGCAGGCGGTCAAAGCGTACCAGGGTTTCAAGCTGAAGGCTGAAACGATAAACAGCACCCTTGCCCAAGCCGGTTTGGGGAGCACCGAAGAAGCTAAGTTGAAGGAACTCGCCAAGGCCATCAAGGACGCCGGGGACCGTCGCCAGGCCCTCAACGAGAAGCGGGCCAAGGTCGGCCTTTCTCCGTCGGAGACGGCGGAACTCACCAAGCTGGAGCAAGAGGACCAGAAGCTCAAGCAGCAGCACCGCCTGTGGCAGGAGGCACGAGGGAATCCGACCCTCATCGCCATTCTGTCGAGCGATGCCAGTGAGGGGGTGAAACTCATTTATCAGTTGATGGACCTTTTCGCTCAACGGTTCTGGGTGGCGGGGGACCCCAAGTCGTTTGAGGACATCACCACCCACCACCTGGCCCAGTTGCTCTGGAACAAAAAGTCCAATTTCGCACCCGAGGCCCCCGGAACGTATCGGTATTACTCCGCCTCTCACCCGGACCCGGATGACCAGGGGCAGCCCCTCATCACGTTCCGCACGCCGGACAAGGGCGGGGTGGACCTCCAGAAGACCCCGCAGGCCCTCAACGATGAGTGGGCCGACATCACCGTGAAAGGGTACATCCGCACCCCGGATGCCGCCCCGGGGACCTACCTGCCAGAGGCAAAGCTCGAAGACGTGAAACCTCTCCGGGGCATCCTCGTGGCCTCGGACGAACCTGGGATCGGGACCGTGTTGCCGACCAGTGAGATCCGCACGGTCATGTTCTCGACCCAGTTGGTGGATGCCCCCAAAAAAGACACCAAGTACACGGACACGAGGGCGGCAGGAACCATCGCCCAGATGGCGATGCAAGGGCTGCTCCCCAGGTTCACGGTCAAGAGCACGGGGAAGAAGCCGGAAGACACCGACAGCATCAAGGACATCTTCGAGCCTACCTGGAATGAGTTCTGGGCCGCCGTGATCAAAGGGGTCATCCAGGCGATGAAGCGGTTCGAAGCCTATGACACGGAGAAGAAGTACGAGTTGAAGCCCCCTCCGTTCTTCACCGCTTTTCCAACTGCGTTGGAGTTTCTCGGGACGGTGGTGGCCACCGACAAGTCTGCGGACACGTTCGAGTTCTCCGATAACATCAACCCGGACCCGGTGAAGCTCAGGGGTCTCAAGAAAAAGGAGTCTTTCACGCTGACCAACTTCTTCGATGAGGCCGGGAAGGCTTTAGCCGAGCGGGTGCGGCGGAGTCTGGGCGGTGGGTTCCGGCGGTGGATGGACCAAGTGGTGATCCAGATGCAGCCGCTCATCGGGACGATGACCCAGGAAGGCGCAGACCTGGCCCTCACCACGATGGTGGACCACATCGTCTCAGTCCTGAAAGTCCCCATCAGCTTCGCCAACGGGTCCCGGGAGGTAATGAAGGGACGCCGCCGCTCGAAGATCTGGAGCCCGGTGTTCCCGGTGTCCGATGAGAATGGCTACGAGCACGTCGGGGCCTTCCAGTATGGCCGTGGTCTCGACATCGAACCCGGGGGTGTACTCGACCTCCTCGGGGTGCAGGACCCCCTCTCGGTGCTTGACCGGAAGACCATCAATGATCTCATCTCGGCATTGATCCGAAACGAGCCTGTGACCGTCGAGGTGGAGAAAGAGCTTCCGGGCGGCAAGAAGGTCAAGGTCAAGGAGACGCTTCAGGGGAACTCGGCCCGAGGTGCCCTGGAGAGAAAGGCGTTGATCCAGCTTCGCAAGAGCTACAGCGACCAGCAGCTTCTCGACCTGGGGCTCCTGGTGAAGTCGGGTAAGGACCCAAACCTGCTCGAATTCAATCTGATGAACTGGATTGCCACCCAGAAGGAGGGCGTCCACAAGCTCCCCGTGGTCAACGCCGCTTTCTCCTTGGCTGACCTCACGTTCCAGCAAGACGGCAAGGTCTGCGATTGCAAGGCGGCCGAGGCCAACCACCACATCGAAGCCTACGGCAGCGAGGGGTTCCTTCAGTTCACCCCGGGTGGAGTCCCCTCCCCCGACGGCTACGGGACTGGGGACCGGGCCTCCCAGTGGATCATCCAGCAGGCGTTGCAGGCCAGTGCGCCGCACAAGATGCAGCAGGACGCCATGCGTGGTGTGGCGCTCGACAAGCCGAAGTTCGGTAGCTTCGATGAGTGGACATCATCGTTCACGGACCCAGCCGAACGGGTCGAGCGAGCAGCCCTGGAGGCCAAGGAGCGGTTCGACCGCTCCTTGGAGGCGGCCAAGGCCAAGGCGGACGAGGCGTTCACGAACGTGGAGGACGCCTTCACGCCGGATGAGGAGTGACCATGCCCGTACTCGGTAAAGCACCGCCCAATCCGTTCCAGAGCATCGCTTGGGGTCAGATCCAGGGCGACACCTCACTGGCCCAGCACCGGATCGACTCGGCGGACCCGGAGCAGCACTGGGGGCTCGGGCTCGCCTCCGTCGTGGAGGTGGACTACGAGGGGCTGGCGGTCACTTTGCGGGTGTTCGCCGGTGCTGCGGGGGATGACGACCGGGCTCCGATCCCGCTCACATTCCCCGGTGCCGGAGCCCGGCACTTCCTGGGGACGATGCCCAACATCGGGGACATCTGCGTCGTCGGCTGGATGCCCCAGGAGAGCCTCAAGCAGACCGTCAAGAGCCCGGTGATCCTCGCCTGGGTCATTCCCGGGACCCTTCCAGGCCGGGAGTGGCTCACCACCTCGGTGTTCACGGCCAGGGAACTCGACCAGGGCTCTCAGCGAGAGCGGGACGTGCTGGAAGGGACATTCAACCGCATCCGCCACAAGCTCCGCCACATGCAGCCTGGGAACGTGGTGGCATTCTCCTCCCAGGGAGCAGACCTCATTCTTGATGAGTCCGCTGGCCTCGCCAACCGAAGGGGAAACGAGTTCTGGCTGCGGGACGAGGACCAGGCTGCCGTCACCCGAGCCCTTCAGCGATTCGACGCCCTCGCCGGTGTCCGGGCGTACCACGGCATGGTCCAGAGGGATGCCCAGTTCCTCTCGCCCACCATGATCTCGGACGGCTACGACTGGGCGCACGGAAAACAGCGGGGAGACGACAACCTCCCCATCAAGGAGGGAGACTTCCCCCCCAGTGCTGCGCCGAGAGGCTTCCTCACCCCAGCGGTGACGATGGGCAAGGCACCCAGAGAGGACGGCGGGGTCGTATCGGGCCTGTTCCAGTTCGAGACCCACATCGACCCTTACCGCTTCCTCCTCCGAGGCGGGTTCATCAACGAGGCAGGGTTCGTCGTCCACCCGAAGCCGTCTTCCGACGGCATCTACGGGGGCAAGAGCGTCTACCGTGTCGCCGCTGGGCGGGATGTGAACGCTGTGATCTCCCCCGGCGTCCCCACCCTCACCGAGTACCGCATCGAGGTCACGCACACGACCGACGGCAAGCTGCCGGTCACCGAGCAGACCGACGGGTTCGACGCCGAGCGGCTCCCTCTGTCCGACCCAGAGACGCCCGGGGGGACGCCCAACGCCCCGTTCATCGAGCACGTCATGGGCTCGGTGGTCGGCAACGACTGGTACACGGACAAGGGGCGGAAGGCATATGGTCTCCCCCTCATCCCCAAGGTATTCACGCCGAACGATGTGGCGGCCCCGAGGCTCGATCCCGCCCCCTTGGCTGTCTCGGAGAAGACCGACTCGCCGCCGCCCGACATGGGAGAGCACGGGGCCACTCTGTTCATGCTCCGCCCCATCGACGGGTCTGCTCCGACCTGGTGGTCGCTCAACAAGAAGGGGCAGTTCAAGGGGGTCATCTCCGGCCCGAGGAATCAGTCCTCTGTGGAGCTTGCCATCAACGGCGGGCTAACTCTTGGGGTGAGCGGAAGGCTCAAGCTCCTGCTCAACGGGGGCTTCGAGTTCGTCACCAAGTCCAAGGCGAGCCTCCACCTCCAGTCGGAGGAGGGGCCGGTCACCATCTACGGCGGCGGCCCCATGGGCGGCGGGGAGGCCAAGAGCGCCCTGGCCCGAGGCAAGGAGGAGGACATCCCCGCCGTGGACATCCACGGCAGGACGACCACCCGCATCAGGGCTGGGAGGAAGGTCATCCTCAAGGGGCAGGTGATCGAGACCCGCTCGAAGAAGGTGGTCCACAAGAACCTGAGCAGCTTCGACATCGACGCCGCCGACGGCAAGGTCAACGTCAAGGCCGAGACCATCGACGTGGTGTGTGCGGCCAAACGGAAGGACGAGTTCTCCGGCCCCAAGAACTTCAACCCGACGGCGGGGGCGCTGCACGAGCGGAGCTACACGCCCTCCGTTCCCGGCCTCGTCTGCGAGGAAGTCACCTACACCTGGGGGGACCGGGAGGAAACGTTCAAGCTCGGGAACCACACGACGGAGATCCTCATCGGGGACGCCACCTACAAGGTCGGGCTCGGAACCCTCACCCTTCAGGCGGTCCTGTCCAAGATGACCCTGTCGGGTTCGGGCATCGAGGGGTCGGCTCCGGTCGGTACTATCTCGCTGACGGCCAACGCTGGGACAGCTTCGATGTCCGCCCTCGCAGGGGTCGTAGTTGAGGCGACGGCTGGGACGGCAACCCTTCGTGGGGCTCTTGGTGTCTACCTCTCGGGGCCGATCTACGGGCCGGACCAGGGACCGATCCTCTGTGCCGGAACTCTGGAGCCATTCACGCTCCTCCCGTTCGGGACTTGGGGGTTGGGCGCTAAGGGGCATATCATTACACCATAGTTTGCCTATACCGTCTTGTAAAGGAGAAGGGTTGTGTGAACGGCTCAAGAGGTTGCGGATGCCACGTCGTCAAGAAATCGCCCCCCTTATCGGGCAGAAGTTCGGGATGCTTGTTTTGCTGGGATCGGCTTCTCATGACCAGCACGGTAAGGCCCAGGCGAAGTTTCGCTGTGAATGTGGTCAGGTGACCGTCAAGCCGGTGTCCAAGGTTCTTCGGGGACGGGTAAGAAGCTGCGGTTGTCTCCGAGGCCGTAATCGTGCAACGACCTTGGAAAAAGCGAAAGGGCGAAGATTTGGTCGATTGCTTGTGGTACGACAAGCCCCCACCAAGAACCACCAAACTCGGTGGGTATGCCTCTGCGATTGTGGGGCTGAAAAAGTCGTGACCCTTAGCAATCTTACAAACGGGAGCACCAGAAGCTGTGGGTGTTTGCACCAGGAGAACGCTATCGCTGTTGGCAGCCTTGGTAAAGGGGTTAGGGCTCATAACTGGCAAGGTGTTGGCGACATCTCGGCCTCGTATTGGGGTCAGGTTCTCGCCGGTGCTGCGGGAAGGGGCCTCCACGTTGGCGTGACTCACCAGGAGATCTGGGAACTGTTTCTGGCTCAAGACAGGAGGTGCGCTTTGACCGGATGGCCCATTGGTTTCGATCCGCCTGGTGGTCGAGGTGAGGGGACAGCATCTCTCGACCGGATTGACAGCACCCTTGGTTACCAGGCTGGTAACCTCCAGTGGGTACACAAGCGAATCCAGAGGATGAAGTGGAAATTCGGCCAGGAGGAGTTCATCGAGGCTTGTCGGGCTGTAGCTAAAGGCCATCTGGTGACCCCGTAATGCCTCTCGCACCCCCAGTCATCTATGCCGAGATCGCAGCGGCCAGGGCCGCTGGAGGCTTCCCCTTCAGCGGGTTCAAGTTCGACCAGTTGGCGTTGGGGACGGCGACGGCCATCGCTGCCTGGGCTGTGGGGCAGCCGCAGAACGTGTTCCTTCAGGGGGTTTCGAGCGGGGCCGTGGGGGGAGGAGCGGTCATCCCGGTCACCTCGAAGATCATCGTCCCCCCGAACATCCCGATCATGATGGCGGGGTTCACGGGGGCCGGGTTCAATGGCCCTCTCGGGCGATCTCTGGCTGTTGTCATGGCCCTCGGGATCGGCAACGCCTTCTCGAAGAGTGCCCAGTACGTTGGCCCCGTGGCTGGAGTCGGTGTCGGAGCGGACGTGGCCAAGATCACGGTGGCCAACGCCGCCACTCTCGTCCCCCTCCTTCTGGCCTCGTGCAGCGGGGCCTTGGGAGGCTCTGGCCCCATGCTGGCTATGTACGCCGTGGGGTTGGCGACGGGGACAGCCGGGATGCTCCTCACGGGCATCGGGTTCGGGGCAGTCGCCGGAGTCCCTGGGCCTGCCCCCTCGGTAGGATCCTCGCAGTGCGTCGTGGTGTGAACTGATGGGATTCGACTTCACAGGCCATGTTCTCCGGGCACCTCGGGTGTCCCCGGCGAACGCTCAGACGACCGGCGAGGTCACCAACGGCGTGGTCCGTTCTGTGGAGCCCGTCCCGGCGGGGTACACGCTGGACGCCGCTGCCCCTCCTCTCGTCGATGTCCGGGCCGACATGTACCGGGCCGCCATCCTCGATGCCCCGGGAACGAGCCCGGTCGAGTACTGCGTCTGGGCCGAGAACACCTCGAACCTCGCTCTCCTCAACGACCCCTCCTGGGCCATCTCGCAAGGTACGGGGTCGATCCCGCTGGGCTCTCTCGCCGTCTCCAACCTCGTTGCTCTGCCAGTCGAAGTTCTCAACGACGGCTCGGATCGGGTGGTCGTCCAAGACGACGGCGGCCGGAGCATCGGTCGTATCGCCGCCATCGTCATCGCTCGGGGTGACCACACCTATGACGACGAGGGCTGGACCGACCCGGACGATTTCGCTCAGGGGAGGGAGGGGTCAGAGCCCTACGGAGTCCTTCTCCCGACCTCTGAGGACCAGGATGCCCGAGCGGGGGTCGTCCGGCTCACCCGCCCAACCCTGACTCTGCTGGGTGGGGCACAGCAGGTGCTCACCGACCTTGACGGAGGTCTTTCGGCTCTTCGAGGCGACACCATCGTGGAGGTTTGGTACTCGCTCGCCCCGTCGAGGTTCTGGTGGACCCGCAACGACCGCTACCAGACCCGATTCGGGTGGAAGGACGCCACCCAGCGTTGGGAGCCCTACAAGGGCGGGCACGTCATCAACCTTGGCATCCTGAAATTCGACGAGAAGTACACCCTCTCGCCCAAGCCCAAGGGACTGGTCGTGGGCACGGTGCTTCCAGGGGACGGCTCGAACCAGGACGACTACGCCATGATCCGGGCGGGAAACGCTCCCGGGGCTGTGACGAGTCTCGGCCTTGGCCCCGGGGACCCGGATGGGTTCCTCGGCATTCAGGTGAAGAACGACCGGGACGTGGAGGGGTTCGACTTCACGACGGCGGCTTTGGTCACCGCCGTCGTGGGTAAGACCAGCGGCGTCCTCGTGTTCAATCCGGCCTTCGTGGAGCGCCATGCGGGGAAGACCGTCTGGTACGTGAGCCGAGATTTCGACCCGGAGTCCGATGGGGTGGTCGGCGACATCCTGGGGTCGGACAAGGACCCGCTCTACATCTCACCCATCCCGAGCTTCACAGACTTCCCGCTGCTGAGCCTCGGTTCCCGGCACTTTTTGACCCCGACCGTCGTCCGCACGGAGGCAGACCTCAACTTGGTGGGTCCCGGCGAAGTTGCCGTCGCCATGTCCACGGGCAGGGTCAAGCTCTCCCAGTCGGATATCGACCAGGCCGACCCCGACAAGCCCACTTTTTCCAAGCACTTCCTCGGGGAGAAGCTCCTATATTCGGGCCTGGCTCTCAATGGTCAGCCCCAGCCGGTTCGCCGGGAGGCGGTGGTTGCATCGGTCATCTCGGGCGGAGAGCAGAGGTTTTTCATCCCCGACGCCCAGATGTTGCCGACCGAGTGGGCTCTGGACGATCCGACTCGTGGGCTTGGGGTGTCCGGGGTCCTCAATGCCCCTGATGGAACCGGGGTAGTTCCATCAAATCCGGCCGCCGCCGTGCCTATCCGGCCCGGGGGTGACAACCTCGGTGATGTGGCCGACGGTCGGGTTCGGCAGGTCGTGGACGGCGTCAGCGAGGCCGTGGTGTTCTCCAGGGCCAAGGCTCTTTCGGTGGTCGTGGTGGGCCGAGAGGAGGATCTCCCGAGCAGTCCCATCTTCATCCCCTCGGGGACGGCCTACATCACCCGGCAGAACGTGACCTTCGGCGGCTCCCCTCGGGGCAGCCAGGTCATGTGGGGGCGGTCGGATGCCCGAGAGTTCGGCAACGACCCCGTGTACTTCGTGCAGACGGACTTCTGCCCGGCCACGCATACGAGGGCGGCCCGGCTCATCTCGAAGACAAGGTTCGTCTTCCGGTTCCCCGAGCCGGTGACCCTGTACTTCGCCATCGACGGGAACAGTTTCCAGTACGACCCGACCGTCAACCTCTCCGATCCCTCCAAGGGATACACGGCTGAGGAGGTTGCCGCTGATCTCGGAGCCTTCCTCGGGGCCAATGGAACCGTCTACGCCATCAACGGCAGCGTCGTCATCGAGTCGGTCAACTCGGGCACGGGTTCCGTCGAGATCGGGTGGGGCACAGGGCAGGTCAAGGACTTGGGTGGGGCTGCGGCACTCGGTTTCATTCCTGGCTGGCGGGCCGTGGGAGGCGTGGACAACTGGTTGCCCGACTCCGGCATTTCGTTTGGGATGCCCCGGAGCCCCATCAACAAGGACCGGACCCGGGACGTGCCGGATTTCAACGCCTTCGGTCGTCTGGAAGACGAGACCCTCTCTGAGTCCGTACCCCCGGCCCCCTTCGTGTTCTTTGACGCTCCGCCTCTTCAAGACGTGGTGGGTTACGATGAGGGGGTCTTCTTCAACCTGAAGACCATCGTGGAGGGACCGGACGGCATCGAGATCGTGGACAAGCCCCTCGAACACTTCGAGGACATCGTCCACCGATTCGGCGAGCAGAAGTTCCTTTGGGTTGAGCGGGACACGCAGACGGACAAGGTGCAGAAGGCTGTAAGCACCCTGGGCTTCGGTCGGTCGGGGGTTGTCCCCGAGTCGCTGCTGGGAGCCCCGGGGATCGGTGGCGGGCTCTACATCTCCCAGGGCGGGTCCTTCGTCTTCCAGAAGCTCGACGAGGACTTCCTCCTTCCACAGGGGGGGACGCCTGGGACGGCGTTGCTCATCGAGCGGTTCGGCGATTCTGTGGTCTTCGGCGGCCGTGGGTCCCTGACTGCGGGCTCGACCCTGTTCACGGACCCTGACGCAGACTTCGTCGCTCCCTCCGAGGAGCAGGCCACCAACCCCGATGGGTCCCTGATGTTCGACCCGGTGGACGGGTCCCCCATCTTCTTGCCCATCGCTCGTGAGGGCTATCGACTCAAGCTCACCTCCGGCCCGGCGGAGGGGAGCTACCTCGTCACCAGCGTGGAGGTGAACGGGACCGACCTCCAGGTCGAGCCCACGCCGCCGGTGGGAACGGACCGGGCAACTCCGTGGGAGTTGTTCCGTGGGTTCACGGAGAACGTGTACGACCCGAGCCTGGTGGCCGACCAGGTGTACGAGAACTTCAACCACCTCCCCGAAGAGCCCATGAAGGTCCGCACGCTCTCGAAGCTCGGGCCTGTCCCGGCCGATGCTGCGGCCCAGGCGGCGGGGAGGCTCAAGGCCGACATGGAGGCGGCCATCACCCGGGGCCGGGAGATTGCACTTCGTTACGGCCTCGTGGCGGCAACGGCAACGAATACGGCCACGATGGTCCCGCTCGGGAAGACCGAGCTTGGCTCCATCGCCAACAACTCCTTGGTCGTCCCGAGCGGGAACAACGCCCGGTTCACCAGTGCAGCCTTCGTCCTTCTCGTGGGGATCGACCGATTCCCAGCGACTCCCGTGGCCAACTTCTCCGCCGACCCGCCGGACGCCGCTGGCGTCGTCGGACAAGGGATCGAGTTCCTGACCGCCGACGGGCCTGACGGGGACAAGGGCCTCCTGAAGTTCGGTTCTGCTCTCCTGGCCGACTACGCCGAGGCCACCGTCCACTACGTCGAGACGTTCCTCGCCCCAGCCTCCCTGGCAGCACTCACCGTGGAGTACGACCCGGAGACTGGGGACCTGAACCTCTCAACGGCGGACATGACGGCGTTCACCCCGGAGACGGCGTGGTTCGTCGAGCGGATGATCACAGAGGGACGCCTCGACGTGGCCATCTCCCCCATGTCTGGGGCGTGCGGGTTCAACGAGCCCGTCAAGGAGTTTCAGGCAGTCGAGTTCGAGTACTTCCTGGCCGACGTGGAGGGGAAGCGGGCCAGCGAGACGCCCACCGTCGAGTTCCTGCCGGTCTTCGTGCGAGATGAGATCGCCGAACGGGTGGACGAGATCACCTTCGAGTTCAATCTCACCGGCCGTGAGATCGACATCCGGGTCGAACCGTCGGTCTACGTGGGGGCCATGCTTCAGAACTACGGGGCTACCGTAGACCTGGCCATCATGCTGCCTGACGACCCGGCGGGGCGTGGGGTCATCAAGTTCCTCAACAAGAAGATCCCGGCACACGTTCCGGTGCGGGTGACCTTCGCCAGCTTCGAGGCCAACGGCGGGGAGAGGGCGTACACAGCGAGCCAGCGGCCGATCTATCGGCCCCCGTTCTTCATCAAGGCGAACAAGGACAACTTCGGGCTTCGATCCGACCGGACTGGTGACCTCCAGGTTGGGCAGATGCTCCGTATCGGCAACTCCTGTCACTACGTCCGTCGCACTCTCTATTTCCCCGACTCGGACATCACCCGGGTGGACATCTTCCCAGCCACCGTGGACGAGGTTGGCTCTCGTTCGCCTGGGGGTGACGTGCTCACGCTCATCACGGCGGAGCCCGTCACCACCGTCGTGGACCCGGATGGTCAGGTTCCCGTGGCAACGGCTGCTCCTGCGGGGTTCATGCAGGAGCTTCCGATCTCCCAGTTCCCGTTCGAGCCGCTGGAGAAAGGCCAGACCACGGTGACTTTCGTGGGGGACCTCACCAAGTTCGCCATCCCTGGCCACATCTTGGAGATGGGCGGGATGCCGTTCACCGTCGCCAACGCCAAGCTCAACGAGGACGGGACTCGGACCAAGATCACGACGACAGCCCCCTTCGCCAAGGGCCTGAACGCCAACACCAGTCCGACGGTCAAGCTCTCCTACCGCCCGATCTACCCGCCGGGAGCCCGGGAGTTCCTCGGGCTCGGACCCGTGCTGGACACGGGGTCCATCGAGGTTGTCCTTTTTGGGGAGACGGATGATGCCGGAGCCGTCCTCCCTGGGAGGACGCTCGTTCGGGACATCGAGTACGCCTTGGACACGTCCACGGGAGCGGTCAAGCTGCTGGAGCCCGTGCAGAAGCCTCTTGGACCAGGCCAGAGGCTTTTCCTGTACCACACCCGCATCCGCACCCTGCGGCCGTTCCTGGCGCAAGGCGTCATCGGGTTCCCAAGGACGTTCTCGTCGTTCCTGTTCAACACCCTTCCCTCGAAGGACAACGGCATCGAGGGTGGGCTCCTCTCGGCCTCTTTCACGTACCGGGCACCGGACACCTTCTACTGCCGTGCGGCCACCCTCACCCAGTTCTTGGGTGAGGCGGTCAAACAGGCCGTCTCCGAGATCAAAGCGAAACAGCCTGCTGGCGGGTCCATCCGCACGGTCATCCCCGGGACCAAAAACTGGGAGCAGGGGCGAGTGGGTCTGTTGGGTGAGGGTCGTCACCTGGCAGATCAGGACCGGGCAGCCCGCACCTTCCTCGACTTCTACAACTCCGCTGTGGTGGCCTTCGAGCAGATCCCCGAGGCCATCTCCGGCGGGTTCGTCGGGGATCGGGACGGCAAGTTCCGGTTTTTCATCGGCAAGGGCCTCGACTATCCGACCCCGGGCTACGAGGACGACATCACCGGGCTCCTGACCCCGAGGTTCGTCTGGGGGGAGATCTGGAACTTCATCAACATTTTCGCCGACCTGGTGGTGTTCTCCAGCGACCGGGTGACCAGCCCGTTCGAGACGACCCTCACGGACTCCATCATCGACGGTCCTCCACCCGAGTCGGATCTCCTCAACAAGATGGTCCGGCTCCAGAAGCCCAGGCTTCGGAACGACGTGGATGATGTGGTGCTCCTGGGCATCCAGCGACCCACCTTCGAGGCCATCACCTCGTATCCCTATTTCCGATTCCGGGCCGGTGGGCCAGATGCCCGGCGGATGGGGGAGAGCCACGCTCTCAGCCGCCTGTTCCCGACCCAGACGAAGGCGTTCCTCATCACCTATCCGGGCATCGGGGCCAACGAGGCTGCGGGCGAGTCCGGGGTCTACGCCCGCAGCCGGGTCATCGACGACGAGGAGAAGTCCACCTACCGGACCGAGATCGGGCAGTTGGCCAACCCGGCCATCGGCAACATCGAGAACGTCACCCAGGCTCAGGCGTACAAGCGCCGGGCTCGTGCCCGGATCTGGGACTACTTCCCCAACGGCATCCCCCAGGGCTCTTTCGCCAACGTAGCCTCCGGGGCTCCAGCCGACATCCCTGCGGTGGACATCGTGGAGCCCTGTGTGGTGGCTTTCCCAGTGCTCCTCAGCGACGTGCCAATGCACCCGAGCACGGGCTGGCCCGACGTGGCCCAGCTTCTTTCTCAGGGCGGCACGGTGCCTGATGCCGTGACCGGGGACCCGGAGCTTGCCACCCCGGGTTTCCTGGCGGGGGACCAGATCAACTGGGGGCAGCCCGATGGGAAGACCTACCCTGGCCTGGACCGCAACCCCATCACGATCAACCCGTTCGGGGCATTCGGTGGGGATCGGTTCACGGCCTTGTACGTGCATGACGTACAGCACGGGTGCGTCATCCGGTTCCAAGACAAGGGCGGGGGCCTCATCACCAGCCCGGAAGACATCCTCGTCGGAACCGCCCCGGACGCAGGGACTCCGGCCCATCAATGGCCCATCGGCAACGGGGACACCCTCTACGTCGTAGCCCCCTCTGGCGGGGGCAACCCGTTTGGTGACCCGCAGAACCCGACGGCCGAGGAGATCGCTGCTCTGCCGGAGGTCAACGACACCTTCGACGTGCGGTTCACCACCGACGGCAAACTCATCGACATCACGCTCCCGAGCTTCAACGACCCCACCTGGTTCGGCCTCAAGGAGATCTTCGGCCAGAACCCCCCGCCCCCTCTCGGGCACCTCGAAGCCGACGTGAACTTCGTAGCGTTCTTCCAGAACCCGTTGGAGCTTCCGGCACTCAAGGGGGAGCACCGGGACGACACGGGAGACTTCCAGATCCCGTATCTGCGGGGCGGGAACACCGAGCTTCAGCGGTTCACCCAGATCAGCCTCTCGCTCCCCTCGGTGGTGATCGATGAGTACCCTGACGAGATCTTCGGGGTCGAGGGGGAGATCGTCGGGGTCGCAGACGTGGGTGCCCTTTGGGACCATGGAGGGGCCAGCAACCCCCTCCTGCCCAAGGAGGCAGCGGCCCTCATGACCTTGGAGGACGTGTTCCCCAAGACGACCAACCCAGCCGCCGTGGGGGTGGCGGACCTCCGTCCCTACGACCTGCTCCTGGTCGAGGTGGATTCGGCTGAGGCGGCCGTGCGTGCGGGCTCTCAGGGCATCCTCTCCGTAGGTTCGGTCGTCCGGCGGCAGAACGGGGGGGACACCCAGAGCATCATCAAGCCGCCCCGGTTCGTGACCCAGACGACTCCTCCGCCCAGGTGGCAGGTGGAACTGGGGGACCCGCTGGTCGCCAACGACTCGAACATCACAGGCACCCAGATCAGGTACAGCCTCCTCTCGTACAACACGTTCCTCAACGTCCCAGCCTACACGGGGACGGATCCACAGACGGACCTGCCGGTTGGAGTGCGCCTCACGGAGACGGACACGACCGGGGACGGGAACCTCGACAGGACCATCATCGACTTCGATGATCCGGCCATCACCCTCACCCTGCACAACGGACTGGCTGTAGCGGGCGTAGGTGGCCTCAACGACTTCTGGTCCGACAACCCTGCTGACCCCCAGTCGAACAACGAGGTGCAGGTCGCCATCTTCGCCCGGACCGATGACCTCTCGGTCAACGGCCCAGGGGCCAACCGCACCCACGGTCAGCTTCTTGTGACCCTCCGGTTCTTCAAGAACGGAGGGGTGCCTTCGGTCGAGGCCCTCCCGGCTGGGGGGGCTGGGAATGGCCCCATCGCCGTGGCCCCAGGCGATGTGATCTTCGGGACGGGACCCAACCTCAAGCAGATCTGGATCAACGTCCCCGGCATCATCGACTGGGGGCCTGGGGCGGGACTCCCGAACGAGTGGTATCTCCCACACACGGACTCCGGGCCTGGGCCTGGGCGGACCCTCTCCACCATCTATGGGTTCGAGTACACCTTCTCGGCCCTCTGCAATGGGGTGGACGCCGTCTCTGCGACCGGCTGGATCTCCAGTGACCGCCTGACGTTCAACGATGTGCTCGACATGCGTGGGGCCATGGTTCGTGGGACCGTCCACCCACAGAATGCGGGCACTGGACTGGCAACCACCCTCCGGGTCGAGGCCGTGGACGATGCCTCCGGCCTGTTGACGGTCAATGACGTGAATGGGGGGGCGGCGATGACGTTTCTCCCCCAGTCTGGAGCGACCCCACCGTTCGTTGGTGGCACCTGGAACGACCGGGTGAATGGCACGAGCCCGGAGTACGGCTCGCTCGAAGTCCCCGCCTGGGAGGCGGACGGGGTCACGCAGGAGATCCTCGGGTCGAACATTCGGTTCGCTGCTCAGCCGGGGTTCACGGTCATCCCGGGCGGCCCGGCTACCGTTGGTGTCACCGAGTCGAAGGACAACACCGACATCCCGGCGGCCGAGCGGGCGCTTTACGACGACCGGGTCACCCAGATCGACGCCTCCACGGATGTGGAGGTGGTGGAGAAGGGGGACATCCTCATCATCGACCGCCGCAACGACCCGATTCACTGGGCGACGACCAAGGCGGGCACCTGGGTCATCCGCTACGGCCTGAACGCTGACACCATCGACGCTGCCTGGCCTCCCCCCGTGGCGGGTTCGTTCCACTATCGGGAGTTCACTCCCGTGGTGAACGTTGGGGGGAATGAGGGTCTGCTGCCCCCGTTCCCGAAGGTCAAACAGTTTGACCCGGCGGCCAACACCCTCACGGTGGACACAACCACCGGGTTCGGGTTCTCCGGCGGGCGGGTGTACGTCATCCTTGAGCCCAGTGCGTTCGGGGACCCTGCCACGCCTTTGGCCAACTTCCAGCGAGGGTTGTTTTCGGCGTCCTTCGCCAGCCTCACGTCCGTCTCGGGCGGAGAGCGGTTCAACGGGCTGGCGGACTACCGCTGGGCGGACGGCACCGCAGTATCGGCCACCGATCTGACAGCGCTGGCCGTCTCCGCTCGGGACAAGCGGATCTCCGGTTTCACTTCGGCCGATCTCCAGGTGCGAGGTCCCTCCTGGGGGCTGCCGGACGATCCTTCGGTGGTCGGGTGGCACAGCACTGCTGGGGCCGCCAGGTGGATCCACGGGGTCAGGTTCGTCAATCTCACGACCGGCATCTCCGTCCTACGGTTTTCAGCGGATGCTGGCACCATCGTAGCGGGAGCGGCACCAGC
>Ga0210057_1002958_pt1 | contig 23779 bp, 28 predicted proteins | sample CryGeyCG2114_010_2_FD_183968 | JGI IMG/M metagenome (GOLD analysis project Ga0210057, IMG submission 183968) | Groundwater microbial communities from aquifer - Crystal Geyser CG10_big_fil_rev_8/21/14_0.10 (SPAdes) (version 2) | ecosystem: Environmental > Aquatic > Deep subsurface > Groundwater ...
TTTCTTTGATTTGAGAGATATGACTGATGAGCTCAAGAGCTGGCTTTAACTTTTTTCTCCCTACCCTACCCTCCTTGGTATGAGGGCCAAAGGGAGTGTAACCATAGAAGCCCAGACCTAGGCGAATGAGATTGAAATATGGATCACGGAGAAAGCTAGCACCAGAGCTGGCTGAGATATGTTTCCATTTGAAACTAAACCCTGCATCTTCGAATTGTTTAGTCATTGTTTTGAACTGAGTAATTTGGCGATTCGTAAAAGTAGCTTTGCCTGGATTGTCTGCCTGGGAAAAATGAGAGAAAATCCCCTCGACTACAAGTTTTTCACACCCCTTAAGCGTCTTAATGAAATCTGGAATATCTTTAGCTTGCAAGCCTAGGCGACACATACCAGTATCTAGCTTGATATGAACCTTGGCACCAGGCTGGTTTTGGTTTAGTGAAAGCAACGTCTCTTTATCAAAAACTCCAAAACTGAATGGGAGTTTTTTCCAGACAGCGTAGTTAGCGGGATCAGTGTAGCCCATGATGAGGATGGGAGTTTTAATATTTAACTTATAGAGTTCGTAGGCTTCGTATAGTGAGTCTGTGCAGATAAATGGAGCAGAGAGATGTGAGTCAATGAGTTTGGCGATGCCCTCTAGACCGTGCCCGTAAGCGTTGGCTTTGAGGACGGGAGCGATCTGGGCCTGGGGATTTAACTTGGCGAAATAGTTGTAGTTACTGACCAAGGCGTCACGAGAAACTGTGATTTCGTTTAAAACCTGATAGGTTTTGTGGAGCATGAGGCTAATATACAACTTTTAGTTATCAAGTCAAGTTTTCATAGTAACTTTTTGATTGTTAACTAATTTTAGTGACTGAGATAACTTGTAACTGGCAAGAGTGATAATCAGTAAGTAGACTCCAAGTTTAAGGCAGGTCGTACCAGTTAAATATCCTGGACTCAGGCTGAGCCCTACCCCGCTAACAATAGAGAGTCCTGAGAAGAGATAGAGATATTTTTGGATAAATCTAGATGGTTTGAAATAGGAGTAACCACATAAAACGAGTGCCGAGATGGCAGAAAGAATATGTGAGGTTAAGGCAAGATTCATGGTTCCATTTTAGCGAGCGAGAGGATTTGTGCAATGTAGTCATTTTTGGAGGCGGTGTAGAACTGGCGGTGGCCACTCGCGGATTTGAGCCACTGATGTTTTTGTTTGAGATAGTTATCTGCTTCGTCTGGATGAGTTCGCAAATAATCGCGGAAAGCCAAGAAGTTGATGTAGTCAGGACTATCAATATAAGTGAAGTGGATGTGGACGTCATTTTTGACAGTGTCCCCTACCCTGCTCATAAAAATGCGACCATTGATCTCTTTGTGGACGTGAGTGAAGCCGAGGTCCATGAGTTTTTTGCCTGCTCTGATTTTGTCGTTCCAGTCGGGAATAGCGATTAAAATATCGATGATGCCTTTGCCACCTAACCCGGGAATCGCGGTGCTACCGACATGGTGAATCTCGGCATCGGGTAGTAAATTTTGTAGTACTCCCCTCGCCTCCTCAAAAAGATGGGGAGCGGTTGTGTCGTAGTCTTGGATAGAAATTGTCATGAGGTGATTTTAGCAGATAGAGCTGGTGTATCGATGATTCGAATCATCGATACAACGCAGTCTAATAGTTCGAACTATCGAACTATTTTTGTAGTGAGCGGATATACCTATGATAATTTGGATCGCCATTATCTAGGCCAGAATATTCAAATCCGTTGCCCTCTAGAACGCGAACTGAGCCTAAATTGGTAGGATTAACGTATGCATGTAGCTTATCTAGGTTCATTTGATTCGTTGCGTAGTTAATAAGAGTTAGAACTGTTTGGGTGGCGTAGCGTTTCATGGTCTGGTGTTGGTCGATAAAGTATCCGATTTCGGCTGACTTTGGGTCATCATCGTCTATCTTGATACGACAACCACCAACTACTTCATTACTCATGTTTTGAATTAAAAATCGTTGTTTCCCCTCTTCTTGTGCACGAATTGATTCTTCTAGTTGATCTTGAGTTTTATACTTGTTTGTCCAGTCTGTATCAAATTCTGTGAAGAATTCTCGGTTATTGTCGATTAAAGTAAAAATCTCAAGTGCCTGGTCTAGGGAATATGGAGTAAGCGTGATTTGATCGGTGACGGTTTCAGACCCCTCTTTCCGAGTAAATTGTTCACTTCTTAGTGATTTAGTTTCTGGTGACATAAACCAATTTTAGACTTCCTCTTCCTCGGCATCCTGGAGAGTGGTGACGGAGGTGACGAAGTCGTTATTGGCGGGACGCATCAGGATGATCCCCTGAGTAGAGCGGCCAAGAATCTTGATGTTTTTAAGTGGAAGTTTGATAACTTGAGCCCCTTTGGTAGTAATGACAACCTGTTCGTCATCTTCGGTGACCATGCGGACGGCGGCGATATCGCCCGTTCTATCAGACAGCTCGGCCACTTTGACCCCCTGCCCTCCCCTTTTCTGCTCGGGATATTCGTTGACGTTTGTTCTTTTACCAAGACCTTTTTCGGTGACGACTAGGATTTCGCGGAAGAATTTGCGTCGCTTATCATCTGGTATGGGAGGTGTGATCTCGACAGTTTCCATAGCAATAACCGCATCATCGCCTTTTAGCGTAATACCTTTGACGCCCATAGTATCGCGACCGGTTGCAGTCACATCGGTCTCTTTAAATTTGATAGATTTGCCACCTTTTGTAACCAGAATAATATAGTTTTGCCCGTGACTGATTTCGACTTTGATGAGCTGATCTCCATCACGTAATGCAATACCGATCTTGCCACTGTTTCTGATATTGTTATATTCGGAAAGTGGTGTCTTTTTGATCATTCCGTTGGCTGTCGCCATGGTAATAAAGTGCCCTTTGTCGGCGATCAAATCTTTGTTAACTGTGAGAACCGCTTGGACCATCTCGCCTTGTTCGATATTTAGTAAATTGATGATAGCTTGACCTTTGGCAGTGCGACTACCTTCTGGTAATTCGAAAACACGCATACTATAAACCTTCCCTTTATCAGTAAAGAAAAGTGCATAGTCATGGGTATTGCCGACTGTCATATGAAGGATTTCGTCAGTATCTTTGGTTGTCATACCCATAACCCCCTTGCCACCGCGACGTTGAGTGCGGTAGGTATTTACTGGCATTCTTTTGATGTAGCCATCCCGAGTGATTGCTACTAAATTGTCTTCTGAGGCGACTAGGTCTTCTTCACTAAATTCTCCTAATTTGCCTTTGATGACTTTGGTTTTACGCGGATCACCATAGATTTCTTTGAGCTCTTTAAGCTCTTTGGTAACAGTTTCTAAAATGGCTGATGGATTTTTGAGTAGTGCGAGTAATGCATTAATGCGAACCATTAAGGCGTTGTATTCGTCTTCTATTTTTTGACGTTCTAGGGCAGAGAGTCGACGAAGTTGCATGTCGAGGATGGCTATAGCTTGAATTTCGCTAAAGTCAAATTTGGCGATTAAACTAGCTTTGGCAGTGTCTGTGTCTTTACTAGCTCTAATCGTTTTAATAACTTCGTCTAGATGATCAAGTGCTTTGATATAGCCTTCGAGAATGTGGATACGAGCGCGGGCTTCTTTGAGCTCGAACTGAGAGCGACGGACGATGACGGTCTGGCGATGGCGGACATAATGACCAAGAATAGTCTTTAAGTTCATCAAGTGTGGGGTACCCAGCTCGTCGAGTGCAACCATATTAGCGGGGAAACTACTTTGGAGTTCGGTGTGTTTAAAGAGGTTATTGAGGACAGATTTGGGTTTGCTGGCTTTTTTGAGCTCGATCACGATACGCATACCTTCACGGTCTGATTCATCGCGCAAATCAGAAATACCATCTATTTTCTTGTCCCTGACAAGATTGGCTATCTTTTGAATGAGTTTGGATTTGTTTACTTGGTAGGGTATTTCGGTGACGATAATTTGAAATTTACCAGATTTGGTTTCTTTAATTTCGGCGACTGCCCTGGTGACTACCCTGCCCTTCCCGGTGGCATAGACTTCGCGGATGGCAGTCGCATCGTAGATGACCCCACCGGTTGGGAAGTCGGGACCCTGGATGGACTCTAAGAGATCATCGACGGTCGCAACAGATTCAAAGTTGCCGGTTAATTGTTGATATGGTATGTTTTCAATGTTGGTGTCGTCGGGGATTACATTCCCGGAGTGTGGGGCGTCCTTCACTCCGGGAGTGAGGGGAGAGGAACCTTTGTTGATCAGAGTGATTGTCGCATCGATGACCTCAGTAATATTATGAGGAGGGATTTTGGTCGCCATACCTACCGCAATGCCGTCAGATCCCATGAGAAGTAAATTGGGGAGTCTGGCAGGCATAACAGTGGGTTCTTGGAAAGTGCCATCAAAATTGTCTATCCAATCAACTGTTTTTTTGTCGAGGTCTCCTAAAATTTCTCCGGATATTTTAGCTAGTCTGGCTTCGGTGTAACGCATGGCAGCTGGACTATCGCCATCAACTGAACCGAAATTACCTTGGCCGTCAACGAGCATATAACGCATGGAAAAATCTTGCGCCAAGCGAGCAAGTGCATCGTAGACGGCGGTGTCTCCATGGGGGTGATATTTACCTAGGACTTCCCCGACGATGCGAGCACATTTTTTGAATTTGGCAGGTGGCAAGAGCGCAAGCTCTTTCATGCCAAACAAGATGCGACGATGAACGGGTTTCAAACCGTCGCGGGCATCTGGAAGTGCACGAGAGACGATGACGGACATGGCATAGTCTAGATAGGACTTTTTCATTTCGTCGATGACGTTAATGGTTGCAATTTTACCAAACTGAGTAGTTTCAATATTCCAGGGTTTTTGAGCCCCAACAGTCAAGAACGAGGTGCGGTCGGTCTGGTCAACCCCTGGGGTTTGAATTTCAGGGCTACTTATAACCCCGGGGGTTGTAAGTTCTTCGTCGAGCAGGTCCAATGGTTTTAAAATGCTTTCGTCAGACATCTATTTTTGTCCTCTTTGCATATCGGTGGACAAAACTTTGACGGCGGCTTCGATTCCCAGGAAAGCGCCGGTTTTGACAAATTTTCCGGGTTCTAAATCTTTATAATGATCAAAGAAATGTTTGATTTTGTTTTTGGTGTGTTCTGGAATGTCTGAGACATCATTCCAGGTACCAAACAAAGGATCGACTTTTTGGATAGGTACAGCAATAAGTTTGGTATCTATCCCCTCTTCGTCAGACATCTCTAGCATGCCAATAAGCTTGGCTTTGAGGCCGATGCCAGGCATTAATTTTTCGCTGGCTAGCAAGACTATGTCTGTTGGATCACCATCTTCCCCGAGGGAGTCGATGACGTAGCCATAGTTGAATGGATATGCCATAGGGGTAAAAAGGATACGGTCGGCCATGAGCATGCCCGTTTTCTCATCGCGCTCGTATTTGACACGGCTCCCTTGTGGGATCTCGATGTAGACTTTGATTATATTTTGATCGGACATATTTCTCCTTTGTATATAACGGGCGGACACGGAGGTCCGCCCCTACGAATATTATACGTCGAGGGTCGCCTGGGTAGCGTTGACCTGAATAAACTTTTTGCGGGGTGGGACCTCGTCACCCATCAAGACTGTGAAGATTTCGTCGGCGGCGAAAGCGTCCTCTATTTTGACTTTTTTGAGCATACGATGTTCTGGATTCATAGTGGTCATCCAGAGTTGTTCTGGGTTCATTTCTCCTAGACCCTTGTAGCGTTGGAGAGTAATCTTTTTCCCGGCATTGGCCAAGAGGATGGTATCGCGCTCCACCTCGGTATAGACGTATTGTTCTTTTTTGTCTATTTCAATGCGAAACAAGGGAGGCATGGCAATATAGAGATAGCCGCCTTCGATGACTTCTTTCATGTGGCGATAGAAAAAAGTTAAAGCCAGGGTGGTAATGTGTTCGCCGTCGACGTCGGCATCGTTCATCAGGATGATACGGTGGTAGCGCAACCTGCTGGCGTTGTAAGTCTCGCCGATGCCGGTGCCTAGGGCGATGATTAAGTTTTTGAGTTCTTCGAAAGCGATGATTTTGTCGAGGCGAGCGCGTTCGGTGTTTAAGATTTTTCCCCTAAGCGGGAAGATGGCTTGGAAGCGACGATCCCTCCCTTGCTTGGCAGAGCCTCCTGCTGAGTCTCCTTCGACAATATAAATTTCGGAGAGTGTTGGATCTTTTTCTTGGCAATCTGCTAGTTTGCCAGGAAGAGTAGTCCCCTCGAGTACTCCTTTGCGTACAACAGCATCGCGGGCGGCACGAGCAGCTATACGAGCGCGCGCGGCGAGCTCGGCTTTTTCGAGCATTTTTTTGGCTTCTCCTGGGTGTTCTTCGAGATAGGTTTCGAGCTGTGCTTTGACAATAGTATAGACAGCAGATTGTGCCTCCATATTATTGAGTTTGGATTTGGTTTGAGATTCAAACTGAATATCACTAGAACTCATTTTAATAAAGACGACTGCAGTAAGTCCCTCTTTAAGGTCGTCACCTGAAAGCTCGATTTTGTTTTTGGAGTCCCCCATTTTCTTGGTCATATAATCTTTGATAACCTTGGTAAGGGCTGTACGAAAACCAGTTAAATGAGTACCACCATCATAAGTACGAATAACGTTTGCAAAAGAGAGAATATTTTCGGAAAAAGAGTCATTGTACTGAAAGGCTACTTCTACTCCAATTTTTAAGTCTTCGACTGTCTCTGATCCTTCTAGATATACAACATCATGAAGTGCTTTTTTATGAGTATTTAAGTGAGTAACGAGAGATTTAATGCCACTTTCAAAATAGAAAGCAACACTTTCACTAGTTTTTTCGTCTTTTAAATGAAAAAATAATTTTGGTACTAAATATGCTCGTTCCCGAACACGTGTTTTGATCGCGTGATAGTCAAAATCGATGGTTTTTTTAAAAATATTTTTGTCTGGAATGAAGGTGGAATAAGTACCGTTTTCATCGGTAAGTAAATGTTCATGACCTGGAACAAGAATTTTTTTAACTTCTGCTTCTGAAATGACTTTGACGGGATAGTCTGGATTACCGATTTGATAGGCTTGTATGTGATATTTGCCATCTCGTTTGACGATGACAGACATATGGGTGCTTAGAGCATTGACAGCAGAGGCACCGACACCGTGTAAGCCACCTGATGCTTGGTAGGCAGTCTCTTCGAATTTGCCTCCAGCATGGAGTTTGGTCATAGCAATTTCGAGAGCGGAAACACCTGAGGGATGCATATCAGTTGGGATGCCCCGTCCATCATCAGAAATTGAGGCATAACCATCAGCACCGAGTGTAATGTAGACATTTTTGGCATAGCCTGCGATGGCCTCGTCAACAGAGTTGTCGGTGATTTCTTTGAGGAGCTCTTGGATCCCACGCTCATCAGTCGAACCAATGTACATACCAGGACGTTTGCGGACTGGCTCAAGTCCTTCGAGCACTTTGATATCGGATGCATTATATGAAGATGACATAATTTTTTTTAGATTACAGATTTCTCGGCAAGCTCGCAATGACGCTATTTTGTCATTTTGACCACAGTGGAGAAATCCACGATTTAATATAACACATTCCATTGTAGCAGGCTAAAAGCTGACAGTCTAGCGAGGCGAGTGGGTATGAGGCAGTAAGAGGTAGAAGTTTTGGATGACGAGAGAAATACTACAGTTGGAGAGGAGTTCTTTGTGAGCGTTTTGGGTAAGACTGGCGATTTTGGCTAGTGTCTGATAGTTGGCCTTTGTTAAGTTGGGGCTAGCTAGTTTGACACGAAGAGCTGTTTCTAGCTGAGTGATCCAAAGAATTGTTTCGGCTCGATCACGTTTTTCTATACTCATGAGTCTATCTCCTGGCGAGAGTCCCATGATGGTTTTGAGGGATTGTAAATGGTTGATGGTTGACCCGTCAGTATCGGCTGTGCGGAAAGCACTGTGGGCAGGTGGTTGGTGGTTGAGCAAAGTAATGACTTGGCAGCGGGAGCGAATGGTGGGCAAGAGTGAGGACTGAGCTTGAGTAGTCAAGTAGATCGTCGTATTTGCTGGAGGCTCTTCGAGCAGTTTGAGAAGCGCATTTTGGGCGGGGATGGTCAGAAGATTGGCTTCTTCGATCCAGATCAGGCGAGGTAAACGCGGAATAATACTGAGGGAGGCAGATAAAGCTTGCACTTGTTTGATGGTTAGAGAGGATTTCTCGGAGACAAGGTGGAAAAGCTCGGTTGAAGAGGTAACTTTTGTAGTAATATATTCACTGCGTGAAGCTAGGGAACTCCCAGTAACAATATATGTTTGCATATGTGTATTATAGAGTAAGTATGTTTAAACGTCTTTGGTTACTTGTAATTGTAGGACTAATGCTTTATTTACCTGCTTTGCCGAATTATTTTGTTTGGGATGATGAGGAACAGGTAGTCGCCAATGAGAGTGTCCATTCGTTGGCTCATCTTCCCGAATTACTGATTGGAAGTACATTCAATAGTGGTGGGTCTGTCAAGCTGGGAGGGCTCTATTACAAACCGCTCATGAGTGTGAGTTTTGCTGTTATTTATAGCATTTTTGGGGCATCTCCTTGGGTGTTTCATTTATTTCAGATTGGTTTGCATATTGGAAATGTACTGTTGTTATATCTTATTTTTTGTAAACTTTTGAATCATGAAACCATTGCATTACTTGCGTCATTGTTGTTTTTAATTCATCCGCAAAATGTCGAGACGGTCGTGTATATTTCTAGTTTGCAGGATACACTGTATATGTTTTTTGGGATCTTAAGTTTAAGTTTGATCGTGTTAAAGGATAAGTCACTTCAATGGAGAGACTTTCTTTATGCTGGAGTAGGTGTTTTTTTGGCACTTTTGGGGAAAGAGACGGGTGGACTTTTTACAATAATTATTGGTTTGTATCTTTGGCTTTATCGGGAGCGGAGAGATCTTTGGAGATGGTTCCTTGTGGTTATTTCTATCATGGTAATATACTTTTTTTTACGAAGTGAAGTAGCACAGATCGGATTGGGTAAGAATATGTTTACGCCAATGGCTACTCTTCCTTTAGTTGTACGTTTGGGAAATATTCCAACAATTATATGGCATTATTTATCACAATGGATATATCCATCTAGGCTGTCCATTAGTGAGCATTGGGCAAATAGTCAGCCAGGAATCATTGAGTGGTTTGCACTTTTGGGTTTTGCGGGAGGTTGGTTGCAAATACTTTGGTGGAAACTGAAACAAGGAAACAAGAGTTTTATTTTTTTCTGGTTGTGGTTTGGTCTTGCGTTAGCTTTTCACTTACAAATATTCCCTCTTGATTTGACGGTGGCGGATAGGTGGTTTTATTTACCCATGATTGGACTTTTGGGAGCACTTGGGAACATAGGTTCAAAGGTAAAGCTTACAAAGGCAATAATTGTTGGTACGATAGTCTTGTTGGCTGTTTTTTTCGTGCGCAGTAGCGTGCGGATTGCCAACTGGCGAGATGGACTGACACTATACCAACACGATAGTCAGATCATGCCTAATAGCTTTGATTTACAGAATAATTTGGGTGTTGAATTGTATCGTAGCGGTGACTTGTCTGGAGCGAAGGTACATTTTTCGCGTTCGGTAAAGCTTTCACCGACTTGGTGGATTAATTGGAATAATTTGGGCGTAGTGATTGAAGCGGATGGCGATTTGGATACTGCTCTTGCTTATTATCGTCGATCTATCGACAACGGACAGTATTACTTAGCTTATGGGAATTATGCTCGAGTTCTTTTGAAACAAAGTAAATGGCAAGAAGCCAGATTATTTTTAGAGGATAGTTTGAGATTGTATCCCCATAGTCAAAACTTAAAGGATTTGTATCGCTATGAACGGATAAATGAACATTAATTGCAAAAAGTCATATTTATTGAGATACTGAATAGATATGCAAGATCTTGCCCTCATTCTCAAAAAGGATGGTCTTTTGTCGGAGGATGATTTTTCGCGCCTGGAAACGGAAAGTTATACAACAGGATTGAATCTGGACGAGCTTGTGGAAAAATCTGGTTTAGTTGATGAAATTGGACTAATTAAAGCTAAGGCTAAACTATTTAATGTATCCTATGTTTCTCTTTCCGATTTGGCTTCTTCTCCTGAGGCTCTGGCAAAGATTCCAGAGAGTGTGGCCGAACATTATATGACTCTCCCGTTTGAATTTGATGCCAAGACAAAGTTGCTTTCAGTAGCTATGGCTAATCCACTAGATTTACAAACAATCGCATTTTTAGAGGCAAAATCAGATACTAAGGTAAAGCCATTTATGGCTTTGTCGAATGAGTTGGTCGAGGAAATCCCTAAGCGTTATTCACAAGGTTTATCGGCAGAGGTTTCTGAAGTACTGAAAGAATCAGTAGACTATGATGCAAGTCATAAAGTATTGGATGTAGAGAAGATTGGTGACGTGATACGTGAGGCTCCGATCGCTAAAATTGTGGCAACAATCCTCGAATTTGCCGTAAAGGCGAGAGCCTCTGATGTACATATCGAACCGCTCGAAAGTTATACTAGAGTTAGATATCGTATAGATGGGATTCTTCAGGAAAAATTAGTGTTACCTCGTAAAGTACATGAGGCTGTAGTTTCACGCATTAAGATCCTGGCAGAATTAAAAATCGATGAGCGACGTTTACCTCAAGATGGGCGTTTTTCTTTCCGCAGTGATGACCAGGAGGTAGATTTGCGTGTATCTTCCCTACCCACGGTTGATGGAGAAAAGATCGTGATGCGTTTACTGCGGAAAACTTCTAATATCCCCTCTCTTGCTGATCTGGGACTAAGGGGAACAGCTCTTAAAAATATTGAAGAATCCATTAAAGTTCCACATGGCATTGTCCTCATTACTGGACCAACAGGAAGTGGTAAAACCACGACACTATATTCTGTTTTGCATATTTTAAATACTCCGCGTGTCAATATTGTGACCATTGAGGATCCAGTTGAGTATCAAATTGATGGAGTGAATCAAGTGCAGATCAATGTCAAAGCGGGACTGTCTTTTGCAACTGGTTTGCGCTCGTTTTTAAGGCAAGATCCAAACATTATCATGGTAGGAGAAATCCGTGATAATGAAACTGCTGATTTAGCTATTCAGGCATCACTTACTGGTCATTTGGTATTTTCTACTCTGCATACTAATTCTAGTTCTGGCGCACTCCCCCGTCTCTTAGATATGGAGGCAGAACCATTCCTACTTGCTTCTTCGATGACTTGTGTAATGGCTCAACGGGTACTGAGAAAAATTTGTGATAATTGTAATGAAACTTATGCTCCACCACCTTTGGTCCTAGAAGAGATAAAAAAAGTACTCGGACCACTTTATGATGCTCATGTCACTAAATTAGCTGGAAAGCCAGTAACACTTTCCAGAGGAAGAAAATGTGAAAAATGTGATGGTATTGGATATCGCGGAAGAATTGCTATCTTTGAAGTACTTAAAATTACAGAAAAAATTGGTAAACTAATATTAGAGCGTGCACCAGCTATTCAAATCGAAAATGCTGCAGTGCTTGATGGAATGGTACTGATGGAGCAAGATGGATATATTAAAGCTCTAGAGGGTATCACTACGATAGAAGAGGTTATGCGTGTAGCAAAAACATAGGGAGGCTTATATATAATGGATATAACAAAAATTCTAGAGATGTGTGTACAATATAATGCGTCTGACGTGCATATAATGGTTGGAATCCCGCCGATGCTTAGACTACATGGCAAGTTGTTGATAGTTCCAGAAACCAAGATATTGACGCCAGCTGTAGTTACCGAAATTGTCGATTCATTACTTAGTGAACAACAAAAAGAACTTGTAAAAGTAGATCGGGAACTTGATTTCTCTTTAGCTATGGTAAATGGGGCGAGGTTTCGTGTAAATGTTTATTATGAAAAAGGTAATCTTGCGGCGGTACTGAGATATATTCCTAGAGAAATAAAGACACTAGAACAATTGCACTTGCCAGATATTATCGGAAAATTGACAGAGATAAAACAGGGACTTGTACTTGTAACTGGTCCAACTGGGCATGGAAAAAGTACAACCTTGGCTGCGATGGTTGATCGAATTAATCAAACAAGAAGTGAACATATTATTACAATTGAGGATCCGATTGAGTATGTGTATCTACCGGTCAAAAGTATTATTTCGCAAAGAGAGTTGCATGCTGATACACATTCTTGGGGAGTCGCACTCAAATCAGTTTTGCGGGAAGATCCCAATGTTGTTTTGATTGGTGAGATGCGAGATTATGAAACAATAGAGACCGCCTTAACGATTGCTGAAACAGGTCATCTAGTATTTGCGACACTACATACAAATTCTGCATCGCAAACGATCGATAGAATAATTGATGTATTTCCAGAGAAAGAACAACAGCAAATACGCGGACAATTATCACTTTCTTTAGAAGCGGTAATCTCTCAACGACTCATTCCTTCGGAAGATGGAGCTCGAGTTGCCATAGCTGAGATATTATTGGCTACTCCAGCTGTGAGATCTTTGATCCGTGATGGGAAGAGTCATATGTTGACAAATGTGATACAGACATCAACTGACCTGGGCATGAAAACTCTGGATATGGCGTTAGTTGAAGCATACCAGGCTAAGAAAATTAGTTTGATTACAGCCCGAGAATATGCGCTCAACACAGAAGAACTGAACCGGTTGGTAGGAGGAAACAAATAAATGATTAACGTCATTTCGAGCAAAGTCGAGAGATCCCTCCACTACGGTCGGGATGACATTAATTTTGTAAAAGATAAATGGAGATAATGTCATATGCAGAGATTTAGATTTCGGGCTAGGAGTCAAGAGGGAGAGTTACGCAAGGGAATTGTGGAGGCACAAAGTAAAACAAGTGCTGTTGCGACCTTGCGTGATAAAAAAATGTTTATTATTGAGCTACATGAGTTAACTGCGGGTAAATCAATTTTTTCTTTTGGACAACGAATTAAATTTGAGGATATTGTGAACTTTACCAGACAGTTATCGACGATGATTGGTGCTGGTCTTCCGCTGACTGATGCTCTGGCGATACTACAAGTTCAAGTATCCCCTGCCCTCCAAACGAAGGTGGCTGATATTCTGAGATCTATTGAAGGTGGCTCTACTTTTTCAAAGGCTTTATCTCACCATAGCGAGATTTTTTCGAGAGTCTATATTGCTTTGGTGCGTGCTGGGGAATCGGCGGGTGTATTAGATACTATTTTGATACGTTTGGCTGATACGCTAGAAAAGCAAAGAGAGTTTCGTGAGAAAACAAAAGGAGCGATGATTTATCCAATTATTGTGCTTGTAGGGATGTTGCTCGTGACCGTTGTAATGATGATGTTTGTGTTGCCAAAATTAACAGTTATGTATAAAGATTTTAATATTAAATTACCTTTCATTACTCAGGCTCTTATTAATATTTCTGATTTTATGGTCAACTATTGGTATCTGATGTTAAGTGGATTAATTGGAGCTGGTTATGCTTTTAATGCCTGGAAAAAGACTAAAATGGGAGCATATCAATACGATGTCATTGTGCTCAAGTTGCCTATCTTTGGAAAGATAAAATCTATGGTTTTGATGGCTGAATTTAATCGCACATTGGCACTTTTGGCTTCGGCTGGCGTGTCTTTGGTTGAAGCTTTGGGGATAGTACTTGAGGTAGCTGATTCAGAGGTAATGAGGAGAGCAATCGCCATCGTAGCAAAAGATGTAGAAAGAGGTAATCCTCTGGCTACTTCACTTGCAAAACACCCAGTATTTCCCATGATTGTGTCACAGATGACATTAGTTGGTGAACAAACAGGTAAGTTGGATGAAATTCTGAATCGAGTAGCAGCATATTTCGAAAATGAATCTGAACATGTGATCAAGAATCTTTCTACTGCTATGGAGCCAATTATCATGGTACTACTTGGGGCTGGAGTTGGACTACTGGTCATAGCGATTATTGTACCTATATATAATTTGACAAGTGCGTTCTAATATGGTGATATAGAGTTAGATATACAATACTAAAGGAGAGATATATGTTAAGGAAATTAGGCTTTACCATGATCGAACTACTGATTGTGATTGCAGTCTTGGGTATTTTGGCCGTGGCGGTGCTCTCGGCAATTAATCCCATCGAACAGATAAATAGAGGTAAAGATACAGGGTCTCGGTCGGACGCGGAACAGATATTGAGTGCAGTGGAGCGTTATTATACTACTCAGGGATACTACCCGTGGATGACGGGTGTAAAAGACACAGCGAACCAACCTATTCCACCAGAAACTGCAACTACCCTTGTACCGATTTCGTTAACTACTCCAGCTGATGCAGCTGCTAGTCCTGTGCCAATGATGACAAAGTTGTCAACTGGTGGTTCATCGGAGGTTAAATCATCGTTTGTGACAAGAATATCTGATTCCACTTACAATACGTTGAATATTTATACCAAAGGCAAACAAGGTGATTCTGTGTATGTTTGCTTTAATCCCAAGTCAGGGGCATTTAAAGAAGAAGCAAAAACTCGATGTGGTGTGGGTGGTGCGGGTATGCCGGAAGACATGAGTACCGAGGCTAAAAAAATCGTTTGTGATTCTGCGGGCGATATTTATTATATTTGTCTGCCGTAAATTGGGTCTCTCGACTTTGCTCGAGATGACATATAGAATGTGGGGATGATGTATTTCATCCTCACATTTTTTTTGGGTGCTAGTGTAGGGAGTTTCGTCAATGTGCTCATTGACCGGACAATAGTGGGAGAAGACTGGGTGCGAGGGAGATCACACTGTGATCACTGTCATAAAACGCTGGCTTGGTATGACATGGTTCCGATTGTGAGCTACGCAGTATACAGGGGCAAGAGTAGATGCTGTCATACTCCCCTATCATATCGCTACCTAATAGTAGAGATCTTGGTAGGACTTTTGTTTCTTTGGTGGCTAGGCGTAGGGTTTTTCTTTTTTAATTTGATCAGTGCCCCGCTCACGGTTATACAGCCCATGTTTTGGCTGTTAACAGGAATTTTTATGATGATACTTGCCTTAACGGATTGGTTTTATGGTGTAGTCTTGGTAAATATTGTCTGGGTGGGATTTGTAATGACCTTTATTTATAGACTAATTCTTTGGAGCTATGGTGCATATCAAATGAATGATTTGGGCACTGCACTCTTTTTGTCTGTGATTTTTTACGGATTTTTTTGGTTATTATGGAAAGTAACAAAGGGTAGAGGGATGGCGGATGGGGATATGTATGTAGCGATGTACATGGGAATCCTCATAGGTTTTCCTAAGGGACTGGTGGCGATGATGCTCAGTTTCGTGATTGGAGCCATGGCAGGAGTATTGCTGATTGCCACAAAAATACGTAGTCGAAAAGATACTGTACCATTTGTTCCATTTATGATTGTAGCGATGGTGATTAGTCTCTTGTGGGGGAACTGGATTATTGGTTACGTGGGCTGACAGAAGTTTCAAAATGAAGAGAAGGATTGTTGATTGCGGTTGTTGAATTGTTCTTCAATTCGAATGATACTTTGATCAAAGTGGGCGTAATTGTATCCGGAAAACACTCTATACTAAAGGTGGGCACAGTGAGATTGTCTGAGGTCAAGTAGACGCCAGAATTGGAGGATATGCGAGTATCTAGACCTACCTCGATGGCTTGGATAGTAGTGGATTCCCCATCTGGATTCACAATGACTATTGTCGCATTTGAAGTATTACAACTAACAATCTGTTTGGCGTTTCGAATGAGTCCTTGGATTTGACCAAGTGCATAATTACCTGCCTGTTTTACATTAGTTGTCGTCCTGATCCTATTGCTACTTACGATACTCATAAGCATAATGCCTGAAATTGCCAGCATAAGTAGGGAGATAAGCCCCATGACAACGATTAGCTCTATGAGAGAGAATCCTTGTTTTGTTACCATTGTCTGAGTTCCATCTCAAGACTTGCAGCTTTTATTGTTTTGTCTACCCAAGTAGTGTTGATTGTAAACAGAAGAGAATCTGTATTCTTTGTCATGGTCACTGTACGCGAAAATGTGTTGGTTATTGTATCTGTACATGATCCTTCCGTTAGGTCGGTAAAACTGGGAGGAATATCGTTTAGACAGTAGGTACAGGTTCCGCTACATTTAGCTGAGAGTGTCGCCCAACCAAGAGTCTCTCGCTCTTGTCTGATCCAATCTGCTACTTGGGTTGAATATTTGTTGGCTTCGGCGAGATTACGAGCATAAATATTTTGATTTTGTGAACGATTGATTAGTGAGAGAGCAGAAAGTACCGCAACATTAATTAGCGCGGTGGCAATGATGACTTCGATAATGGAGGTGCCATTTAATTTTTTCATTGTATTCCTAGATATTCGATGGTTCCTGATTGATTAATTTTAATGGCGTAAGAACTACTAGCTGTGGCGTAGTTTAAAATAAGTGGGTTTGAAGGTAGTGTAATACCACCTGACATTGGTTTGAAAATGATGGTCGCAGAAGTAAGCGAAATGATATCAGGGATTGTTTTTACAGTAGAAATGACACCAGGACTTGAGGTGCAAATATTTTGAGTAGTATAAGAATTAGCGCCAAAGAATACTACTTTTTGACCTGTAAAGACTCCAGTACAACTACTATCGACATCTCCTATATTGGCTATTTTCTGATTTTCTTGGAGAATGCTCAGGATTTGTTCCCCCGCTGCTGTTCCCGCTTGGTGATCACGAGCTTTACCATAGGCAGAGATACCAAATCCAACGAGTATTGAGATGATTACAATTACTATCAAGAGTTCTATGAGAGTATAGGCTAGTTTGTATTTGTATTTCATGGATTAGTAACGCTGTAGTTACAGATGATAGTGGCATTCCCACAACTGGCAGTGATAGTTGAGTCAATGGCAGGGTCATTGGTATTTTCTAGGGCAGCGTAGAGTGAATAACTAGTAGGTTTAGTACCTGGGACTACGTAGCGGTACTTATATCCTGAGGTGTTCTTTGGGTCGGAAGGGATAGTGGTAATGTATGGGGAAAGGGAGGTTTGCAAACTTGGGTTGGTGAGATAATATTGATTGGCAGCGCTTGGACGAGAGTAGTAGCCATTCTCAGAGCGGTATGTTTCTAAGGCTTGGCGGATTTGTTCGAGATCTGTTTTGCGTTTGGCGTCACGGGCTGATTGAGTTGTACGAACATAGCTAACACTAGCGATACCAATCAAGACAGTAATGATAGTCGAGACTACGAGTAACTCGATTAAAGTAAAACCTTTTTTCATAAGATGTTCCTATTGTTGATTTTGTACGCAGAAATATTGATGTTGGTTTCCTCCCCAAGTACATCCTGATGCGGCTGTATTGGATGCGTTGCCCTTGTTACTTTCTTCGAGTTTAGCACAGATACAGTATGTATCATTAATTGCACTAATCTTTTCATACAATTTGTACTGGTATGGATCTGTGTTTTTTGGATCAACTGGGGCTGGAATAAGTAAGGATGTAAAAGCAGCGTTTATCGTGGCTGGATAACCACCATTAGTCGCGTAGTACTGTTCCATGACTGTTTGAATGGCTTTCATGTCTGAACGTCGTCTGGAGTCGCGTGCCTTGATTTGGGTACTTGTATAGCTAGTCATTGCAACTGCGACAAGAATACCAATGATAGAAATAACTACTAAGAGCTCAATCAATGTGAATCCTTTTTTCATAAATAACCTTTCGTGCCTATTCAGCACAAACTACATAATCTACGGTGTCATCTTTAGGTCCGGTAAAAGAGGAATAAATCGAACTACATCTGGTTTGAGAATCATGAATGTCAGAGTCGGAAATATTCTCTAGTTTGGCAACGAGGGCAAAGTTGTTGCGGTCAGTAGCAGAAGAATAATAGTGGTAGGTGACAGTCTTGGTTGAAGTTGAGGATGGGTCGAGGGGGAGATGACCCATGTAGGTGGTAGAGCCCCCTTTACTAAAGGCGGTGTCCCAAGCGCAGGTGGTGGTTCCATTGGTGCCGCAACCTTTGATTCGCCCTTTAGGATTATTTACGGTACTAAGGGGAAAACTTTGATAATCGCTGTAGTAGAGACGTAGAGATTGAGAGATAGCTTGGAGGTCACCTTTGCGTTTAGTATCGCGCGCTCTACCTCTAGCTGCAACCAGATTGGTAGTGACGATGGCAGTCAAGATCCCGATGATTGCGATGACAATAAGAAGTTCGATTAGCGTGAATCCCCTTTTTAAAAAGTTTTTCATAGGTTGCTACTGGTAATTTTGTAATTACAACTTGGCTCAGTACCACCACATCCATTTGTAGCGGGGAAGAAAATTTTTGGGTCCTCGGTGTTTTCGAGATGAGCATAGAGGGTATAGGTAGCTCCGCTTTTGACGTATTTATATGAAAATGAGCCTGGATCTATTGGGAGTTTGGCGGTGTAAATAGTGCCATTTGGATCGGTAAAAGGTAGTCCCCAAACCAGCGTGGCACTAGGGGGATATTCACGATGATCGTTCATGTAGGCTTCGAGACTTTTGGCGATGGTGGAAAGATCAGATTTGCGGGTAGTATCTCGTGCTTTGATCAGAGCAGTATGGAAATTACCGATACCCAAAACAGAAAGGAGACCTAGAATAGCTATGACGATTAAGAGTTCTATTAAAGTAAAACCTTTAAATATTCTTGTGGTCATATCAACAGTATGGCGAGTTTGACGAATGACGTCAAGTTTGCAATGATAGAGGTGATGAAACAAGGTCAGGTGGGTTTATTATTACTGATAATTGTAGGGGTTGTAGTAGCCCTTGTGATGTCTATTGCATCGCGCAGTTTGTCCGATACTATGTTGTCTAGGCAAGAACGAGAGAGTAGTGCCGCTTTTGCTGTAGCTGAGACGGGGGTAGAGAAGGCTCTTAATTCATTGCGTGCTGGAGGAACTCCCCCTAGTGGAGATCAAAATCTTAATGATAGCACTAATTTTGTCACGGGTAATTATCGAGTTGATCAACTAGCTTCATTTAATCTTTATGTCAAAGAACTCCAGACAGCCCAGCTCGATCTTGTGGGTCATAACCCAGTAGAACGACTGGTTATTTCTTGGACAAAAACTCTTGATGATAGTGAAAATATTGCTGGTTGTAATCCAAGCAGTGGTGGAGCTCCAGCAGGAATTGAAGTGATTCAAATACATGCGACTACGCCTCCTCCAATTGCCAATTATGCTTATTATGCCCCATATGGATGTTCTAATATGGGTGGATTTTTAAATAGTCAAGCAGGAAATCCGCTATATCACTCTAAAATTGAGTTTACAGTCGATCCGTTAACTACTATTGTCAGAATAAAACCTATTTATTCTGGGGCGACGATTTCTGTGAGTGGATCAAGTCTTCATACTCAATTATATCTTGTAAAGTCAAAAGCTAGCGGAGGAGATGCGCAAAAAGAGATAGAAGTAACGCGTGGTCTTGATGCTGCTCCATCAATTTTTGATTTTGCATTATTTTCTGGATCAAAGATAGTAAAATGATATCTACATGTAATATAAAAGGAGAGAAATGACCGCATATTTTGGACTCGATATTGGCTCTTCAAGCATCAAGGTAACTAAATCAAATTTGATGGGTAGTAAAACATTTAATGTTGAAGCTACAGGATTAATAGTTAACCCTATGGGGAGTGTGGATTTTACTGATTCTGATGTAGTTACTAAATTAAGTACGACAGTAAAACAATTACTGAGTGAGGCAAAAATAAAAGAAAAAAGAGTGGTTGTATCGGTGGCTGAGTCAAAAGTTTATAGTCGTATTTTGACTATGCCGATAATGTCAGAGGCCGAACTATCTTCTGCAATCAAATGGGAAGCTGAACAGTTTGTGCCCGTACCAGTTAGTGAAGTAGAGCTGGACTTTTCTATTATTGAACATCAATTAAGTGGTACAACTGATAAGAAAATGCTAGTTTATTTAGTAGCTGCACCAAAGAAATATTTACAATCAATGGTGGATTTTTTGATTAGGGTAGGGCTAGATCCTATTGCAATTGAGAGCGAAATGATTGCAATGGCACGGTCGATGACATTTGGTCAAACTCAATCAACAAGTCTGTTTTTGCATATGGGGGCAATGTCGAGTGTGATCGCGATAGTCGATGGCACAACACTAAGTTTTTCTTATGTAATTGAATCTGGTGGGGTAGCCTTGACCCGTGCTTTGTCACAAGCTTTGGTTCTACCTTTACCACAGGCAGAGGAATATAAGAGAACTTATGGGTTGGACGAAACTCAACTGGAAGGTAAGGTTAGGACGGGGTTATTGATTATTCTTAATGGAATCGTCAGTGAGATGCGGAAAGCGATGGAGTATCATTTATCATTTAGAAAATCCAGGGTGAAGAGAATAGTATTGTCTGGAGGTGGAGCTTATTTACCAAAATTTGGAGCTTATTTGTCTGATATTTTTAGTGGACTGGAAGTTGTAGTCGCTGACCCATATATTTCTGCTAAAGTGAGTCGAGGTATTACTTTACCAAGAGAAAAAGCAGTATATTCAATTTCAGTGGGACTATCACAAAGGATATTTTGATGGTAGATATTAAAACAAATTTACTCAAAAATCATCGGACTTTGAGTGAAAAAGATTATCGAAAAGAAAAAAACATTCTTAAATGGGCGATAGTTTCTTTGGTTATGACAGGTGTCATTGTAGTGGCACTTTCTATTTGGAACATAGTTTTGGTTGCAAAGTTAACGGGAATTGAAAAAGATATCACATCTACCTCAAAAGATATGCAGGGGTTAGTACAGATTAATTCTATGCAGTTATACTTGAAAAGTAGATTACAACTGATCACTGGTTTTTTGGCTGGTAGAACTGTAACACGAGAGGTATTACAAAAAATATTTTCTACTAATATCCCTGGAGCACATATTTCGAGTGTATCCTTTGAAAGTGATAAAATTTTGGCAGTTACGTATTTATCTGATTCAATATTTACTTTAAAAGATCTTCTAAATTATTATACTAATGATACAGGTTATTTTACCCAGACAGTTAGTCGTGGACTGTCCAGGCAAAAGGATGGAACTTATCAATTATTGTTAGCATTGACTTTACCAAAGGAAAGTAAATAAATATGTGGTTCAAAATGCATAAATTACTCGTAATAGCTGGTGGAATGTTTTTGTTTGATATGATGATAATTGCTGGAGGAATACTGCCGATCTATCAAAGTGCTAGTAGTATGAGGCATAAAATTGAGATAAAGTCCAGCGAACTTGAAACTTTGACAAATAAGGTTTTTATCCTCTCAAAACTAGATCTTAATGTTTTGAAAGAAAGAGTTGCAACTCTAAATAGTGCACTACCTCCACGTAAGGATATCTTGTTATATTTGACAAGTATTTCTGGTTTATCACAAGAGTTGGGATTGACGTTTGGTGGATTATCATTTTCGCCAGGAGATTTGACTGTAGCTAGCCAATCTGGGCAAAAAATTGCTAATACTACTTTAGGATTAGAGAGTTTGGAGACAGAAATTAAGATGCAAGGGAATCAGGAAAATGTATATACTTTTTTGCGCACAATTGAGGGTGTTTTGCCATTGATGCAAATCAAAGATATTAATGTCGTAATCCTTGGGGATGATCAATTTTCTTTGACACTCAAGTTGGGTATGCTCTGGGCTCTACCGACTGCCCCAGATGTGAAAGGAACAATTACCCTATTTGGAGTTGAAGAAGATAAGTATTTTTCTCAACTTGCTGAATATCGGAAATATTACGTTCCTAATAATGACCCGCTTCTCCCGCAGACCAATGAGAATTTATTTGCACCGTTTAAAATTACACCTCAACAGTAATATTTCCGTCATCCGAAAGTTGTGAACGTTCGCTTGATGTGTCATCATCTGTGGTTGAATTCGTTAAATTTGTTTCATTTTGTTGCGATTCATTTTCTGAGATAACGGAGATCCTGATGTGGATTCCGCGCTGAATTGCTATAACACGCATGATAGTGCGGATGGCTTTAATCACTTTACCTTCTTTACCGATGATACGACCGACGTCAGCTGGATTGACAGTAATAATATAGTTTGAAGTACTATCTTCGTCTTGAACGTCAATTTTCACGTCTTCTGGAACAGTGGTAATATTTTTAAGGATAAATTGTAAGATGTCTTGCATGGAAACTCCTTTTTATAATTATTTAGTAGATAAAGAATTTTTTTTGACTAGAGAGCGCACGGTCTCTGTGGGGCGCGCACCTTTAGCTATCCAGAGTTCATAAGATTTATGATCCAGGCGGAATTCTTTTGTAGGACTAAGTGGGTTATAGTAACCAATTTTGTCTGTAGGACGAGTGCCAGAGTTAGTTTTGTCTTCTACTACTACGATATGATATTGTGGTTGTCCCTTTTTACCAATTCTTGCGAGTTTGATTTTTAACATAGTGTGTATTGTATCAGGTATGAGTGATCATCTCAAGTGTGTTTTTGGCGGCATCTTCTTGGGCTAATTGTTTACTTTTGCCAATTCCCTCTGCATATGTTTGATCCCCTATCATAACTTGCATAACAAATTTTTTGTCGTGATCTGGACCAGACTCGGAAAGTAGATTGTATAGAGGTGTAGCTTTGTAACGAGACTGAGAAATCTCTTGTAAAAGCGACTTGTTGTCTTTGTAGGTTGCTGATTTGAGAACAATTGCGGCTTTGGTAAAGATATATTTAGTAAGGATTTTTACGCATGCGCCATATCCTTGATCAAGGTAGATGGCTCCAAGGAAAGCTTCGAAGGTATCTGCAAGGATAGATCTGTTTTGCCTACCTCCTGTTGCTTCTTCACCTTTACTCATCAGTAGAAGTTTGTCCAAGCCTAAGTGTAGGGCTGTTTCGCCGAGAGACTCTGTGCGCACGAGGGCTGCACGCATATTGGTGAGCATGCCTTCTTGGAAATCTGGGTAGTTGTTGTAGAGGAAATGTGATGTTGCGAGCTCTAGAACGGCGTCACCTAGATATTCTAGTCGTTCATTGGAATTCGTAAATTCTTTTGATTCATTCAAATATGAGCGATGCACAAAAGCGTTTTGAACAAGATGTGCGTTTTTTGGGGTGATTCCAAGTATTTTCATAGTTGTTTGCTTTTAAGTATAGTACCTAGCACACCATTGATAAAACTAGCAGAGTTTTCGGCACTAAATTTTTTAGCAATCTCTACTGCTTCATCAATGACCACTTTGGGAGGAGTATCCGAGTTCATTAGTTCTTCGGTTGCAACTCTCAGGATGGCTAGATCTATTTTATTGATATTTTTGAGAGGCCATTCTGGAGCGGCAGAGCTAATATGGTTGTCAAAGAGTGAAGTAAATCCAGGGACAAAACTAGAGGCAAACAGTTTCGCGACCTTTAATTCACGTTTTTTGTGTCTAGGGTCAGTTGAAGTTTTCATTATTGATTGCAGTTGGTGCAGAGTGTGTGGGATTTTTTCATCTGCTCACAATGCTTACATTTGACTAATTTGGGTAGGACCAATTTGATGCTAGCTCGTCGCTTACCTTGTCTGGCTGTGGACCATTTGCGTTTTGGTAGTGGTGTCATATAGGAGCTATTCTAACAGCATCGTAGGTTTCTTTCAATAACTTACTATCATAGATCGAGGCGAAGCGGAGACTAAAGAAACCGTGCTGACTTTCTCCAAATAGCTCTCCTGGTCCACGGTTGTCTAGATCATAGAGGGCGAGCTTCTCCCCATTTGATTCTTTGACGAAATATTGGAGACGGG
>Ga0210057_1002959_pt1 | contig 23778 bp, 19 predicted proteins | sample CryGeyCG2114_010_2_FD_183968 | JGI IMG/M metagenome (GOLD analysis project Ga0210057, IMG submission 183968) | Groundwater microbial communities from aquifer - Crystal Geyser CG10_big_fil_rev_8/21/14_0.10 (SPAdes) (version 2) | ecosystem: Environmental > Aquatic > Deep subsurface > Groundwater ...
TCAATGAAAGCAATCGAAGAAAAATATAAAGATAAAGAGATGAGCATGGATCTGATTTTGGAATTGCATGGTATCATCACAAAAGATACCCTTGACTCAGATGGAAATAAACCTCGAATGCGAAAAGAAGGAGAACCTATTTATGTAAACGATAAACTTACCGGAGAAATATATCATAAGGGTCCAGAGGTCAATTTTGTTGAAAAAGAACTAAAGAAACTTATCAAATTTGCGAATGACGACTTGAAGCAAGAAGCTTTCTTGCACCCCATCATAAAGGCGATTATGATTCATTTTTGGATAGGATACCTTCACCCTTTTACTGATGGGAATGGTAGGTTAGCAAGACAACTCTTTTATTGGTATCTGATTAAACACGGATATTGGGCATTTGTTTATTTACCCATATCAAAAATTATTAAATTATCACCAAAGCAATACATCTTAGCATATGTGTATAGTGAACAAGATGATAATGATTTGACATATTTCATAGATTATAATGTCAAAAAAATTAAACTTGCTTTGATGGATTTCAAAAAATATGTAAATAGACAATCGCAAGGAAATACAAAAATGAAAAAAATAAGTGAACAGAAATATAAATTAAATATGAGACAAGTTCAATTACTTCAATACTTACATGGAGATCCCGATGAAAGAACAAATCTCACAATCCATATGAACATAAATCAAATAGCAAAAATGACAGCAAGCAAAGACCTAAAGGATTTAGAGGAAAAAGGTTTTCTTAGTTCTCAAAAACAAGGCAGACATGTGTACTACTATGGAACAGAAAAAATTAAAACTTTGTTCTAATGTAAAAAATCTTAATACATATATCATTGATTTCCCCCTCCTCTTCCCGTACAATACAATCACACAAATATTCAGCGGAATCTGTATATTTCTGTGTAATCCCTGAATATGATCCTCTCCTCACAAGATACAGAATCAATCCCAGATCGTCTCGTTGCACCAGAAATAGAAGAGACCGAAATCGATATGGATATCAATCTGCGTCCACAGACGCTCTTTGATTTTGTTGGACAGGAAAAGATAAAAGAACCCCTCTCCATCTCAATAGAAGCCGCTAAGGGCAGAAATGAGGCTATGGAGCATGTCCTGCTGTACGGCAACCCAGGATTAGGAAAAACCACGCTTGCAGGTATTATTGCCAGCGAAATGGGCGTAAAGATAAAAACAACGGCAGGCCCAGCACTCGAACGGGTAGGTGATATTGCAGCAATCCTCACAAACCTCGGCCGTGGCGATATTCTCTTTATAGACGAAATCCACCGCATGAACAAAACCATCGAAGAAGTCCTCTATAGTGCAATGGAAGACTATGTCCTCGATCTTATTGTCGGCAAAGGCCCAGCAGCACGGACGCTTCGCATGCCACTCGAACGTTTTACCCTCATCGGCGCTACGACAAAAATGAATCTTCTCTCTGGACCATTGCGCGACCGCTTTGGACACGTGTATCATCTGGAATTTTATGAACCAGAAGATATGGAAAAAATAGTCCACCGCAATGCCCGCCTTCTCGAAGTAACCATCGCTGACGAAGCAACAAATCTCATCGCAGGACGCGCAAGGAGAACCCCGCGTATCGCAAATCGCCTCTTGAAACGTGTCCGAGACTACGCAGAAGTAAAACACGACGGCACGATATCGCTCCAAGCAGCACATGGTGCACTCGACATGCTCCTCATAGATGAACACGGTCTCGATGAAGTGGACCGAAAAATTTTGAAAACAATTATCAGTGGATTTAACGGTGGCCCTGTAGGATTGAACACGCTCGCAGCAGCAACCGCAGAAGAAATGGAAACCATAGAAACTATTTACGAACCGTATCTCATCCAGATCGGCATGCTCGAACGCACCCCCCGAGGAAGAAAAACAACCCCACGCGCGCATGACCATTTTAGTGCCATTGTAACAACGCAGACAGCACTGTTGTAAGAGAGTTCGTATATTAGAATTTTATTAGAAATTAGGAATTTGAAATTATTTATATGTCTGTCGCTATTCCCCTGTATGTATTTCTCTTTCTCTTTCTCATTTTTTTTGCGATATTTTTGATATTCGCACTTATTGATTTTTATCATGTGGTCATGACAGCATCGTTTACGATTGTAAGTTTTACCATGTCTTTCTTTATTTTGGCTCTCACTGTCCTCACCATGTATCTCACAATGTCTCTTCTTGTCGATGTCAATTGGACCACGGCAGTCATTGTGTTTGATTCCTCTTGGTTTACTGGCCCTAGCGGGACATCATTTTAATCGTTCTCCTATGCATCTCGGCGAACTTATCAAACAAAAATCGTACGAACAAATTGTGTACGAAATCAGACGACATCCGATCACGTTTATTCCTATCGCATTTCTTTTTTTGGTCCTCCTCCTCGTCCCCGTGATTCTCTATGCCCTCATTTCCAGAATCTTTCCAGAATTACTCATGGGGCCTCGTTCCTACCCACTTCTTGTCCTTTTGGTGAGTGCCTATACACTCACCATGTATCTTTTATTTTATGTTCGTTTCATCGATTATTATTTAGATCTTTGGATCGTGACAAATGATAGAATCATTGATATAGAACAGCACAATCTGTTTGCTCGATCTATCACAGAATTAGATCTCTTCCGTATCCAAGATGTCACTGTAGAAATGCACGGAATGTTTGCGACACTGTTCAATTATGCAGATGTGAGTGTCAAGACAGCATCGTCAAACACACACATTGTATTCTATGCAGTCGCGCATCCAAACAAAATCAGAGAAGATCTCATAAAACTTTCTGAGGAAGATAGAAAATATCATCAACGCGACGAAGCAATGTAATATGGATATATCGTTTTTTCAATTTTCTCTCCTTGTACAAGGTGTTGTCGTATATCTTTTACTCATCAATACCATTGCCTTCATCATGTTTGGGGTAGATAAAATTCAAGCACAACGAGGAAACTCGCGAACACCTGAAAAAGTACTGTGGTTCCTGTCACTCTTGGGTGGCACGCTTGGAGCATTGTTTGGAATGAAACTCTTTCGTCACAAAACAAAAAAAATATCATTCCAAATCGTACTTTTGCTCATTTTTATGTTACAAATGGGCCTGATCATTCTCCTCTTTCGTCAGATGATGTAAATATGTTACAATCGCAAGACGCATCTACTTACTCACTATTTCATATGTTATGAACCAATCAATGAAAAGCGGTCTTATCTGGGGAGGTGTTATTCTCGGTATTGTGGCTCTCGTCTGGCTCCTCGCAACTCTTGGCAGTGGCAATGCAGGAAGTGGTGGCGACCAAACACTCGGTGACACTGTCAAAACAACTGATCATATTCAAGGACCTACGAACGCAAAAGTTACTCTTGTCGAATATTCAGATTTTGAATGCCCCGCATGTGGCGCGATGTATCCAATCGTCAAACAACTGTCACAAGATTTCCCAGATACGCTTGCGGTAGTCTATCGACACTTCCCACTCAAAACTATTCACCCAAATGCAATGCTCGCATCGCAAGCAGCAGAGGCAGCCAGCATTCAAGGAAACTTTTGGGAGATGCACGATGTCCTCTTCAATACACAAAAACAATGGGAAGGACTTACCGATCCTACCGACTTTTTTGTCAGTCTTGCCACCTCTCTCGGACTCTACAGTACGCAGTTCAAAACGGATCTTACAAGTTCATCAGTCGAAACAATCGTCAACGAAAGCTACAATCGTGCATCAGCCATGAAACTTCAAGGAACCCCAACATTTTTTCTGAACGGTGATGCAATCCAAAATCCAGGATCATACCAAGCATTCAAAATTCTTATTCAATCAACCCTTGATGCACAATAATCTCTATGGACACACCCTCAACATTAGATCAAAAGCCACAACAAAAACCAACAACGCACATAAAATGGGCAGTATTCTTTCTCATCATATCACTACTTGGATTTGTTGATTCCACGTATTTGGCCGTAAAAAAATTGTCAGGTTCCCCTGTCACCTGTACGATTGTGCATGGCTGTGACACAGTGACGAGTAGTAGCTATTCAGAAATATTTGGCATTCCTGTTGCGCTTTTTGGATCACTTTTTTATCTCGCAATTCTCGTCCTTTCAATTGCATATCTTGATAAGAAAAAAGAAAGATTGCTTTCCTGTATTTCAAAACTCACATGGATTGGTTTGTTCGCATCTATCTACTTCATGGTTGTACAATCTATTATTCTCCACGCGTACTGTATCTACTGCATCGGATCCGCCATTACATCTACACTGCTCTTTATCACAGGTATGACGTATCTGAAGAAAAATAAAATGACAAAGATACCACTACCACCAGAGCAAACGGAAACAATATAAGAAACAAAAAAAGACTCCAAGACTAGATATTTTTAAGTCTTTTAATCTTATTTCAACGTAGTTGAAATGTAATCTTCAAATATTTCCACACAAACTTGACGATATCCTCACAGCTCGGTAATCTACTTTTAGGCCTGTCCGTCACCCACTTCTCCAGCTCCTGAGGAGGCTCCCATGAAACACGGACTCATCTCTTCGGCCCTCGCCTTAATTCTGGTCGGCATCTTCGCCAGCCAGAGTGCACAGGCCGCGTGTCAGCGCGTCCTGATCTACGACGAGTCGCACGGTGAGTGCTACGTGCGCATGTACTGCGACGATGAGGATCTCCCGACCAACGAGCCGGTGTGCTTCTCGAGGGAGACCGAACTGTGTCTCTTCTGGGGGTTGTGCGAGATCGCATGAGCGACGACGCACCGCCGACACAAACACCGTCATCCGGACAACGCTTCAGAGGGGAGCGTCGTCCGGATGACAGCGACAACTTTTTTTGCGAAAAAATTCTAGATTTTGTATACTTCCTTTATCATGTAATTTTTCATTCTTAAAGGGGGGATATGAAACAAGACATCATTCTTTTTCTTTGCACACTAAGCATCCTTGCGAGTGTGTTTTTATTTTCTACAAGTGCAAAAAGTGATGCACCGAGTATTGTTATCACAGAAATAGGGGCGACAGAACCCAGTGGCGATGAATGGGTGGAAATATACAATGCCAGTGATGCTCCTATAGATCTCACAGGATGGAAATTTCTGGAAGCAAACACCAACCATGGACTCACACTGGTCCAAGGAGATGACGCAACCATAGCCTCAGGACAGTATGCCGTCATCACACAAAACAATGGACAATTTCTTACGAAATATCCAAATATCACCGTACCTATTTTTGATAGTTCCTGGAATACATTGAATGAAGGTGGTGAAGAAATAGGTCTCAAAAATGCACAAGGAGATATCATAGAACAATTTACCTATATCAATGCAACAAATTTTTCTCTTGAACGAATAGATCCAACTATACAAGATTACGGTGCAACAAATTGGAAAGAACACCCAAACGGGAATACAGTGGGAAAACAAAATTATTGGCGGGTGAATAACGAACCTGCCGATACAAACGAACCACCAATTGCACTGTTTACTATTTCTACCTCCACGACGAACGTCAACACAAATATATTATTTGATGCGACAAGCTCAACTGACGACACCAGCATTGCATCTTACATCTGGGACTTCGGAGATGAGACAAGTGGTGCAGATGCAATAACCCCACACGAATACACAAACGCAGGATCATATACCATAACACTGACGGTCACTGATACAGATGGACTGAGTAGCAATACGTCTACTCTGATCACCATTCTTCAAAACGAAATTCAAGAAGAAACACCCACACCAACAACCAGCTCCTCAATTCGAATCAACGAGTTTGTACCAAATCCAAATACAGACGAGCATGAATGGATAGAATTGTTCAATACTACCACATCGACAGCTTACCTCACAGGATGGACACTTCACGACGGCGCCGGCGTCATCGTTTCGCCAACGTCGACGATTGATGCGAATGGATTTATAGTCATAGAACTTTCTACAAACAAACTCAACAACAGCGGAGACCTCATTGCACTCTTTAACCCAGAAAACCAGAGTGTCGACAGTGTTGCATACGGAAATTGGGAAAACGCAACAGTCGACGTACCAGAAAAAGGAAACGCACTCGCTATAGATGAACGTGGTACATGGCAAAAAACAACCACACCAACCAAAGGAGAAAAAAATAGTATCACAGCACCAACACCAACAGAAACGCCCGCACCATCATCTGGTGGTGGAGGAGGAAATATAATTGTGCCGACAAAAACATATGAAGAAGGTGTCGTAGTGATAAATGAACTTGTTTCTGATCCACAAGATGGTGAAGAAGAATTTGTAGAATTATTTAATACCAGTGACGAATCTATTTCTCTGAAAGGCTGGTGGGTAGAAGATGGCAGTGAAGCAAAAACCACGCTCAATGGCGATATCAACGCACATGGATTTTTTGTCGTCGACTCACCCAAAGGAAATCTAAACAATAGTGGTGACGAAGTATTTCTCATTGACCCAGGTGGAAAAGAAATTGACCGAGTCACGTATGGCAATTGGGATGATGGCAACACAAGCGACAATGCACCAATCGCACAAGATCCATTAAGTCTTGCACGACGTCTTGATGGCCTTGATGCAAACAACGATTTTTATGATTTTGTTCTCACTGACACGATTACAAAAGGAAAAACAAATATTATTTCTCTCAATACCACAGATGGCACAGGAACAGGACAAATTCTTGGAACCAAAATATTTTCTAGTAGTGTTCACATCAATGAAATATATCCAAATCCGCCTGGATCTGATAGCGATGATGAATTTATTGAACTCTATAATGCTGGCGCAGAAACCGTCGACATCACCAATTGGAAACTCGGTGATAGTTCGAAAAAACGGTACACCATAACAGACGGACATCTGACACCAGGCGCATATTTGGTACTAAAACGCGCCACCACTGGCATTGCACTCAACAACAGCGGTGGTGAAGAAGTAGGTCTCTATGATCCCAATGGTGCGATGGTCGAAAAAACACACTTTACCGGGAGTGCAGCAGAAGGACAAAGTTGGGCACGAAAAGAAGATGGCTCCTGGGCATGGACGACCGAAGTCACTCCGAGTGAAGCAAATGTTATAGAAGGAAAAAGTGCTGCACCGATTATTGCAATCACGGTTGATCCAGAAGTTGCTGTCGGACAACACGTTCTTTTTGATGCATCCGACACTACGGATCCAGAATCCGAAACCATTACGTTTGTGTGGACATTTGGAGACAACAGTACTGATGAAGGTGACATCGTAGAACATGTATTCAATACAGAAGGAACCTATACTGTCACACTTGCAGCAACCGATGCGTCTGGCAATACGAGTAGCAAAGAAGTTATTGTTTCTGTCAAAAATACACTCTCGTTTGCAGGTGGATTCAAGGCAACAACGCCTGTAGACAAAATAGAGATTTCTGAAATATTTCCAAACCCACAAGGATCTGATACCACAGAGTTTATAGAACTTTACAATCCAACAGACACAGCAATCGACCTCACCGATATAAAACTTGATGACGAAGAAGGTGGCTCACGCGCATATACGATTCCAAAAGATACAACGATTGCACCTGGCGCCTACATGGTCTTTGGCAGACAAGATACAAAACTTGCACTGAATAATACCAGCGATAGCGCGCGCATTCTCTATCCAGACGGAACGGTTCTTCGTGATGTTCGTTTTGATGATGTCCTCGAAGGACACAGCTATGTGAGAGACGAAAATGATGAATGGACATGGACCAGCACTCTTACACCGGGTGAAGCAAATATTGTTTCTCCCCCGGACGATACAAAAAAAACAAAAACAACAACTACAAAAAGTAAAATGGTAAAACCGGTGATAGCAACCACACTTGCAGGACTTCGAAATGAAGACATCGGTGATATGATTACCACGACAGGAACTGTTGCTGTCCTCCCAGATGTATTTGGATCGCAATATTTCTATATGGTTGCAGCAGCAACATCCACAGATACAGAACCAGCTGGTGTACAAGTCTATATGAATAGTAAAGCATTTCCAGACATGGACCTTGGCGATGTCATCCAAGTTACAGGAGAAATTTCTGAAATATCAGGAGAAACACGGGTAAAAACAAGTGGTGAACAAGATATTAAGGTTCTTGATCATGAGGCACTCCCCAATGCAAAACCTGTAGACATCGCAACAATCAATGAAACATACGAAGGAAGTCTTATCGAAGTCCATGGCGAGATAACAGAAATAAAATCATCCTATATGTATGTTGACGATGGCAGTGATGAAATCCAAGTGTATTTCAAACGCGGCGCAGGTATCAATCCAAAAACATATCAACTCGGAGATCTGGTAAACGTCGAGGGCATTGTAAGCCAAACAAAAAGTGGGTATAGACTCCTACCACGCACGGCAACTGATATTGTAAAAACTGGGGTCGTTGAAGATGTGATTGTAAAAAAAGAAGCAACCAAAGAAGAAAATACTAAAGAACTTACACAAAAATATCTTACGGCAACAGCCGGAGGTATCACTGCAATTCTTGTAGGATTAGTGGCAAAAATTGAGAATAGCCCATTCAAAAAAATCATCTTGTTTTTCAGAAGAAAAAGAAAAGAAGAATAAAAAAAACATCCGTACCTCCTCACTCTCTCTCGAACATATTCGAAAGAAAGTGAGCAGCGGATATTTTTCCTCTTCCGTTGCTCGGTTGTGGGGACAGTTGAGTACTCCGAGCGGCGGTACGACGAAAATCATTCGTCGCTCCCGAGACAGTCCCCGAAGATCTCCAACCACACGGCCTCGACCGTACCCGGGAACACACTGGAGAGAGCTTCCGCTCCAACTCCTACACCGAAGAGAAGAGCAGACTTGAACAGCCGAACCAACATCTTGCACCTCCGTCGCTGTGCATGATATATCAATGGTACTCCTTCTAAAAAAAATGTAAATAAAAAATTCCAGTGAACAAGAAAAATCTGCTATAATAGAATCACTCTTATGGAAGCAAATATTTTTCTTCAACTTGCCATCTTGTTTGGTCTCACCGTGTCCATTGCATTTGTCATGCGACTCCTGAGACAACCACTCATGATCGCATATATTATTTCCGGTATGATCGCCGGACCTCTTTTTTTACAAACAATCGGAGGACAGGAAGAAACATTTAATACGCTTGCAAAATTTGGTGTGGTGTTTCTCTTGTTTCTGGTAGGACTCAGTCTCAATATTTCCCATATACGAAATATTGGGAAGATCTCACTTATTGCAGGACTTACACAATTTATATTCACATCTACGAGTGGTTTTTTTATTCTTCGAATGCTTGGCTTCAGTGTTTCTTCTGCGACATATCTTGGTGTAGCTATTACATTTTCAAGTACCATTGTCATTGTAAAATTGTTGAGTGACAAAAAAGATAGTGAATCAGTTTACGGGCGACATGTTCTCGGTGTCATGATCATACAAGATATCATTGCTGTGATGGTTATGTTGTTTTTGACTACAAATGGATCCGATATGCCACTCACAGAGACGATCAAGATCATGGCATTCCGAGCCTTTGCGATCATTGGATTCATTATTATTCTTTCCAAATTTCTTATTCCTCGCATACTCGACCATGTTGCGACATCATCAGAATTTCTATTTATTTTTACCCTTGCGTGGTGTTTTGGTATTTCCAGTTTAATGAATTGGGCAGGATTTTCTCTAGAAATTGGTGCAATCATCGCAGGTATTTCACTCGGGTCATCCCCATATCAATCAGAGATTAGTAGTCGTATCAAACCACTAAGAGATTTTTTTATTGTTCTCTTCTTTATCATTCTCGGGAGTGAAATGGGCATTACGAATAGTAGTAGTCTCATTCTTCCAGGACTTATTCTTTCTCTGTTTATTATTTTTGGAAACCCATTCATTTTGTACTACACCTTTCGCCTCCTCAAATTTACCAGAAGAAATAGTTTTCTTGCAGGGGTAACAGCAGGACAAGTCAGTGAATTTGGTTTTATTTTAATTTTTACTGGTGTTCAACTTGGTCATCTCAATGGAATCGAATTACCACTCTTTACCATCATTGCCCTCACTACCATTTTTGTTTCTTCGTATGCGATTACGTACAATGAACAATTGTACAAATGGATTCGTCCGCTCCTTGATACATTTGGGTTAGATAGATTTCAACAAAAAGAACAACATGCAAATATATACGATGTATGGGTCGTGGGATATCACAGAATAGGATGGAAAATTTGTGAATCTCTCGCCAAAGAAAAAAAAACATTTGCTGTGATTGATTACAATCCAAAATCAATTGCAAAATTGCATCGAAGAAATATCCCTGCCTTTTTTGGCGATGTCGCAGATGTTGAATTTTTGGAATCAATCCCTCTTGAAAAAGCAAAGATGATTCTCCTTACCATTCCAGAACCAGATGATCAATTGACTATTATCAAACATATTCGAATGAAATCAGAGAGTATCTATATCATTGCAAATCTATACCACACAAACCAACTCGAAGAACTCTATCAAGCAGGAGCAAATTATGTTATGATGCCACACCTGCTTGGAGGACAATGGATTTCTCAAGTGATAGAAGAACGACCATGGACAAAAAAAACCTTTATCGATCTCAAAAAAGAACAGAGAGAAGAAATGAAATTACGCTTTACCGTTGGGACTGAAGAAATATAAAAGGTCATAAATAAGTTGAAGTTCTCCCAGTTGGGGCATATACTTTCTTGACAGCACGAAGAGCACTTGCTATAATCGTCTCACGTTTTTTGGGCCAGTAGCTCAGTTGGCTAGAGCGCCTCGTTTGCACCGAGGAGGTCGGGGGTTCAATTCCTCTCTGGTCCACCAGAAAGCAAGCAATAAGCACGTAATAATTAGCAACCCACTTTTGTTATTTGTTTCCAGCTTATTGCTTGTTTTTATGCCGAGGTAGCTCAGTGGTAGAGCAGAGGCCTGAAGAGCCTCGTGTCGAGAGTCCGATTCTCTCCCTCGGCACCACACCAACGTGAGTGAAAGGCACAGCCTTTCCTCAAAAAGGTGAACAGAATAACAATGCCTCGGAGTGTAGCTCAGTTGGCTAGAGCACCTGGTTTGGGACCAGGGGGTCGAAGGTTCAAGTCCTTTCACTCCGACAAAAAAAACAGCGTTATAAAAAACGCTGTTTTTTTTAATATAAAATATAAATACAAAATACAAAAACCACCCTGGTAAAGAGGGTGGTTTTTGTTAGAACCATACAGTAGATCCGACGGACTTGGCCGACCGGAAATATGCAAATAGTATATCACAACATATCTCTGTTGTATAGAATGTGGGGTGGGGACTATTCTCTCCGAGCAAGGTATCAAAAAACAGTCCTGTTGAACTGTTTTTTTGGAGCGGTAAACCAGATTCGAACTGGCGACCTCTTCCTTGGCAAGGAAGCGCTCTAACCAACTGAGCTACTACCGCACGTCTTCATTCGGCTTCGCCGAATTGCGCCGTGCAGGCTCCTTTATGATAGCGTTGTTAGATATCAGTAAGAAACCTATTTCTGAATCTTCTTCCTGAATGGGATTTTAAATACTTCTCAAATCGTACAGCCTCTGCTTCTGTGATAAATCCACAGAACCAGACAAGTGCAACGGGCAATCTTGTCGCCGTACTACTACTTTTGCCTTCTTGATGTTCTTGTAATCGTTTTTCAAGTCTTTGGCAATGCCTGTATAATGGTCACCGTCTGCGCATTTGAGAATGTACACAAAGTGAATCATAGAACTAGCCTGCCATGGCGCGATCACGACTGCAAGTCGTGATGTAGCCTGGTTGCGGGGACCGGATTTGAACCGGTGACCTCCGGGTTATGAGCCCGGCGAGCTGCCAGACTGCTCTACCCCGCGGTATTCTGACATGGTGCTTCGCACCATCGCGTTGAAAGCAAAGATACTTTGCCTGCAACGTGACGAGCGAAGATAATTGTTGTGTGAGCGGGTAGCGAGAATCGAACTCGCGTCTTCTGCTTGGAAGGCAGACATAATAAGCCATTATACAATACCCGCATCGGTAATGTACGGAAGAAAGAATACCGCATATCAGTTTTTTTGTCAATAAAATACCTGTCCATGGACAAAACCTTATTTTTATGGCTTACTTATGCAACCTATGAGCCTACATACAGACCATATCCAAAGACAAAAAGACGTCTTGATAATCCGTTCACATATTCTCAAAACAATTCGAGAGTTCTTTTGGCAAGACGGTTTTTTGGAAGTCGAAACACCCCTTATACTTCGCTTCCCAGGACAGGAACCGTATCTTTCACCCGTAGAGCTGATCATTCATGATGATAGAAAAAATGAGCACCAGGCTTTTTTGCATACGTCACCTGAATACACAATGAAAAAAATGCTTGCTGCAGGATTCGACAATATTTTTTTTCTTGGAAAAACATTTCGTGATTACGAATCATTTGGTGGCACCCACAATCCAGAGTTTACGATGCTAGAATGGTATAGAGTCAGTGCGAGTATGTTTGATATCATGAAAGATGTTGAATCGTTGTTTCAGGAACTGCAACAAACATTGGAGAAATTGGAAATTGGAAATTGGAAATTTTTGACATTTGAAAAAGTTTCGATGAAGGACCTGTGGCAGCAGACGATAGACGTAAATCTCGACAACCATCTCACACAAGAAACAATGTTTTCTCTCTGCAAAAGACGTGGCTACAATGTAGCGGATGAAGAATCATATGAGGACTTATTTTACAGAATTTTTTTGAATGAAATTGAGCCCACATTCTGTAATCAAAAATCTAAAATCATAATTTACAACTACCCCGCACCAATGGCAGCACTTGCAAGACTCTCTGACACAGATCCCGGATACGCCGAACGATTTGAAGTCTATATAGATGGCATGGAAATCGCAAATGCATTTTCTGAACTTACAGACGGAAAGGAACAGCTCAAACGATTGCAAGAAGAACAAGCACTTCGAAAAAAACTGGGCAAAACAATATATGATATCGATATGGACTTTATCGAAGCTGTCGGAAAATTGCCAACATGTGCAGGAATTGCGCTTGGTGTCGACAGACTTGTTCAAGTATTGACTGGTTGCAAAAATATCGATGATGTTTTATCACTTCCCATGTCAAACATGTTTGAATAGGGTTACGCCTTGGCAATACTCCACAGCAAATCAAATTGTTTTTTGAAACTATCTATCATCTCTGATTTTCTATAAAAGGTAACCACAGGATCTTCTCCCCAATACACGATAGCTGCCAGTGAACCACAAATGAAAGTTTGCATTGGAGAGTAATGTTGTTTTGGCAAAAACTTAAGTTTATTATATGACAAATCAGGGTCACCATTTTTTTGTATTTCCATCACCGCTTCTTCTCTGTGATGCTCATAAAATAAAATTCTAGATTGTGTTTTTGCATCAGCCCGTGCCTGAGCATATGCATTATAAAAATCAGCAACTTTTTTGTCAGTTCCACCTTCGCCATACCCTCCACCAATGACATAGCTCGTATTCCCTTCTTTGTTTTCTTTGAGGAGGACATTGTAATAAAATTTTTCTACTTCTTCCCAACCAGAATATGTTTGAACTTCTTGATCCCAAAAAAAGTCAAACTTTTTTTTGAAACCTGCCACTATTTCCGGACGCTCATACACAGTTGAAACAGGGTTTTCACCAAAATACGTGATGATAACCTTGTGTTTATATACATGAATTTCTGTTGGCTCAGAATATGTCTCTGGCAAAGTTTTAACTTTTATTAAATCCTTAGCGTTTTTACCAAATTCTTCAACTTGACTCCCAAAATATGGTGCGTGTTGTTCAAAAAATAATGCATGTTTATAAATACCGTTGGCAACCAACAGCTTATTGTGCTCAAAAAATAATGTATCAACTTTATCTCGACTAGATTCTTCCCCATACCCAGCACCAATAACATATTCTGTATCACCTTCTTCCAGTTCAGAAGGAATTGTGATATTAAAAAGTTTATGTATTTCTTTCCACCCTGAATATGTCTGAACTTCTTGATTCCACAAGTAATCAAAATACCCTTTAAAAGAATCGAAAATTTCCTTTTTATCAAAATAAATAATTGTAGGTTCATCCCCATAAAGAATAAAACTCGTTTTTCCTCTATACAAATTTATTTGCATTGGTATAGGAAGAATAGTACTAAATTTTTTTAATTTACTTATTTTGAAATCTGGATCCCCTGCCATCTCAAACCGTTTCTTTATAAGGTCATAAGAATCCTTATAAATAAGCATACTATTTTTTACACCTTTCTTTATTCTTTCCGTATGGAAGGTGTCATAAAAGTTTTTTATTTCTGTACTATTGTTTCCCAAAGAAGCGCCGAGGACAAAATACTCATCATCTTCTTCAAGTTCTCCAAGCATGTTGTAAAAACATCGATGCAACGCATCAAGACCAGTTTCTATCACCACTTCTTGATTCCAAAGATAATCAAAATATTGTGTAAATGCTTTTGCAATTTCTTTACTTTTTATATTGATAACAAGAGGATTTTCTTTGTCCGTGACGATAGAGCAGACATCACCCATGATATAAATCCACATAGGCATGCTGAAATCTTGAGGCATATATTTTACCTCACAAAGATCTAATGCATTTCTACTATCCAAGATTGATATATCTACATGCTTGTCATACAGACATTTGAATGCTACGCCTTTTTTGATTCTTTTTTTATGATATCCCTCCCAATACGTGTTCAGATCTTCTTGCACAGAAAATTTTGTAGCGCCAAATACATACGTGGTAGCACCAGCAGGAAGATTGAGTGATTGATCATTTACTTTTTTGATTGACTCGATACCTTCTAGAATACTAATTTCTCTTGGGCCTTCCAATTGTTTTTCTTTTAGTATTTGTGCTATATGCTGAGCTAATTGTTTCTTCTGTTCTATCTCTTCTACCAACACATCAGGACTATTCACCACAAAATTGGCAACTCCTTTTATAATTGTCTTTGTAATTAAATTTCTCTTCAAAAATTCTTCCAAAGAAGTATATACAATATTACGATGTAATCCTGTCTTTTCAATAATTTCTCCAGCCTTTACTTTTCCTAAATCAAACAGAGACAAATATACTTCTATCTCGTTTTTACTAAACCCTAAAGAATGCAATTCTTTTTCTATCATAGTATCACTTTTTTTATGACAGTGGAATTGTACTGTGTGTAGCCATTTTTGTCAATTTATCAAAGCAAAGTATCAAAAAATGTGACTATTATTTGGCTTAAACTAGCGAAATACTATTGACATGTCTGCCAAATTATGATAATACCTAATAACAAAAAGGAAACAGGATCAAATCGGGAAGAAGTGTATTGCAAACAGTTGAAATATACTTCTTCCCGATACACGTCGACCAAAGTGGTTTGCGTGAAAGGGGAAAGTCAGCAGGCACTTAGTCCTGTAGCCTTCAAGGAGGCATCATGCGTTCTTTTATCATCTTCTGGTTCATCATCCTCGCCCTCTTCAACACCGGGAAGGAGGTGAAAGCCATCACGAGTGGGTTCATCAATGTCGAGGCCACGGCAGACAGCTCGGGCGTCGTCCCGACCATCAACGGCCTGTTGAGCAAGACGCTCAACGACGAGTTTGGTGTCGAGGCCTTCTTCCTCATCACGAAGGGATGGGAGGAGGTCTATGCCGGTCCGACCTGGACGCCGCTCGAAGGCCTCACCCTAGGGCTGTCGGCCGGCACCCAGCGCGTCGATAAGGGGGACTTCGAACCACGTTTCACGACGTCCGTCCTGGCCAACTACGAAGGGTTCTCCTTCCTGGGGAACTTCGAGTGGGACCTGACCGGCGTCGACGGCATGTGGTACAAGGCCATCGCCGCGTACCAAGTAACGACGTGGCTCAAGCTCGGCATCGAAGGTCGGAGACACAAGGGCATCGGCCCACACCTCGCGCTGGCGATCGGTGAAACCCAGGTCACCGCCTGGGTGACCTGGGTCCCCTTCGACCCAGAGAGGAAGTCGGACATCGCCCGCACAATGGCGGGCATCAAATACAGCTTCTAACACAATACCCAAGGAGGTATATGGCTGCACTGGGCTGGCCACCCCTGTCCGCTGGATACAGAGAGCGCCTTGCTCAAAAATCCAGCGCTCTCATTGTGCACCCAACAAACGTTGGTTGTAGATATGTGAGGTCATAGGATATTCAATCCAGCTCTTACCAAGCTGGATTTGCTCTTTTCTACAGTTGCCAAAAAAAGAAAATTGTGCTAGTATTCCCTTCGTTAAAGTTATTATAAATGTATATTTCTTAATCGTTAATTGTTTTTTCTCGTATGGGAAGTACAGATGATATCAAAAAAGGACTGGTTATAAGAAAAGACGGGAACCTCTATGTGGTGTCTGATTTCAACTTCGTCAATCCAGGAAAAGGAGCTGCATTTTATAAAACAAAAATGAAGGATATCAGTGCAGGCAAAACGATTGAGGTGACCTACAAAAGTGGAGAAGGTATCGATACTGTTGATGTGCACAGACAAACATTGCAATTTCTCTACACTGGCACTGATCGACATTCGTTCATGAATAAAGATTCGTATGAAACGCTTGAGGTCGATGCAGATGTTGTAGGAGAGGATGCAAAGTATTTAAAAGAAGGACTCGATGTCGTCGCAGCAATGCATGATGGAAACATTGTCGCAGTGGAATTACCAAAGAAAATTCAATACACAGTAAAAAATGCACCACCAGCAGTAAAGGGGGATACGGCAAGTGGCAATGTCACGAAGGATGTCGTTCTAGAAAATGATCTCGAAGTGAAAGCACCTATCTTTATCAAAGAAGGTGACGAAATATTAATCAATACAGAAACAGGCGACTACGGCGGACGAGTGAATGAATAAATCACAAAACATATAACAAGTAATAGATAAATTACCACCGGCAAAGAGCTGGTGGTTTTGTTTATAATTGATTTAATTCATAATACTATTCTGCACCAAAGAGGTTTCAAGGGGAAAGCTGTTTGAGCCTCAGCACTTGCCAATGAGTACGTACTTAGCGCCTCCACAGGAGAGTTCTTTCCCTTGACACTTTTTGTTCCTTTTTGGTGACAAAAAGGAAGGAAGAAATTACTATACGTTATCCATCAACAAAACTACTATATCAATTTTTCAACAGCAGCAACAATAGCAATACGATCAATCCCCGCCGCCGCATACAACTCATCCCATTTCCCAGAAAGCTGATATTCTTTCACCCCAAGATCTGTACACGCATCGAGGACAATCTTTTTTTCTTGAAGGGCTTTTGCAAGTTGCGATGCAAGTCCTGAATGCGTGTTATGGTCCTCCACCGTCACAAGTTTTTTGGTTTTTTTGAGTGATGTGAAGAGTGGCGTATCAAATTGTTTGATCGAACTCACAATCACTACTTCTGCAGAAATTCCTTTTTCTTTCAGTGTGCTCCAAGCTGACAACGCTTCCGCAACGGTTCCTCCCATAGCCGCAATTGTGACATCTTTTCCTGTTCGGAGCACATCACACCGTCCATAATAATACTCGTAGTCTGCATCAAACAAGACTGAACCATTTTGTTTTGTGAGTACAGGAATTTTGTGTCGTCCCATGCGAACATAAAAATTTCCATAGTGCGATGCTACATAGCGAATCATCCTGTCGCACTGATTTGGATCAGCCGGTTCGAGGAGCATGGTATTGAAAAAACCAAGAAATGATCCGCTATCATCAATAGCTTGATGCGTCGGACCATCTTCTCCAACAGACAGTCCGCAATGCGTTGCCACCATTTTTACATTTGCCATGTTTATGTCGTTCACGCGCGCTTGATCTTTTGCCCGACTGGTCATAAATGCACCAAACGTAGAACAAAATGGAACAAACCCAGACAAACTCATGCCACCACTCATACTCACCATTTGTTGTTCGGCAACACCGACGTCGATATGTCGATTTGGAAATGCTTTCTGGATACCGTCTGTTTTCACAGAGCCAGCAAGGTCCGCGGTGAGCGCAACCACGTCTTCATTTGCCTCAGCAAGATCGAGAAGTGCCTTTCCATACGCCCCACGACAATCGCCTACTTCACCTGCTTCATATACACGTGGCTTGCCAGCATCAATCTTTGTTTTTGAAAGTAACTCAGGAAATGATGGTTTTTCAGGATGCCACGTAACAAGTTTCTCAACGAAATTTCTGATTTCTAATTTCTGATCCTCTGACAACGCAAGTTCTCCATCAAGAGCTGGCTGAATTTGTTCTTGAGTCGCTGTCTTTCCATGCCACGTTGCTTCTCGTGCACGCCCAGTTTTTTCCATGAAGTCTACTCCTTTACCCATGATGGTTTTGCCGAGAATGAACACTGGTTTTCCTTTCACATCGTATGCTTCTTTCAGCGCCTTCCACATCGCAGCATAATCATGTCCATCCACTTCAATAACATGCCAGCCCGACGCTTCAAAATGCGCTTTTGGATGATACGGCATGACTTCGGCAAGACTGTCAGTCAGCTGCACTTCGTTGTAGTCCATGAACACGATAAAATTATCGAGTTTATATTTTGCAGCGACATGCATCATTTCATACACTTGCCCTTCTTCTGATTCTCCATCACCAACAAGCGCAAAGATTTTTTCTTTTTTCTCTTGCAAGGCGCCCGCCAATGCAAATCCACTTGCAGCAGACACGCCAGCGCCAAGTGGCCCTGTCCCATACCACACACCCGGCACATGTCGTGTCACATGTCCTTCGTACGGTGTCCCAATTTTTCGAAAATCGGCAACGACTTCTTCTTTGTTTATATATCCCATTTCTGCAAGCACTGCGTATACAGCAGGAGAGATATGACCATTTGAAACAATAATAGGATCACCGCTCTGAGAGAGAATGAATGTATAGACAAGTGACAGATAATCAACGCACGACAGAGAGCCACCAGGATGCCCGCTCGAGGCATTGGTCGTCATTTGTAGGATAGACCGTCGACAAGACCTCGAAAAGGTCTTCAAAAAGGCAATCTGTTCCTCTGACAGGGCTTCTCCAAGCTTTGGAAGTGACTTCATACTCATATATTAAATCTGTGTAATCCTTTTGAATCAGCGTAATCAATGAGTATTGTAGCACTCTTCTTGCTTGACTAAAAGGTAGGAGGTTGGTAGTTTTATTTTGGCAAAGGAGGAGCTACATGCGCGTAGATGTATATTTTTACCTTTCCCAAAGCGGAGAGTACGGATGCAAAATTGTCCTCCCCTCAGGAAAAGTAGGGAGATCGCATCCAAACGTGGAAGAAGGAGAAATGCGCAATCACACCCACCACGATTTTCAGGACTCGAAGGTTGTGCTCGCGCTCAGGTTTGCGAGTGAAGACGCTCGTAACAGCATCGCCAAGCACGAGCTGATTCCTTTCATGGCAGCAGTCGAGATGAAAGAACAACACACCGAGGAATGAGGAGAAGAGATGTACCACAGATCTATCCCCGAGGCCATCAACGACAAGTCCCTGCCGGAATACAGCTTCCACATCACTACGAAGGATCTGCTCGACGTCGACACCGTCATGGAGCTGGCCTACATCTACAGCGCCAGCAAGGTGGTCGACAAAGTCCGGAAGTACTGGCTCAGCATCAACAATGCGCCGGTCCGCGCCTACTCCGAGGAGGAGCTCCTACAGCTCACCACGTGGGTCATCCCCATGCTGTCCACTGCGGCATGATGATGTCTTGCTCACGCGCCGCCGATCGTCCCGCCCGCCGCTCACAGCGACGGTGCGGGACGATTCGATTCATTTTTGAAACAACAAAAAAAGAACGTTCCCAAACGTCCTTTTTTATTTTCCTAATTACTGTTTACTATTTACCAGTTACGCTTTTCCAACTTCAAACAACGCCTTCCAATCCGCCACAAATTTTTCCAATCCTTTATCCGTCAGATTATGTTGAATATTGTAAGAAGAAACATCATCAGTGAGTGACAACTCTTCGTACGCGATCGGTTTCAAATCTTCGCGAGTATATGTATATGCTGTTGGCACTTCCATGCCACCTTCTTGCCACGCGGGCAAATATTTTCCAGGGACAGTGATGATATCACTGCCAAGTGCAATCGCTGCAAAAAAATGTTCCATACTTCGCACACTCGCAGTGAGAACTTCTACATGTCCATCTCCTTCTTTGTACATCTTGAGAACATTCGCAATCAAGTCCATCCCATTTTCTCCAATATCATCCAGCCGTCCGATGAATGGTGAAAGAAAAACTTGCCCTTTCTTTGCACCGCTCGTTGCAGCATATACTGCAGCAGCTTGTGCCTGAGAGAACACAAGCGTCATATTGATATTGTATCCTTCATCTACAAGTGCACGCGCGGCTTTTAGTCCTTCTGCGTTTGTTGGAAGTTTTATATGCACGCCAGGAATCCATGTTGCCATTTTTTTCCCTTGTTCTATCATCATGTCTGCAGTTGTTTCGGCATCTGCATACACTTCTACAGAAATAGATCCCTTTGGCAGAATCTCTCGAATTTCGTATACAGTTGTTTTGTAATATTCAAAGACTTCTTCCTGTGTAAATGGATTGCCACTAGCAAGACGTTCTTGCGCCACAGGACTTTTTGCAATCAACGATGGATTTGTCGTCTGTCCATCGAGAAAACCAAGTGTCTCTATCATTGTTTTTGTTTCTTGTGGGTCACCGCTGTCGAGGAAAAGTTGTGTGTGGAGGTTGGTTGGTTTCATAAAAATATATTACAAATGAAAAAATTCTGTCCTCCTATCTTTAGATACATCATTATATTCATTTATCATCTTATTATCTGCAAGAGAGACATCAATTTCTACTATAGTTACAGATGTTTGATCTGTTGGAGATGAAGCAAGAACACTGCCATCAATTCCAGTTATTTGACTCGCTCCAGTAAATGTAAAATTATCATCGCCACGATATTCAGTACCGATTCGATTTGAGGTTACCGCAAACACTCTATTTTCTAAACATCTCGTCACCATTGCCTTTTGGCAATACGGCATCACAAGATTAGAGGGGTGTGCCAAAATTTGCATCCCTTGCAATGCCAACGTCCTTGTGACCTCGGGAAACATCCAATCAAAACAAATCATGACTCCAATCTTTGCACCATTTATTTCATGTACTTTCAAAGGTTTGTCTCCCGGAGAAAACCAAAGTTTTTCTTTATTAAAAAGATGAATTTTTCTATACGTATCCAAAATGATTCCATCTGAGACGATCAGGGACGAATTATATATATGATCACCTTCCTTTTCTACAAAACCTGCAACAATGGCGGCTCCTGTCATTTTTGATATTTCTTTCAAAAATACAGCAGTTTTACCTTCAACATCTTCAGCAAACGACACAGCTTCTTCTGTTGAAGTAAAAGCATACCCTGTCGCAAATAATTCAGGCAATACCAATAAATCAGCGTGTACATCTTTCAAGAGTGAACGCACTTCTTCAAAGTTTTGTTCTTTCTCACCAAATATTGGTGATGTTTGTATGTATCCAACTTTCATAAATATTATTTAATCCAAACAGTTTTCATATTGGTAAATGCACGAATCCCCGCAAACCCAAGTTCTCGCCCGACACCAGAACGTTTTATTCCACCAGTTGGAAGTCTCGGATCTGTTTTTACAAATCCATTCACAAACACCATACCGGATTCAAGTTTTGGAATAATTTCTTTTGCAAGTGCCATGTCATTTGTAAATACACTCGCACCAAGACCAAACGAAGAATCATTGGCAAGTGCAACAGCTTCATCTATAGTATCAAAAGATATCACCGTTGCAACAGGTCCAAATGTTTCTTCTTTCCATGCAGGCATGTCTGGCGTGACGTTTGTGAGAATCGTGGGTGTGTAAAAAAATCCATCACGCTCAAGTTGCTTTCCACCAGTCAACACAGTTGCTCCCATATCGACAGATTCTTTTACTTGTCGCGCAATATCTCGAAGTCCAGATTCACTCGACATCGGCCCCATCTGCGTTGTTTCATCCATAGGATCTCCTACGGTGTAACCTTCAAAAATATCTTTCAGTTTGCTTGTAAATTCTTCTGCTCGGGATGAATGCACAAGAAAGCGTTTTGCAGAAATACACACTTGCCCACCGTTCAAAAGGCGTGAAATTTTTGCCTGCTCGCACGTGAGCTGAATATCAGCGTCTTCGAGAACGATAAAAGGATCACTGCCACCCAGCTCCATCACAACAGGTTTTATTTCTGTCCCAGCAATTCCCGCCACAATGGATCCTGCTTTTTCACTGCCGGTCAGTGACACTCCTTTTATTCGTTTGTCTCGAAGAATCGTTTCAACGTCAGAAGAACCAACAAGTAACGTCTGAAATACCCCCTCTGGAAATCCTGCATTTCGAAATACCCGTTCACAAGCAAGCGCAGACTGTGGCACATTCGACGCATGTTTCAGCACAACGGTATTTCCTGCCATGATGACTGGCGCTGCCATGCGGAACACTTGCCAAAAAGGAAAATTCCAAGGCATCACGAGGAGAATCACGCCAAGCGGATCATATTGCACGTAACTTTCACTTGCTTCAGTCTCTATAGATTCTGATTGCAAATACGCTTCCCCATTGTCTGCATAATGGTCACAATTCCACGCACACTTTTCTACTTCACTCGTTGCTTGTGCAATTGGTTTTCCCATTTCTGCGGTAATAATCTCTCCGTACGCTCGTGCATTCTTTTTCATCTCTTCTGAAGCCGCATGAAGCAAGCGCGCACGTTCTGCAAATGGCGCATGCTTCCACGTATGAAATGTTGCATCTGCTTTGGCAAGTTTTTCTTCCAATTCCTCTTTTGAAATTGCATCAAATGTTTTTTCTACGTTGCCAGTTGCTGGATTGAGTGATTGTATAGCCATACACTTACAGATAACGGATAATACTGATTTACGGATATATGTTACCAGCGTGAAGCCACAGCCCACGTCTTTCGAAATTTTAACGGATTACGAAAAAAGAGAAAACAAAATCCAGTAGCAATCATCAGAGTAGTGTGTGTTCTGACATTCAGCAACAGTCTGCGACTCATGTGATTCTGATGAATGTCAGGACACACGCTACGAGATGTCTAAAAAAACTAACACATACACGTTTTTGATTGGAGGCCTTTGGTGAGCACACGTTCATTCTCACTATAGTCCACCGCGACTTCGATGACATGAACATCTGGTGTATCAAGTGCATGCGTGAGTAATTCTTTAAGATGTGACACAGATTCTGCGCGATATCCTTTTGCGCAATAGCTCTCCGCATAGCGTACAAAGTCAGGATTGCCAAACTCAAGACCAAACGCATCAAATCCCATAGCTCGCTGTTTCCACTGTATCATACCATATCCACTGTCATTGAGAATCAAAACGACAAGATGCATTTTTTCACGCACAGCAGTTTCAAGATCTTGGGAATTCATCATGAATCCACCGTCGCCGACAACCGCAAGAATCTTTTTCTCAGGATAGACAAGTCGCGCACCCATGGCAGAAGGGACACCAGCTCCCATTGTCGCCAGCGCGTTGTCGAGAAGAATCGTATTGCGTCCTCGTGCTTCGTACTGACGAGCAAACCAAATTTTATACATGCCATTGTCGAGGGCAATGATACCATCGTCCGGCATGACTTCCCGAACAGCAGAAACAAACCGTTGCGGGATGACTGGGAAAGCATCATCTTGCGACCGTTCATACAGATGTGTCTCCATA
>Ga0210057_1002960_pt1 | contig 23776 bp, 28 predicted proteins | sample CryGeyCG2114_010_2_FD_183968 | JGI IMG/M metagenome (GOLD analysis project Ga0210057, IMG submission 183968) | Groundwater microbial communities from aquifer - Crystal Geyser CG10_big_fil_rev_8/21/14_0.10 (SPAdes) (version 2) | ecosystem: Environmental > Aquatic > Deep subsurface > Groundwater ...
TGGAGTACGGTTATGCAGTTTGAAGAAAGAGTCTACAAATATCCGGTCAACAACTTTTCTCCCGCAATCACTGAACTTAATTCTATGTTTATCCACAACTCTCAGACACAATTAAGTTGACAGTACCTTAAGATTACATAGAGATTCAATTTTGCTTTTTAAAAATAATTCTTATACCTCCTTTTTGTTTATGTCAGTTTTAGCTATTGAGGAAATTGGAAAAACTGAATTGCTAATGGATATGCTATACCATTCATACTCAAGTGGAGTTTGGGATAGTAATCAACAGAAAAACTTTTTAAAACTTGTTTACTGCCATAAATCAAAACAGGTTAATTTTGCTCGATTATTTGATTCGCCCTTTCCTTCAAATAATTTTTTTAAAGACTTGAATAATGGCGATACTGATTTATTGAAACAGAATTCCATGTATGTAGGACTAAAGAAGGTAAAAGGGGAAATTCATTTAAAAAGCAAAATTATAAACCCTTTAAAGACACCTCGACTGAAAGTAGAAAAACATATCACAAAAGTAAATGACTGTTTATTGGAATTAGTTTTATCTGTAATTCAACAATGTTCAATAATGGATTCAGGTTATATAGAGGAAAAAATGAACAAAAGGTTATACAAAGAATTAAAAAGCAACTGGAGTATTGTAAGTCCAAAAACACAATCCATTTTAAAAAAACAAAAGTAAACCACCGCCGACTAGGTCGGCGGCTTTGGAGAGTATCGACCTAGTCGGATTGTTTCCAAAGACGTAGTTACTTGAGTTTTTTGCATACTACTACTCAACACGAAAGTCTTTCTAAGATAAACGGAGTGACAAACTTGCGTTTACCACTCCTTCTTTTACAAATACGGTCACTCGTGTATATATATTTACACCTCCGAACAAGCAAGCCATTCTTCGAAGGGGAAGGTAACCTACCGGCTTCGCTGGTGGTTTTCTATGGTAATAACCCTTTTATATTTAACGGGATGTCATTTTTTTCCGCCCATATTTTTATAAACATTACACGACACTGACTTTCTTTTTTTATCTACCATTACAGATTACTCTAAAAATGCTATACTACAAACGCATAATGCGTCTGTTTTTATGTTCGGAAAAAAGAAGAAAAAAAGAGAACTTAGCGCCTTTGAAATAAAGGCAAACGATTGGGTTGCAAAACATCTGACTCGTATTTCGTTTACCGAAAAAATGTTTTTTGTGGATCATCTGAAAGTCATGATTCACGCAGGACTCTCGCTCGTCGAATCGCTTGAAATTTTATCAAAAGAAACAGGGAACAAAGCACTGAAGATGGTCATCGGAAAAATCACTGTTGAGGTAAATGAAGGAAAACAACTCAGTGAAGTACTTTTTAAACATCCGAAAGTGTTTCCACCTATTTATGTAAAAATGATTGAGGCAGGAGAAATAGGGGGGAAACTCGAAGAGTCACTGACACAGGTAGCGCTTCAGATGAAAAAAACCCATAATCTCCAGTCAAGTATTCGTGGAGCCATGATCTATCCCTGCGTCATCTTGCTTGTCATGACCGGTATTGGTGTCCTCATGACGACGGTTATCTTACCAAAACTCCTGACGATCTTTGACGAGTTTGATAGCGAACTTCCGCTCGCCACACGTATCCTCATGGTAGTGACAAATTTCATGAGCAATCCTGTTAACTTAACACTCTTAGCAACATCAATTATTGCTTTTGTTGTTGGATTTGTCTTCCTCATGCGACACGCACCACGATTTCGTATATTCATTCATGGAATGCTTCTCCATCTGCCCATTGTCGGGAGCGTGATACGAAAGGTAAACCTTGCACGCTTTTCTCTCACCCTTTCTTCTCTCATGAAGAGTGCCATCCCTATTGTAAACGCAGTCGCTATTACTGCTGAGACCTGTGGCAATGTGCGCTATCGTATGTCACTCATGAAAAGTTCGAAGCAAATAGAAACCGGTGTTCCCCTCTCAGATACACTCCGAGGATATGAAAAGCTGTACCCACCGATGGTGACTGAAATGATCATGGTTGGTGAAAGAACCGGTGAAATAGAGGGACTTCTCACAGAACTTGCGACGTTTTATAATGATGATGTCGACAAAACAATGAAAAACTTTACGACGATCATCGAACCAGTCCTTATTGTCACACTCGGGCTGGTCGTTGGTGGTGTTGCGGTTGCGGTGATCATGCCAATGTATTCGTTGGTACAAAATTTTTAAAACTGTTCTCTGTTTTCTGTTCTCAGTTCACCAGTAGCATATGCAAACATACAAAGACTTGCGAGTATGGCAACAATCAATCGAACTTGCAACAAAAATATACGATATTCAAAAAAATTTCCTGTAGAAGAACTACACGGCTTGCAATCACAAATGAGAAGATGTGCAGTATCGATTCCATCTAATGTTGCAGAAGGTTTTGCACGAAAAAGTTCTAAAGATAACGCACGCTTTGTGGTTATTGCATATGGATCTGTGGCTGAGCTGGAAACACAACTAATTATAAGCAAAAATCTTGGCTATATCAGTGATGACATGTATACTTCGATTGAAATGCAACCTGATTCACTCAAAGCAATGATATATAAGTATCGTTCCTATTTAACATCTCAACCAACTGATGTGTCTTAAAACTGTGAACAGTAAACTGAAAACCGTGTATGTTGTTTAATCCCTATCCAAATGCATTTGGTCTCGACATTGGCGATTTGTCCATAAAAGTTGTGGCACTTCAAAATATCTCTGGGAGAAAACGGACGCCTCGTTTTCGACTCGACGTTGCTCGACAAACCGGATTACCACCTGGACTTATTCTTGATGGCGAAATTCAATCACCCGAACAAGTACGAACATACATTAAACATCTTCTTGAAGGATCAAAGGGAGAAAAGGCAATCACCGGAAAATGGTGTGTTGCAACAATTCCGGAAATTCATAGTTTTATAAAAGTCATTCATGTCCCAAAGGAAGAACATGACGTAATAGAGGATGATATTCTCCTCCTTGCAAAACAGCATATTCCATTTGATGAAGAAAGTTATTACCTCGATTGGCAACCATTACCACCACTTGTAGCGGATGTTCAAATTTCGCACACTCGCGTCCTCATTGGCGCGACACCAAAACACATTGCAGATATGTATACCTATCTGATCGAAAGTCTTGGACTCGGCATTATAGCGCTTGAGATTGAAGCACTTGCTATTGCCCGCTCAATGATTACATCAACAAAAGAATATGAGGGAGAAGCACGAGCCCTTCTCGATATTGGGGCAACACAGACCGGTCTCATCGTATACGACAATGAGACAATCCAATTTAGCCAAACGATTCCTTTTTCCGGCGAAGTCATTACCACGGCTATTGAGCAAGGACTCCACATATCTCGCGAAAAGGCGGAAAAACTCAAGCATATACACGGCATCTCTTATACAAAAGAATACGGGGAAGCACTGGGTCTCATCAAACAAAGTGTTGATACCTTTGTCGATACGATTGCTCGCACATTTCAATTCTACTATTCTCATTTTATAGATACCAACAACATTACCCACATCACCATGTCAGGTGGTGCATCAAATATGAAACAACTGCCAGAGCTCTTGTCAGAACGTCTTGGTATTGAATGTAAAACAGGAAAAATTTGGAAAAATTTGGGGGATAGTCCCGGCACACTTCCGGACGAAGCAGCCTCTCTCGGATATGCAACAGCTGTTGGTCTTGCCCTCAGAGCTGCAGACAATCCGTTCCGTCAATATGATATGATTTAATTTGTATGTACCCTACCCGACTCAACGTGATGTCAAAACAAAAGCAACAGAACATAAAACGAATGCTTCTTTTGGGTTTTATTGGTAATACGATTGCCGTCGTCTTTATTGTGTTGGCTGTTTTTTCAATATTTGCATTGTTTGCTCAAGTCTTTTTACAATCATATTTTGCAGACGTCGCTCTCCAAAGTATCCGTACACAAAACCCAACAAAAGAAATAAATGGACGCGTTATTTCTATCAATATGACATTAAAAACAGCTCAAGCAATTCAAAAAGGCTATCACTCGTGGACACCACTCGTTCATCTCATTGCTGAAACAATTCCTTCAGATATACTCATCGAGAGTGTGCAATTTGATTCTACTGCAGGGACACTCAGTCTGAGTGGTGTTGTCCCCTCTCGAGAAGCACTCCTCGCGCTCAAATCTTCACTCGAGTCACTCGATCAAATAGACGCTGTCACTATTCCACTCAGTGATCTTACCAAACATGATCAAATACACATTTCCCTTACTATTCCTTTTCGGTTTTAGATATGTTCCGTCGATTTAGTCTCAAGCAACAATTTTTCTATGCAACTGGCTTTCTTTTAGTAGGGTGTATCCTTATGCTGTCTGCTATTATTTACCCAACTGTTTTGCGCATGCGCACTATTCAGACTGATATCCGAACAATTCAGGAAGAACTTGAACAAAATTATACTGAGACTCAAGCAATGCGACGAACACTGCGTGAACTGGATGCTGTGGTCAGCGAAGTATCTACATACAACCAAGTGGCGATGCCAGTAGGGGATCAACTTCTGGTAATTACAGAACTCGAAACACTTGCAAAAGAACACAATCTTTCTCAAACACTCGGCGCAACGTATCAAGCAACACCAGACAAAACAGTTGGACTCCCTTACTATAATTTTTCTTTTGTGCTGAGTGGAACATTTAAGAACGTCTACATGTATCTTCAGGCACTGGAGTCACAATCATACTACGTCTTGATAAATATTATTACGCTTTCAAAAACAAACGAAGGAAACACAACTCTTCGTTTTGATGCTCGTATCTATGTTCAAAAAGGATAAAGAATCTATTGAGACTCCCGTATCTACACCTGGAAAGATATCAAAAACGACAAAAGTGTTAAATACCCCCCATACTGCGATGCCTGCAGATGTTTCTGTTCCAACAGATAATTCAACAACAAAAACAAAGGTCACAGAGGTTGTAATACAACCACAAGGAGTGGAAAAAACGCCAAAAAAATCACTTTTTTCACGGAAACATGACGAAAAACACGAATCACAACAAAGCTATGCAAATGATGTATACAAATCTCGTTTTAGACACTTTCGCACGCTCCGCTTGTTATCTTTGCTCGTTGGTGTTAGTATCTTTCTGGTTCTTGTCTTTGGCATGTGGCAACTCTATACCATGGTTTTTTCTACGATAGAGGATACACGGGATCTCTTCCTCATTACAGAAAAAAGGAAAACACAAACCATTGATTTTTCTGCCTTAGAAGGCGTCCGGGCAGCGTGGAACGAAAAATATAGCACAAGCTCAACACTGCCCACAAAACCGCTCTTTCCCGAACCTGTTGTTTTACCTGATCAAAACGGAAGCAATTAATTTTTATGACATCACATACATACGCGTTTCATCTCGGAAGACAAAAGGATTTGTCTCAAGCAGAAATTTTTTCTGTTCTGGAACAACAACATGTACATATAGACAACCCACGCACTGTTGGAGAGTATCTTTTGATTTCAACAAGCACACCAATCGATGTACCCGCACTCATGGACACGCTCGGTGGGACACGACTTATTGGGGATAAACTCGACGCACAAGGAGATGCAAAAGATACTATTTCTCATTATCTCGAATCACTTCCTACAGACAAAAAATTACACTTTTCCGTGAGCGGTGGAAGACATGCGGAGACTATTGCAATTGAGGTAAAGAAAAAATTGAAACAAGCTGGGAGATCTGTTCGCTTTGTAAAAGTCATGAATACTGCAACGATCCTTCACAATGGACTCATTGAACGTGGCACCCACCTCACCGTTATCGACAATGTCGTCTATGTTACACGTGCGATCCAGCCGATAGAAGATATGTCAGAGCGTGATTATGGAAGACCACAGCCAGACGGATTCAATGGTATGCTCCCACCAAAGCTCGCCCGCATGATGATCAATCTGACAGCGCCAAAAAAAACAGACACACTACTCGATCCATTTTGTGGCTCAGGAACACTTCTTGGTGAAGCGATGAGTTTAGGTATGGAAGAAATTATTGGCTCTGATATTTCAGAGAAAGCAATATCTGATACGACAAAAAATCTTGCTTGGTTAAAAAATAATCTCTCTACCCAAGGCGGGCAATCTGTAGTCTCTAATCTTCAGCTGTTCAACTCAGATGTACGTACACTTACCTCGTACATTGCACCAAAGACAGTTGACGTGATTGCAACCGAACCACTTCTCGGTGTTCCACGAAAAGGACGTGAGCCAAGAACATTTTTGCTCGAACAATCCCGCGAATTAAAATCATTGTATCTGGATGCATTTGCTGTATTTAAAAAAATCCTAAAATCAGGTGGTCGTGTTGTTTTTGTCATTCCACGATTCAAACACAATGATAACTGGATCACCATTGATTGCAAAAAAGAAATTGAAACATTAGGTTTTGAACTCCTGCCGTACTGCGAGGGACTCGAGATGCCACTCGTCTATCACAGAGACGGACAGCATGTTGGCAGAGAAATATGGAGATGGAAAAAGAGCGTTTAAACGCTCTTTTTTGTATATATCTGTATACATCCTTTATATACCAAAGAACACCTGCGCGTAATGACCAACCAGATATCCAACCACACCGGCAAGGCTGGCGAGCACGAGCATTTCCAATCCGCCTTTCCACCATGTTCGCAAAGAAAATCGTGTGGTGTACACACCGAGAATAAATAACCCAAGGACCGTCACGCCAACAGAGATAGGGATGGTCTGCACAGGATTAGCAAACACAAGATACGGAACCAATGGTACAATGCCTCCGGCAATGTACGATCCAAACATCACCAGCCCATTCTTTATAGGATGTCCTTCTTTATGTGGGATGATATGAAGTTCACGATATGCCATCTCACGAAGCATAAGAGCCGGCTTTTGTACTGCTTCGTCTGCCATACGCACAGACAATGCTCTTGACCAGCCATCAGTGACGAGGAGTTCTACCAATTCTTCTTGCTCTTCTTTTGGTGTATTCAAAATTTCTTCTTGCTCTTCTGCGAGGATGCGCTTCTCCATTTCATCTTCTGATTTATTCGAAAGGTATGACCCTACTCCCATTGAGATAGATTCAACGGCAATAATGACAAAACCGGACAATACCACGATAAAATGATCTCCGCTCCCAACAGCAATCCCTGTGATTGCTCCCATCGTCGACACCATACCGTCTTCCATACCAAAAACGAGTTCACGGAGTGTATCTCCGTATCCTTTTTTCTTGTGGTGTAAATATGTTGGATTGTAGTGTTTATCTTCTGCCATAGTGATTATAATAGTAGATAAGTATATTCAGAGTATACGCCTGCATTGACGCTGGAGCAAGGACATACTATGCTTATAAGCGGAAGTTGTCGACATCATGTATATCTCATATTTTATAGGTACCTTGCAAATAGTCGGAAAACTTTTTTAAAAAAATTATTTAAAATATAAAAACCAAACACTGTATGGAAGAATACTTAAAAAAAAGACCCAAAAGAACGGTGTTTCAAAAAGAAAAGATTGATCTTCTAAGAAATCAAGCCATCTCCAAAATTACATCGGCATTGTTACCTGATAAAAAAATTATCAAAATCGTCTTAATTGGTTCATCTGTAAGAAATTCTTTTGGAGAATACGAACCTCCTGGGTTTCGTGGAAGTTTATTTTCTGATTTTGATTTTATTGTATTTGTAGATGACAATTTTGACATTCCAACATGGCTTGAGAGAGAACCAGATGGGAGACCTTTCCCAGATGATAGTATGAATCTAGCCTATCGAAATAAAAAATTCATTGAAAATACATATGATGTTGAAATCTTTTTTATAATAAATACACATATTCAAAATATTGAGATACAAAAGTTAGGTGAGGAAGCAGGAATTCCTGTGACGTCTGCATCTAAGCATGAGCATTTGGTTGTGTATGCTAGGGAATGACTAAATATAGATAACAAAAAACTGCTTTCCCAAACGGTTTTTTTGTTCCTTCTCTATATCTATGCACCAATATGAAAATACGCAACGTCACCATCTTTCACAATATATTCCTTTCCTACTAACTGCATCTTTCCTTTTTCTTTTACCCCACTCCACCCGCCAGTAGTCACAAAATCTTCCCAATTCGCAATATCCGCCTTGATAAATTTTTTAATAAAATCCGTATGGATCACTCCCGCGGCCTGTTGTGCCGGTGTCCCACGCTTCACGGTCCATGCACGAGACTCCTGCACACCAGAGGTGAAGTAGGTTACGAGATCAAGCAATTCATATCCCGCAGTAATAATCTTATCCAGACCCGATCGATCCATCCCAAGCTCCTGCATAAACTCTTTTTGTTCACCTTCATCAAGCTGTGCAATCTCCGCTTCAATCTTTGCTGATACGGGAACCACAACAACATTTTTGCCAAACAATTTTGTTCCTTGTTCCTTGTTATTTGTTTCTTCCTCAACGCAGTTGAGGATGTACATCATCGGCTTCATCGTAATCAGATGCAATTCCTTCATAATAACCATCTCATCATCCGTACACTCAAGCTCACGCGCCGGCTTTCCGTTTTCCAAGTGTGCACTCAAACGCTCAAGCAAAGAAAGCTCAACTGCTTTTTCTTTCGCTTTTGCACCCTTTGCTTCTTTTGACGCCTTTGCAAGTCGAGACGATACACTTTGCCAATCTGCAAGCACCAGCTCAAGATTGATCACGTCTGAATCATCTTTTGGATCTACTTTGTGATGCACGTGCGTGACATTTCCATCTTCAAATGCTCGCACGATATGTGCAATAGCGTCTACATCACGAATATGCGAAAGAAACTTGTTTCCAAGACCTTCTCCTTCGGATGCCCCTTTAACAAGTCCTGCTATATCAACAAATTCAATAGCCGTTGGTACAGCTTTGAGTGAAGCAGACGTACCAACTAATTTTGCAAGTCTGTCATCAGGCACCTCAACAATACCAATGTTTGGTTCAATAGTACAAAAGGGATAATTTTGTGCATCCGCCTGTTTGCTTTTTGTGAGTGCGTTGAAAAATGTAGACTTTCCCACGTTTGGAAGGCCGACGATACCGATTGATAGCATATAAATGCATTTATTAAGTGTTGCCGCTTTTTTCGAGCGGAATGACAAACGTTAGTTTGTCATCCTGGCCGAAGAAACGAACTGACGCCTGTCTACCGGACGGGCAGTAACGGGTAGCCGAGACAGAGGCAAGTTCGTCACCCCACTTTATGAGATTGAAGTTTGAGATCCTTCTTGTGAGTAGAAGTATACAACATTTCCCGAAACTTACTCAGGTCTTCTCCATTCATTTTCACAACAGCAATCGTTGGGTTTTCTGCAAACACAATCGGATCCCCCTCATGTACACGAAACGCAATTGCAGTCGCTCTATGATGTCCTTCATAGAGAATAATCTTACCTTCATCTTCTGCATACACACCAATCATCTGAGTAGATTGTGGAAAATTCTCCGTACGCGTCTTCACTCCAATATTTTCCTTCACCCACTGAATATTATCGCGAACAAGGTCTGCAAACGTGTGTGTATTCGCTTCTTCTTCAGCATACTGCTTTTGCCAGCCACGATATGGCCCCATGAGAAACTGCGGAACAATGCTATTTGGATCCGGTATTTCACATATACTCCACTCTCGATATGCCGCATTGATAAGTCTCGCCTGGTGCGATCGCCATGCGTCCCATGACTCCCAGCCTTTTTCTTCTTTTGCAAAACGTTGCCAAACAGGATCACTTCCTTCCTGCGACTTCCACGCTATGAAGACGTCTTGCCAGGAGGTTTGTTTGAAAAATGTGAGGTTATCTAGCATATATCAAAAACAATACCAAATGACACAAAAACCCAAACAAATTCTTTGTTTTGAACTTGAAATTTGTGTATTTGGATTTCCAGCCAAAGGCTGGTGGTGAACCTAAGGGGATTTGAACCCCTGACTTCCGCCATGCCATGGCGATACTCTAGCCAGCTGAGTTACAGGCCCTTATTATTTGTATTAACTTGAACAGTCTGCCTCCCGATGTGCATCGGAGTGCTCTACCAGTTGAGCTAATGACCCATTAAGAAGCACCTGTAACCACATAAGTATTACCCAGTTTGCCCAGCAAAGCAAGGGCGAAGACTGGTATCCGTATATATCCACAAAACAAAAGAAGGTAGCACTATACTACCTTCTCTCAGACGAAATTGCAAAGGTGCTTACGCTGACGCGCTACCTTCACTCGCACCTTCACCTTGGTCAGCTTGACCCTCGGTAGATGCAGGAGCTGCTACGTCACCGGCCTCTTCAGGCTGTGGCGCTGCAGGCTTCTGTTCGTCTCCGTTTGCCGGATTCTGTGTCGTTTGATCGCTCATAGATCCATGCATTAAGAATTATACATATTCAAGGTATCACATCGAACCGCATACTGCAACCACATCACTTGAGTCTTCTCACGACACTTGTCCGCATCCGGAGGAAGCCACGGGGAACCACACCATCGTCCCTGCCGGCAGGCACCTTATTTGCCCGCCTTGGGTGGGGGTGGGGGCGGATTCAAACAAATCTCAATATATTATACAAAATATATACTGTACGACATTGTATTTTATCTATAATAAGACAAAAAATACATAAGGTGGACGATATATAGTATTGTATAACAGCACCAAATATAAAATGTTCCATAGTGCCAGGTCAAACGCAAACCAGTCATCTGGCCAAAACTTACAGACATCTCCTGAATTCTTTTCTTTCTTGTGCCAAGGTACGAGGAAATGAACACAGAGAGCGGAGCTTTGAATGTTCCACGTGAAACATATAAAAAAGAATGGGGGCACTCCGCTCGTTATAATTCTTACAAAATACTTTGAATTACGAAACAGCTAATCTGTCATCCCGAGCGAAGCCGAGAGCCTGCCCTGAGCGAAGTCGAATGGGGATCCCTTTCATATAATCATATCGTATTATGAAAAGGGATTCCTCCACTGCACTCTCACTTCGTGTATTCGTTTCGGTCGGAATGACAGCGTTTCGTAATTCAAAGAAAATAGATTAATTGGCAAATAACAAGTACAGATCTGCTAAAATTGTTCCACATGAAACAATGCTAATTATTACCACTAATTTTTTCAAGAAATAAAAACTTCCCAAAAAAACAACAAACTACTATTTTTTGTATACATTATTGTATACTTTTACACTATTTGGACATAAAATCGAACCTGGATCTAGACGTTAGGAGTGTCTTATTCTATCCATTGCCAGCCACAGGCTGGTCAGCCTTTGGCTGAAACTACATAATTTGTGGCCCCACCGGGAATCGAACCTGGATCTAGACGTTAGGAGTGTCTTATTCTATCCATTGAACTACAGGGCCATTGTTTCACATGAAACAGTGTGAGCTTACTCAATCTCAGGGCACATGTCAAACATGAATTGAAACCAGGTCTTGTAGCTGGTGGCAAGAGGCCTGCTGATATTTACGAAGATGGTTATGTCATCCGATATCTTTGTAATTCCCATGCTTGAGAAAGAAACGACATGATCGCCGAATATATCGACCATTCCAGGGGTTGAGTACTCCTTTGGGAGAAATTTATATGGCCCGCCTACAGTCTCTACCACATGAGCAGCCTGCTCTTTTATTTCGTAGTCAAAGAGATGATGATACTTGATGCCTCTTTTTTCAGCATCAACAAGGAATCTATCCAAAAACGTTTTGAGTCGTGGGTCAAACCATGCGCCCTTTGCCCCGATAAAATACGCGTCTTCCTCTGTGCTTAGGATATCACGAAGGTAATTTTTGAACCCCTCGACACCTTTGTATATATACGCCGCTTCCAGATGTGGTGTCTTTTGATATGCTTCCACAAGGTTTGGCATGATCTTTTCAAGTTGCGAGCGTTTTTCATCGACCAATTCCATGAGTTTGTGCGGATCTACCGGCTTATAGAGGTTGTCGCCTCGTCCTATCACTTGAAAGACCATTCCTTTTTCAATGAGCCGGTTCATGGAGTCATAGATATTGCGCCTGTGTATCTTGCTTCTGACAGAAAGCTCGCTCACCGTGCTTTCGCCGAGCTCGAGCAAGGATTCATAGATTTTTGCCTCGTTTTGCGAGAGACCGAGGGATTCGAGGGTTTGGAGGTGCATAAAAAATAAAGAAATGTAGCTCAGGCCTTTCTTGTCCGCCTTTGGAGGAAGGTTTGAGAATCACTCTAAGTGAGATCAGTCAGGCCTAAAGGCCTGAGTTACATGATCTACCCTCTGTCAAAGGATTTCCAGTGAAGTACCTCATCACTCTTTTCATCTTACTGATCTCAACCACCACCAGCGCCCAACCGTCAGCCCTCCCCGCCTCCGTGCGCTCGTGCACGCGGGTCACGAGGTGGTGGAGGACACGGTTGACGTCCGCGCGCACTTCATCCCGGGTGGAAACCTCATGAACGGCCTGTCGCCGTACCTCTATCTCGGTGCGGCGTGGAAGCCGGCGAAGTGGCTCGACCTGGAGCTCGACCTTGGCGTCGACTTCACCAACGCCGAGCCGCTCATCTCCCTGAAGCCGTCCATCAAGGTCGACGATTTCTGGGCGTGGGCAGAGCTCGACGTTCAGTTCCCGAGCTACTCGGGGTACTGGTTCGTCCAGCTCCAGTACAAACTCCACGATGTCGTGCACATCGGAGTGGAGGGCGAGGGCTGGGGAAACTGGGCAAAGCCGACGTCGTGGTCAAACGGCGCAGGACCGAATGTCCTGCTTCGATTCGCTCAGTATTTCGGAGTCGACCTCGCGCTGCATCTGCGCGAGGGGTCGGCGGATGGTGGTGGGCGCACGTGGGGATTTGATCCCTTCGTGCGGGTACATTTGTTCTTTTGAGACAAGGGGGAAGATGTGGAGTGACGAATTGAAGTATGAAATTCGTTATCCAACGGTAACGAATTTCGCTTGGGCTCAATTCGTCACTCCTCCTACAAACCGTGTCCGCCGGAACACGTTATCCTCCGGCATTCATTCTTTTGTACTTCACTCGCTGGAGTGTAGAAGTGAGAAAAAGCGTCATAAACACAAACATACCTCGTACACCAAGCACCTTATTTTATTTCTGCGGTAATACTCACACCCCACATCATTTCAAACCACGCGACAAATGTATCATGTATAGTTGGGTTATCAATGACAACACCGGATAATTGTTTTGAATAATCAATAATTGCCACATGCCCTTCCCACATAAATGTATCGGTTGCAAATTGTACGTCGGGTGGTAGCCATTTCACCTGATGAGAAGATGTTATCGGCGCAACTTTCAAATATCTTTCCGCTTCTTTGGATTTGATCATCAAGTCTTTTTTTAGGACGTTGTGTGTCTGGAAATCTTTGAGATTATCTTCCACAAACATGCGAGGGAATACATTGGCAACGGATGTAATGTCAACAATCGTTCGTGTCTCAACACGAGCGTTTTGCAATTCTCGATGAATGGACAGAATACCTTTTTTCCCGTCAAAAAAACGCGTGCCCGGTTTATATATGGTTCCTATTTTTGTCTGATTAAGTATGTCCGCAACAGAACGGATAGAGTTTTGCTTTTCTGTCAATTCTCTTTTTTGCTCTTCAATACTATCAATAATGTGTTCCACTCTTTCCACTTGATACACCGTTTGTTCATCTTCAGTAAAACTGCTCACCAGACCCTGTTGCTGGAGATTTTTTAGGATGTCGTATATTGAGGTGCGAGGTATTGATTTTAATTGTTTGGCAAGATACGCCGCTGTTGCCGCACCTTGCTCGAGTAATGCAAAAAAGACGTCTTGCTCACGCCCTGTAATACCCACGTCTTCTAGTGCGTTGGCTATCTTTTGTTGTCGGTTGTTCGTCGACATAAGTATTGACCATTAGTTATATTTATGCTACATTACGTTGTTAAATATGTCAAGTATCACCGACAGTAATGTTTAGCAAAAGCACATTCTTTTTTGCAAAGGAGTTTGCTTCTGCCAAATAGGTTGTTTGGTAGGTGGCACAAAGGAGATAGCAATGCGTTTCGAAGTCAAGTTCTGGTGGTCGAATCCAGAGGATCTCAATCTCAAGAGGGGGGAATACCTGGAAGACGACACGATGGCGGAGCTCTCTCGGGAGCATTTCCTCAGTCTTCTCGAACAGGGGGCTTTCGGAAGCAGGGTGGATGTTCGGTTTGAGCTCGACGACGAGGGGCGTTGCATCGTCGCCACCGTCAAAGTGGATTGCGACAAGTCCCAGAGCGAGTTCATGCAGGAGCTGTTCTACAAGATTGCGGCATGGGTCATTGGCCAGACGGAGTAGGCCGCAACAAAGGCCAGCGGGAAATCACGAGTCATCGTGAGAGTACCGCTGGCCTTCATTCATTCTTTTTGGAAAATCTAAAATGAAAAAGAATGAGCGCAAGTGTGTATGACATTCGTTATCCCACGATGACGAACTGGCGCCTGCCTGCCGGCAAAGGCAGGTTCGTCACTCCTCCCAATACAACGGGCTACGTTGTATTTTACTTGTTCTTTGCCATCGGCGGCATCATTGCCATTGCGATCGTGCTGTTTTTCTTTGGAAAGTTGCGAAAGTAGTCTGCACGTTTGCGCCGTGCAGGTATCATGATATACTGGATATGCAAGGGGGGCACGACCATTCTTGTGTGGTCTTTTTTTATAGTTGTACTTTCTATCTATGATCCAAAAGGAGGGGGCTTATACAATCAAATTTTTTACGAAACATCTTACAGCATTCATTTTGTCATTACCTGCTCAAACACAAGGAAAAACACTTCGTCTTATTGAACTCTTGGAAAGGCACGGATATACACTGGGTATACCGTATACGAAAAAGGTAGATCGGGATCTCTTTGAACTACGTATCAGGGGAAAGCTGGAGATTCGTATCTTCTATACATTTCACACTACCACAATTGTACTACTCTCCGGCTTCGTCAAAAAATCTCAACGTATTCCAAAACAAGAAATAATGAAGGCAAAAAAGCTGCTCCAATTGCTTGACGATACATAACATATCTGTTATATTATGTTTGTATGAAAACATTCCAAGAATTTAAAAAAGAGGCTCTCAAAGACCCTGCTGTCAAAAAAGCATACGATGATCTTGCTCCTGAGTTTGAATTGGCAAGCATGCTGATAGAAAAACGTCTCGAACGCGGACTTTCGCAAGCCGAACTCGCAGAAAAAATAGGGACAAAACAGCCGGCCATTGCAAGGCTCGAATCCGGCAACTATAATACCACCCTGGCATTCTTGAAAAAAGCTGCGAATGCGCTTGGCGCGGAGCTACATATCTCACTTCGGTAAAAAACATATAACCCAAACCTTTAGGTTTGATGTACGAAGACTGTATTCTATGCAAACAACCCTTCTCATCTTCCTCACCATCCTCCTGCTCACCACCCTCGGCGCAATTTTTTTTCTGTACAAAAAACTTCAGGAGCAAGGCAAACCAAAAGAAGGCGATCAGAATCTCTTTATCATGCTCCAGCAACAAATCCAAGAACTCAACAAAACAGTCGATCAAAAAATGAGCGAAACGCACAAAGCAATGGGGGAAACACAACAGTCGCTGAACAAAACGATTCAAGATCAGTTTGGACAAAATACACGCATTTTGCAGGGTATCACGGGGCAAAGTAATAAAATGATCGCAGACATTACCGAAAAAGTGACCAGTCTGGAAAAAACAAATCAGCAAGTGATGGGATTCTCTGAGCAATTATCAAATCTAGAAAAAGTGCTCACAAGTCAAAAACAGCGAGGAAATCTCGGTGAAGCAGGACTTCAGCTTGTCCTCGAAAACATGCTCCCTCCTACCGCATTTGCATTACAACACAAGTTTGAAGATGGAGACATCGTCGACGCAGCTATTTTTACAAAAGACGGTATCATTCCTGTTGATGCAAAATTTTCTCTTGATAATTATCAACGTATTCTTGACTCAATCGATGACAAGCAACGAGCAACACTAGAACATGATTTTAAAAATGATTTGAAAAGGCGTATTGACGAAACCAGCAAATATATCAAGCTAAAAGAAAACACCCTCGATTTTGCCTTCATGTTTATCCCGAGCGAAGCTATTTATTATGATTTGCTCGTAAACGAAGTCGGGGCAGTGAAAATAAATACAAGAAATTTGATTGACTACGCATTTCGAGAAAAAAAAGTGATCATAGTTTCGCCAACAACATTTGCAGCATATTTACAAACTGTATTACAAGGACTCCGCGCATTAAAGATTGAAGAGAGCACAAAGGAAATTCGAAAAAATGTGGAGAAACTGGGCAAGCATGTGCTGGCGTACGAAGACTATATGAAAAAGCTCGGGAATAGTATGTCCACTACTGTCAATCATTACAATACGGCATATAGAGAACTTGGAAAAATAGAAAAAGACGTAACACACATTACTGGCGACGAAAAAGAAATAGAACCACTCCTCCTTGATAGGCCGAGGATGGAAGATTAAACTAATTTTTGTAATTTATTCATAAAACTCAAAAAATATGAAACCTGAACATCAAAGTCTACGAAGACCAGAACAAATATTTGCTGAAGCAAATTTAAATGATCACGAAAGAACCACTATTACTCATACGTTTCCTTCAGATCTAGACAGCCAACTTGCTGTCGTACGGCATATGGGGAAATTAGCACCAATAGATAGTTCAATCTACCCTACATTTCCTGGAAATGTAACTGCTGAAGAAGCAATTTCAGCAATACAAGCCGTAGAAAGAAAAAAGAAGAAGCTTAACTTTTTTTGAAGGAGGAATATGTTTACAAAAATACACTCAGCCGCTGTTCTCGGTCTCGACTGTGCGCCAGTCACAGTGGAAGTAGATATTGCCGGCTCATGGCCGGGATACAACATTGTTGGCCTGCCCGATGCTGCCATTCAAGAAGCAAAGGAACGAATCCGCACTGCATGGAAAAACACAGATCTGAGCTTTCCAAACAACGGACGCATTGTTATCAATCTTGCTCCTGCCGATGTTCGCAAGGAAGGAAGTATGTATGATCTCCCCATGGCTGTCGGGATGTATATCGCAACGGAGAAACGTGACGACATTGATCTCTCTGATGCATTATTTGTCGGAGAGCTGGCACTCGACGGCTCACTTCGACACACAACAGGTATTCTTCCGCTTGCTATCTTTGCACGCGACCATGGATACAAACGAATATTTATTCCATCAATGGATGCACAGGAAGCAAGTCTGATTCATGACATCGATATTTATCCTGTAGAAACATTTCGTCAGGCACTTGCGCACATTATAGGAAAGGAACAGATTCCTCGATGCCCACCAACTGAGATAGAGGCATGGCTCGACGAAGCGATGTATGAGATGGACATGAAATATGTAAAAGGCCAAGAGTTTGTAAAACGAGCTATGGAAATTGCCGCCGCAGGGAGCCACAACATTCTGCTTTCTGGTCCACCAGGGTCAGGCAAAACACTCCTCGCACGAAGCATGCCGTCAATATTACCAAGGCTCACGACCGAGGAAGTGATCGAGGTCACAAAAATGTATTCGGTAGCCGGCATCCTTCCCAGTGAAAAACCACTCATTACTGAACGGCCCTTTCGCGCACCACACCACTCTGCGTCCGGTGTCGCTCTTGTAGGTGGAGGAAAATTTCCACGTCCGGGAGAAATTTCTTTGGCACATCGAGGTGTTTTGTTTCTGGATGAATTTCCCGAATTCCCCAGACAAGTACTCGAAAACCTCCGCCAGCCACTCGAAGATGGTATTGTAACCATTTCCCGCGCGCAAGGAACAATCACCTTTCCCGCGCGCTTTACACTGGTAGCAAGTCAAAATCCGTGTCCGTGCGGATTTGCGACAGACCCTGATAAAAATTGTTCTTGCTCTCCCATGCAAATTTCAAATTACCAAAAGAAAATAAGCGGACCACTGCTGGATCGCATTGATTTACATGTGGAAGTTCCTCGGGTGAATTTTGAAAAACTTCGAGATGATTCACTGAGTGAATCATCAGCGGAAATCCGCGAACGGGTGGAAAAAGCACGAGCCATGCAAGCAACACGATTTGCAGGAACATCATGCATGACAAATACAGATATGAAAAATAAAGAAATCCGTGACTTTTGTAAACTCAATGATCAATCTGTCGAACTCATGAGACAAGCCGTCACGCAGATGCATCTGTCTGCACGAAGTTATCATCGTATTTTAAAACTTGCGCGCACGATTGCAGATCTTGATGCGTCGGAAGGAATTGAAACAATGCACGTGGCAGAGGCATTACAGTATCGGGCGAAGCAGGGGTAAAATTGCGCCGACTGCGTCGTGACTACAATTGTATTCGGCTAACGCGAAATAAGGCTGAAGATTAGATATTATGAATAAAGAACATCTTTTTTTTCGAAGATGTTCTTTATGTATACAGAGTATTCAATCTTTAGGAGATCATCGCACGTACTGCAACGGATTGGTATGTTTATTATTAATTCGGACTTCAAAGTGAACATGAGGACCGGTAGAGCGCCCTGTCGACCCCATTGCAGCAATTGTCTGCCCTTGTGATACAGATGCCCCCACTTCTACATACCGTTGTGAATTATGTCCATATAAGGTGGTAATGCCACCGCCGTGGTCGATAATAATATAATTACCATATCCACCATTGTATCCATCTTGAGATTTTATAACAGTGCCGGCTCGTGATGCATACACAGGCGTACCAACCGGACCTGCAATGTCAAGACCAGTGTGACGCCATCCGTAATATTGTGTAATGGTTCGCACACCTGCCGGCCAGAGATACCCGGATCCTGCTGGAGCAGATATTGATGGTGGTGGTGCCGCCACACTTCTCAGTGGAGTAGCAATCCGTGTTGGTGCCATATATATTGGTTCCGGCTTCTCGCCTCCAGGGATAACCAGTGTTTCACCGATAATAATATCCGAGCCATCTTTTTGTAATTTATTGAATGTAATAATTTTTTCTGCTTCTGCATCGTATGCACGTGCAAGCGAAGACACAGTATCCCCGCGCACAACAGTATGGAGGACTCCGGTGGCTGGAAGAATCTTCAGTGTATCACCCGGACGTATGTATGATCGAGCAGTAAGATTATTTGCCCACAAAATTGTCTCCACACTTACTGCATACTGTTGTGCGATAGCGCCAATCGTATCTCCGGGCTCCACTGTATGCTCCACTATTTCTGTTCGTTCGGCTGTCTGCAATGCCCCCGGAGTTGTCCCGATTGACAATTCATTCCCTGGCAGAATCGTTGGCTTTGTAACAGCCGTACCACCTACGGAAATAGAGGATATTCCCTCCGGCTGTATCATACGTTCACCGAAAGAAATTGCTTGATCAGCACTTACTGATCCTTCACGCCATGTTTTCTCTGGTGCATACACAGCGAGGGGCGCTTCTTCGAGAATATATTGTTCAACAGCACCAAAATCTTGTTCACCAGGACCAACAAGCCTATATAGGAGTGTCTTTTGTCCTGGCGCGGATGGAGTGGTGGCAGTATACAGATGTGTCTGTGGAATCATGATAATAAAAAAAACGAAAAAAAGTATTCCCTGGAGCGTTGATCTTCTCCCAAGAAAACCAATCCATCCCCCAGTTTTCAAAAATCTTACAATTTCTATTTTTTTTTGAAACGAATAGAGCCATTGGTAGAATGTTGGGCCTATCGTCCGCTCATAGACACGATTGACAGACATGATGCCCCTCCCAAGTAACTGAAAAAAACGCACGAGCGTACGCTTTAGGAACATCATGAAAGTAAGCAAAAAAAGGAATGTCTTTTTTATATATGTATTCATAGAAATACCATACGAGTATGTCCAAAAACAGACAAAAAGTCAACCCATTGTACTTGACGGCACAGTTTTTTTCATATATGATTGAAGCCATTTCATATTGTCATTTTTCCTTATGCACTATACAAAAAAAGACCTCAAAGACTCCCAAGTAGAGCTTACAATCACCGTCGCAACCAGCGAATACCAAGATTCACTTGAAAAGGCAGCCGAACGTATCTCACAGCGTGCAAATATAAAAGGATTTCGAAAAGGAAAGGCTCCATTTGAGATTATCAAAAAAGAAATGGGAGAAATGGCGATTATGCAAGAAGCACTTGAAGATATCGTCAAAAAGACCTTTTTTGAAGCTGTACAAACGGAAAAACTGGAAACTATCGGCATGCCACAGATCAGTGTGGAAAAGCTTGCTCCGGGAAATGATATTGTATATAAGGCAGTCGTCGCGCTCATGCCAGGTGTCAAACTCCCTGACATGAAAAAGATAAAAGTAACAAAAGAAGAGGCAAAAATTGATGAGGCAAAAATGACCGAAACTCTCGATGCGGTTCGTGGCATGCACGCGACAGAAATAGTAAAAGACGGACCTGCAACCGGTACAGACAAGATTGTCATTGATATGGATATGCTTATCGACAATGTCCCACTCGAAGGTGGACAAGCAAAGGGACACCAAGTCTACCTTTCAGAAAATCATTACATTCCTGGATTTAATGAGCATGTAGAGGGATTAAAAAAAGGAGACGAAAAAGAATTTAGTCTGAGTTTTCCAGAAACGCATTACCAAAAGCATCTTGCAGGGAAAAAAGTAGATTTCAAAGTTTCTGTAAAAGAAGTATACGAACGCCAGCTTCCTGAGCTGTCTGATGATCTTGCAAAAATACTCGGACAAGACAGCATGGAAGCTCTCAAAGAGCTCATTCACACAAATATCTTAGAGGAAGCAAAATATAAAGCAAACCAAAAAGCAGAAATAGAGATGCTTGATGCGCTGATTGAAAAAACAACGTTTGATCCGATTCCAGAAGTCCTCATTGATGCAGAACGACAAAAAATGTTTTATGAACTTAAACGTGATCTTGAAAAAAACGGTGTAGAAATTTCTCAGTACCTTGCAGATATAAAACGTACAGAAGACGAACTTTTCAACGACTTTAAACTACAGGCAGAAAGACGGGCAAAGGCGGCATTGGTCTCTCGCCAGGTTGCGATTGAACAAAACATTATTATTTCGGACGAAGAACTTGGTGAAGAGATAAAGAAGCTCGAAGAAATGTACAAAACACAAAAAGAACATCTCGACAATCTCAAGAAACTGGAGGTGCGAAATACGATTGCAACAAGTATGCAGAATAAAAAAGTAATGGAGTGGCTGAAAGCGCAAGTGCTAGGCTAGTCTACGGACTACAGACAACTGACAAAAAACCTATATAAATCCACTATCTAGTGGATTTTATCGTACACGTGTATCTAATTTTGTATATACTACAGACCGGTGTGCAATGATAAAAATTTTTACTATTGTTTTCTCAATTCTAAAAATGACACGATACTCTCCGACACGAAGTTTCCAATACCCTTTGGCAGATCCTCTCAACGGTTTTCCATATAGATGTGGTTCTGACGTAAGTTTTGCCTCAATTGCTTTTTTTATTTGAAGCTTTGTGGTTGAGCCAAGCTTTGGAATGTCACTATCCACCACCCGCTCATGATATGTAATATCAAACCTCATACCCACACATCATCATGTGGGATGAATACTGCTCTAGCCTTGTCTCTCTCTGACGCACGCTTATCCCAAGCCATATCTTCTTCTAGATCAAGTGCGATATTCAAAAGCTCTGCCACTTTTGTGGCTGTTGGGACATTGTCTCTTTTGGCGACTTTTTCAAGTACTGTCGTTATCTGCGGTGGCAATGCCAGATTGATTCTTTTGTTATTTGTTGGCATAGTGTACATATAAGAAATAAAAAGGAAGGTATAAAGAGTGTACCACAGGTGTAACACCTTGTCAATGTATGAAAACCCTTTCCATCCATGTCCTCCCACGATCGTCGCGAAACGAAATTGTTGGCACGCTCCCGGATGGAACACTCAAAATAAAACTTACAGCACCACCAGTCGATGGTGAAGCAAATAAAAAACTGATAGAATTGTTAAGTCGTGAATATGGTGTGTCAAAAAGTCGAGTGAAGATTGTGAAAGGGGAGAAAGGGAAGAAGAAAATAGTGGAGATTGATATATAAAAATGCGAGCAGGTATGTTTGGAAGAGACCTTACACGACCTCATCCACCCCACCCTTACTCCACGGATTGCATCGAAAAATACGCCACACCGCCTTCGCTCCACCACGAATCACTCCGTATTTTTTTATAGCCTGATATCCATACTCACTACAGGTAGGATAAAATCTACAAAACCCATGCGGGTTTTTTTTCTTTGCCCAAAAGCTGTGATCTGGCGAGAGGAGTCGCTGGTACTGTCTGATGAAGAAAAGAATGATATTACGAGGGAATCTCAATACAAGATGAATCATATGCTATGGTAATGTCCTCACAAAAAAATGGAGCGACAAACGCAAGTTTATCCCGTTGGAGCATGACGAACTTGCGTTCGTCACTCCTTTCGGGTATGTGTACGGCTCGTTATTACATGAGAAGCCGTGCCTTACGAAGTATATCCACTATAGATGTTTCTATCGCACGGTATTCTGCACTTACAATCTCCGGCTTTGCAATCAAGAGCACCATCGCTCCTACTTTTATCTTATTCTCTTTGAGCAATAAACGCACCACTTCCCGCATCTGGCGCTTTACCCGATTTCGCTTTACTGCACTTTTGTGTACTTTCTTTCCAACAGCAAACCCGATAAGGAGATCTGTTTTTTTATACTCTCTTCTTGGATATTTATCCGGATTAATCCACCACACCTTCGCATTCGCAAGATCCCCACCCACAAAACGCCCTTCTTTCATGAGGATTTCAATGTCTTTCATGCGACGGAGTCTGTGTTTTTGGGGAAGCATATCTATTTTTACAGATAACGGATACCGTGCCTGCCGGCAGGCAGGATTCTGATTTACGGATCATATAAAATGTTCCTCTATATATGTAACGTCAAAGCACTATCCGTACATCCGTACTATCCGTTATCTGTAATTATAACAGAAAACCCCGTTTCCGGGGCTGCATTCTGTTTATCGAGTCTTTCGCGTACGCTTTCCAGTGCGTTCCTCACTCACCGTGAGTTTCTTGCGCCCTTTGTCACGTCTTCGTTTCAGAACATCTCGACCATTCTTGTCTTCCATTCTTGAACGGAAACCATGAGACTTTGCGCGCTTTCGTTTTTTTGGTTGATAGGTTCGCTTTGGCATAGTAACATCACATAGCACGTATCACGTATCACGTAATACGTAACATAGCTTTCTTTAGTTAAAAAGTAGCCATATTGTATATAATACTTCCCTATTTGTCAATAGGTACTTCCAAGAGATAAAATGTAGTGTTGTTTATTGTGTGCTATGTGTTACGTGAAAATTGTCTACACTATCCACAGGCTATCCCCATGTTACGCACTTTTTATCTAATTTAAGCCATTTTTTAAAGAAGCTTGTTGTGATAGAATGAATAAACATCATAACCATTACTGTTTCCTTATGACAAATTATGAAATCTGGCAGTCTGTCCTTGCTGATTTTGAACTAAAAGTCTCAAAACCAAATTTTACCACGTGGTTTAAAAATACCGGTATTGCGCAATACGAAGCCGGACACGTGATCATCTGTGTGCCAAATACCTTTACAAAAAATTGGCTTGAAAACAAATATCACAAAAACATTATCAATGCTATAGAGAAAATAACGGGGAAAGCAATAA
>Ga0210057_1002962_pt1 | contig 23774 bp, 19 predicted proteins | sample CryGeyCG2114_010_2_FD_183968 | JGI IMG/M metagenome (GOLD analysis project Ga0210057, IMG submission 183968) | Groundwater microbial communities from aquifer - Crystal Geyser CG10_big_fil_rev_8/21/14_0.10 (SPAdes) (version 2) | ecosystem: Environmental > Aquatic > Deep subsurface > Groundwater ...
TGTAAGTTGGCATTCCGGTTGAAGGTCCTCCTCTTTGGCTCTCAATAATTAAAATCGGCGTCTCAGATTGACCGGATAAGCTCAAAGCTTCTGTCATTAAGGCAAAACCTCCGCCAGAAGTTCCAACCGCACTTTTTGCTCCGGCAAAACTTGCCCCCAAAGCCATATTGATAACTGAAATTTCATTTTCCGGCTGGATGACTTTAACTTTAAAATCTTCTTTTTTTGCCAAAAAATTCATTATCGAAGTGGCCGGGGTCATCGGATAGGCAAAATAAAATTTTAAACCAGCTTTTACTGCTCCCAAGCTGGTCCCTTCATTCCCTGTTAAAAGGAGAGAAGGTTCTTTTGAAATTTTTTCTATTTTCAGTAAATTCTTTGAAATCTCATAAGCCCTTTTTCCAATTTTCAAATTCAAATCTATTTCCCTTTTAATTTCTCTTTTCAAAACCTCCTCCAAAATTTTCCAATCAATCCCAATAATTTTTGCAAAAGCAGAAACCAAGGCTGTATTTGCCATTATGGGAAAGCCACCCATCTCCTTAGTTATTTTTTCAATTGGAATGCCAATTCCATTTTTCCTTTTAATTTTATCTTCATTGAATATGATTAATCCTTTTTCAGCCAAATCTTTTTCATGAAGTAAAATAGTATTTTCATCTAAAGCCAAAAGGAAATCAATTTTCTCCTTTCTTGATTGAAATTCTTTTTCAGCTGCTCTAATTTGAGAAAAATTGTGGCCACCTCTAATCAATGACTGATAATCCTCATAAATATAAATTCGATAACCCAATTGATTAAAAAGCTTGGCAATAATCAATCCGGCCATCCTCGATCCCTGACCAGCTGCTCCCCCTATTAAAATGGAATAATCTTTTACCATACCCTACGAATTACGAATTTTTACGAATATACGAATAATTTATTCTACCGTTACCGATTTCGCAAGGTTCTTTGGTTTATCCACATCGCAACCAAGTAATACTGCCATATAATAAGCAAAAAGATGTAAAGGGATAACTGACAAAAGAGGTGTTAACATTTCTAAGGTCTTGGGAATATAGATTACATCATCCACTAAATTTTTGATAGCTTCATTTCCCTGAGTAGCTATCGCAATTATTGGTCCGCCCCTTGCTTTTATCTCTTCAATATTAGAAATCATTTTTTCATAGACTGAATCTGAAGGGCAAATGGCTATAGTTGGAAAACTCTCATCAATTAAAGCTAAGGAGCCGTGTTTTAATTCTCCACCGGCTACTCCTTCGGCATGTAAGTAGGAAATTTCTTTTAGTTTTAATGCTCCTTCCAAAGCAACAGGAGCGTTATATTTTCTTCCAATAAACCAGAAGTTTTTAAAATCTTTGTATTTCTTTGCCAATTTTTCAATTTCAGGAGCCAACTTCAAAATTTCCTTGGCCAATTCTGGAAGCTTTGCCAGCTCAGAAACAATCCTTTTTCCCATAACAAACGCCATTTCTCTTTGTCTTCCTAAATAAACAGTGAGTATAGCTAGAATGGCTAGTTGTCCTAAAAAAACTTTTGTTGAAGCGACAGCAATTTCTGGTCCAGAACGAGTATAAACCCCGGCATCGGTTTCTCGAGATTGACTCGAGCCCACCACATTGGTAATGCCAATAGTTAAAATTCCTTTCTTTTTCATTTCTTTTAAAGCAGCTAAGGTATCAGCAGTTTCTCCTGATTGAGAAACAAAAACTGCTGCTGTATTTTTATCCACTATTGGTTTTCGATAGCGAAATTCCGAACCAATATCAACCTCAGTGGGAATTTCCGCATACTCTTCTAACATATATTCGCCCACTCTGGCTGCATAAGAAGCCGTCCCACAGGCAATTAAAATTAAACGATTAATTTCCCTTAATTTATCTGAAATCGAAGTCAGTCCTCCCAATTTTACTGAGCCTTCTTCAATTAGCAATCTCCCTCTAATCGCATTTTCAATTACTTCCGGTTCTTCCATTATCTCCTTTAACATAAAGTGCCGATATCCTCCTTTTTGAGCTTCTTCTGGCGTCCATTCAATCGTCTCTAAAGGTTTTTCCCTTAAGATAAAGAAATTATCCGGTTTTAAAACCGCAATCTCATTATCATCTAAATTAATAACCTGGCGGGTGCGAGTAACAATAGCGCTTGGATCAGAGGCAAGTAAAAACTCATTCTGACCAACTCCTAAAATTAGGGGCGAACCCAATTTAGCAGCTACTAATTTTTGGGGATCTTTTTTTGAAATCACACAAATTCCATAAGCGCCTTTCACTTCCCTTAAAGTTTTCCTAATAGCCTCTTCTAAATTTCCTTGAAAATATTTCTCAATTAAGTGAACTAAAACTTCGGTATCAGTTTCTGAGTTAAATTTGTGTCCCTCGGAAATTAGCTTATCTTTTAATTCTTTGTAATTTTCAATAATCCCATTGTGGACTAAGAAAAAGTTTTTGTTACAATCCCAATGTGGGTGAGCGTTGGCCTCGGTTACACCCCCATGAGTAGCCCACCTTGTATGTAAAATCAGAGGACTTCCAATCAAATTTAAATTACTCTCCGAAATTACTTTTTCCAGATTGTCTATTTTTCCAACTTTTTTAATGCAAGAAATTTCTCCTTTCCCTGAGTCATACCAAGCTACTCCAGCAGAATCATAGCCACGATATTCTAATCGTCGTAAGGCCTCTACCCCTATTCTTATATCTTGTTTTTTACCAATGTAACCTACAATGCCGCACATAAGATTAGTTAATTAGCTTATTAGCGAATTAGCTTATTAGAAATTTTACTAATAAGCTAAATTACGATGTTAATTAATTTTCCTTGGACAAAAACAACTTTTTTAATCTCTTTACCCTCTATCCATTTTTGCACCTTTTCTCGAGAAATTGCAAGGGCCCGGGCTTTCTCTTCAGAAAGGGAAGCTTTAACTTCGATTTTGTCTCTAACTCTGCCATTAACTTGAATAACCAGAGTTACAATTTCTTCCTTAACTAATTTCGGGTTGTATTCCGGCCACTTTTCCAAAAAGATACTTTTTTTATGACCTAAATTTTGCCATAACTCTTCAGCAATATGAGGAGCCATTGGTGCCAACAATTTTAAAAGTAGTTGGTAGTTAGCGGTTGGTAGTTTGGGAAATTTTTCAAATTCATTAGTTAAAATCATCAAAGCCGAAACCGCTGTATTAAATCTAAAATTCTCAATATCTTCAGTCACTTTTTTAATAGTTTTATGTAGTAGTTTTTCAAAATTTACAAGTTTTAATTTGCAATTTTCAATTTTTTTCTGTAAATTCCAGACTTTTTGAAGGAATCTATAACACCCTATTATTCCTTTATCTGACCATTCAGTTGCTTGATCAGCTGGACCCATAAAAAGCTCATAAAGCCGCATGGTATCTGCACCAAATTTTTTAATAATATAATCTGGAGTAACCACATTACCCCTGGATTTTGACATTTTGGCTCCCTGACGATAAACCGTTCCCTGGTTAAATAATTTAGAAAATGGTTCATCGAAAGCCGAGCGAGGCGAAGCCGAGCGAGGCGTGAGATGAGACGAAGTCTCAGCGAACTCAATTAATTTTTGGTCAAAAAGGGCTTTAGCAAAAAAGCGGGCATAAAGCAAGTGCATTACAGCATGTTCCGCTCCGCCAATATATAAATCAACTGGTAGCCAAATTTTAATTTTTTCTTTTGAAGCGAAGGTTTTTGGATTTTTGGGATCAACATATCTTAAAAAATACCAAGAAGAACAAACAAAAGTATCCATGGTATCAGTTTCTCTTTTAGCTGGGCCTCTACATTTTGGACATTTAGTATTAACAAATTTGATAGATTTAGCTAAAGGACTCTCCCCCTTTCCAGTCGGCTTAAAATCCTTAATTTTTGGTAATAACACTGGCAAATCTTTTTCTGGAACCGGAATTTTTCCGCATTTTGGGCAATAAATAATTGGAATGGGAGCTCCCCAATATCTCTGGCGGGAAATCAACCAATCTCTTAATTTGTAATAAACCGCTTTTTTAGCTAAATTTCTTTTTTCTAAATATTTTGTCATTTCTTCTCTTGCCTCAGCTGATTTTATTCCAGAAAAAATTCCAGAATTAGTTAATACCCCTTCTTCTTCAAAAACCCGAGCGTTAGCGAAGGGTGGAGATGAATCTTTAGATTCATCGACTGCCTGATTAGTTTTTAGTGATTTTATTACTTCCACGATTGGTAAATTGTATTTTTTGGCAAAAAGGAAATCTCTTTGGTCATGAGCTGGAACCGCCATGATAGCTCCAGTTCCATATTCCATCAAAACATAATCGGCGACAAAAATTGGCACTTCTTGATTATTAACCGGATTAATTGCCTTTATCCCCCGAATCTCAATCCCGGTTTTCTCCTTGTCCTCAGCCAATCTTTCAATTTCCGTTTTCTTTTTCGCTTCCTCAATATATTTTTTAACCTCTGCCCAATTTTCAATTTTAAATTTTAGCTTTTCTATTAACGAGTATTCCGGGGCAATTACTAAATAAGTACAACCAAATAAAGTATCAATTCTGGTTGTAAAAACCGGAAAATTTACATAGGTGTCACCTATGTAAACTTGAAAATCTATCTCAGTGCCGACTGAACGACCAATCCAATTTTCCTGCATTATTTTAATTTTTTCTGGCCAATCAATTTTATTTAAATCAGAAAGTAATCTTTCGGCATATTCAGTAATTTTGAAGAACCACTGCTCTAAATATTTTTTCCCAACCAAAGTGTCACAACGTTCACACTTTCCATCAACTACCTGTTCATTAGCTAAAACTGTTTTACAAGAAGGACAAAAATTTACCGCCGCCTCTTTTCGATAAGCCAAACCCGCTTTGTAAAACTGTAAAAACATCCATTGGGTCCATTTGTAATAGTCGGGATTACAGGCGCAGATTTCTCTTTGCCAATCGTAGCCGAAGCCAGCCGAAATAAGTTGTTTTTTTATATTTTTAATTGCCCTTTTTGTTGAAATAGCCGGATGAATTCCAGTTTTAATGGCAAAGTTTTCAGCTGGCAACCCAAAAGCATCCCAGCCCATAGGATGTAAAACATTTCTCCCTTCCATTATTTTCTTTTTGGCAATGACATCGGAGAAAGTGTAACCTCTTAAATGTCCAACATGGACTCCCTCAGCTGAAGGATAGGGAAACATATCTAAACAATAAAATTTCGGTTTTTTAGAAATATCCCTTGCTTTGAATAACTTTTCTTTTCCCCAAACTCTCTGCCACTTTTTCTCAATTTTTTGCGGATTATAGTCCATATTTACGATTTTTAATTTTACCCCGCTTTTTTAATTTTGTCCATTTTTTAGAAATAAAACAGGAGAGGGCAGAATAACTACTCTCTCCTTTTTGATTTTGATAGTGAGCAAAAATTTAATCAAGTATTCGGTTCCTTGTAACAAAAAGTTGATTTTGTTTTTTCTAATAATCTTTTTAAAAACATCCCTGTAAAAGACTTGAGTAATTGTTTCTCTTTTTTCTTCTGGGTCGGTTTTCCTGCTTAAAGCTCTAAAGAATTTTTCTTTAGCATTTATTACCTCAACTTTTATTCCGATTTTTTTAAAAGTTTTAACAACATTTTCAGGTTCCTTTTCTCTCATTAAGCCATTATCAATAAAAACAGTTTTTAGTCGATTTCCCAAAGCTTTATGCCCTAAAACAGTTACTGTTGAACTATCTACTCCCCCGGACAAAACGCTCATTGTTTTTTCCTGTCTAACAATTTTTCTAATTTCTTTGATTTTTTTATCAATAAATTTCTTATAATTCATAGGTTGAATAATTTTTTAGCGTTGCCAGTGGTAATTTCTGATATTTCTTCGAAACTTAAATTCTTGATTTTAGCAATTTTTTCAGCTACATATTTTACGTAAAGAGGTTCATTACGCCCACTCATTGGCGGAGGAACAAGATAGGGACAATCGGTTTCAATTAAGATTCTCTCTAACGGAGTTTTTTTTATTATTTCATCTAAATTTAACCCCGCACCAGAACCATCAGTTCGGTACGGGGCAGGTTTGAAAATTATTCCATTAAAACCGAGATAAAGCCCCATTTCTAAATATTGTCCTGCCTGCTCCCAGGTCCCAGTAAAGCAGTGAATAACGCCCGCTATTTTTGATTTTTGAATTTTGAATTTTGAATTTAAGACCTCTATGAGGTCTTGATGTGCCATTCGGCAATGGAAAATGACTGGCAGTTTTAGTTCCATAGCTAACTCCAGATGTTTTAGAAATACTTCCTTTTGTTTATTTTTAAACTGTTCGAGTCTAATTTTGGTTTTCGGTCTGTAATAATAGTCTAAACCTGTCTCGCCAATTGCCACCACCTTTTTTGATTGAGTGAGGCCTTTGTATTTTTCGTAATCAAAATTTTCATTTTTAGTTTGAAAAACTGTTTCTTCCTTGTCCATTTTCACTTTAAAGATTCCTTCAGCTAAATGAATTGGGTGAAGCCCAACAGCAGCATACACTCCCTTTTCGTATCTTTCGGCAATCTCCACTGCCTTTTTGCTGGTTTCATACTGGCTACCAACATTTATCATCCAAACATCATTTTCTAGAGTTCTTTTAATAACTTCCTCAAAATCCTCTTTATATCCATTGAAATTTAAATGGGCATGAGTATCTAACAGCATAGCTCGAAATTAAAAATAAAATATCAAAAATAAAAAAATTATTTAAGCCGTGGGAATAAAATTTTAATTTTTTTTGTTTTAAATTGCTCAAGTACTTTTTCTGAGGTTTCGGGTAAAAATGGTTTCAGTAATTGAGCAATATTATCAATAGTAAATAGTAAATTATTAATTGTTAATTGTTGTTTTTCCGATTTTTCCCATGGTCGCTCCTTTTCAATATAACGATCGCAAACACTAATCAATTCCCAAATCGAAATAAGGACTTCGTTAAATTTAAATTCATCGAGAGCTTTTTTGTAGTTTTTCCAAGTTTCATCAATAATTGATTTTAAATTTTGATTTGTAATTTTAAATTTTTCATTTTTAATTTTTAATTTAGTTGCGAGGGTTAATACTCGAGCAACAAGATTCCCCAACCCACTGGCTAAATCCGAATTATATCTCGCTTCAAACTTTTCATAAGTAAAATCGCCATCTTCGGTTGGCGTAATTTCCCTCAAAAGAAAATAACGAACAGCATCGGTACCATATTTTTTAACTAACTCAAAAGGATCAATAACGTTTCCAAGAGACTTTGACATTTTCTGACCATTCGAGGTTATAAAACCATGAACAAAAATGTTTTTTGGCAATTCCAGCCCCAAAGACAAAAGCATCCCGAGCCAAATTGTGGAGTGAAATCTCAAAATATCTTTTCCTAGACAATGAACGTCGGCTGGCCAGTATTTTTTAAAATTTTCTCCGTTAGGATAGTCTAAAGCTGAAATATAATTAATAAGAGCATCTGCCCAAACATATATGGTTTGGGAATTGTCGTCAGGTACAGGTATCCCCCATTTTAAATCTTTCCGTGGCCTCGAAAAACTGACATCTTCCAACCCTTGGCTTACAAAGTTTAACATCTCGTTTTTTCTTTCCTCTGGAATTATTTTTACATTGTCTTTTTTAATAATTTCTTTTATTTGTTTTGAATATTTAGAAAGTCTGAAAAAATAATTTTCTTCTTCTACCACTTCTGGCTCTTTTTGATGAATTTTGCACTTTCCATTAATTAAATCTTTTTTGGTAATGAATGCTTCGCATCCCACACAATAAAGCCCTTTATAATTCTTTTTATAAATATCGCCATTTTCTTTAAGCTTTAACCAAACCTCTCTAGCTACTGGCCAGTGCCGTTTCTCGTCGGTTGTTCTAATAAAGTCAGTATTTGATAAATTTAAAACCTTTGTTAATAATTTAAACCTAGCCGTAATTTTATCAGTAAATTCTTTTGGTTCTTTTTCAGCTTCTTCGGCCGCTTTCACTACCTTCTGACCATGCTCATCGGTCCCGGTCAAAAAAAACACTTTCTTTCCTAAAATCCGGTGGTATCTAGCTAAAACATCGGCTTGAATCAATTCCAAAGCGTAGCCGATGTGTGGCGGCGTGTTCGTATAAGCAATACTTGTAGTTATGTAAAATTTTTTATTTTTAGTCATTTTTCTAATTTAATCTTGCTCTTCTTTTTTAACTATTACCACAAATTCTCCTTTAATCATATCTTTTTCAATCTCCCAAATCACTTCCTCTATACTTCCTCGATTGATTGTTTCAAACTTTTTGGTTAATTCGCGACAAACGACAATATTTATTGTTAATTGTTGATTGCTAATTGTTAATTGTAAATCTTTTAGGGTTTTTATTATTCGGTAGGGGGATTCATAGAAAATCACTGGATATTTTGAGTTTGCTATCTCTTCAAAAAATTTTTTTCTCTTTCTTTTAGTCGGCGGAAATCCCATAAAAATAAATTTATCCATTGGAAAACCAGAAATACTAGCTGCGGCAGTAACTGCCGAGGGTCCCGGAATCGGTATAATTTTCACTACGCGACCCGGCCGCGTAATAAGGTTGATTAATTTGTTACCGGGGTCTGAGATCCCCGGAGTTCCGGCATCGGAAACAAGAGCTAAGTTTTTTCCCTGTTTTAAAAGCGAAAGAATATAATCGATTTTCTGAAGTTTCGAATGTTGATGATAACTTAAAGTTGGAGTTTTTACCTGATAATGATCTAACAACTTTTTTGTTACTCTGGTATCTTCGCATAAAATCAAATCAACCTCCTTAAGAATACGGGAGGCGCGAAAAGAAAAATCCTCTAAATTCCCAATGGGAGTGGCAATAATGTAAAGGGTGGCCATTTTACCAAACTATTGTTTTTTTCGAGGGCCCAGTTTCTGGAGAAGGAATAGATTCTTTTCTTTTCTTCAGAAAATCTCTTAAAAATTCAAATAGGATTCCGAAAAGTGGAATAGCTAAAATTGCTCCTAAAATTCCCCATAACTTCCCTCCAATTAATACCGCTACTAAGACTAAGACCGGCGGCAACCCAATAAATTTTTTTGTTAAAATGGGGCTTAAAAGACTTCCTTCTATTTGTTGAATTAATATAAAGACAATTAAGATAAAGAGGGCTTTTAAAGGGGAGTCGAGAGCGGCTAAAATTGTAATAATTAGGCCGGCGAAAATCGGACCCAGAATGGGAATGATATCTATTACTCCGGCAAATAAACTAAGAGAGGAAGCATAGTTGATATTAAATAATTTAAGAGCAGTAAAAGTCATTAAACCAACAAAAAGACAACATAAAATCCTCGCCTCAAACCAACCAGCAACTTTTTCTTGGCTCTTTTCAAAAAGAGTTAAGACCTGAGCTTCATATTTTTTTGGAGTAAAGAATAATATTGCTTTTTCTATTCCTTTTTCTTCAAGTGAAATAAAAAGGGAAATAGCGAGAACGGAAAGAGCAGCGAAAATTCCTCCAAAAATGGCAGCTATGGCTGAAAAAATATTAGCCGAAGCACTCTTTAACCATTCTTGAAAAGTAAGAGTAAAACTCTCGAGGTTTTTAAAAGCTCCAATACCTAATTGCTTCAAAGTCGGAGTTAATTTTTCGAAATATTGAGAAAAAAGCTGGGTAAATTGTTGAATTTCAGAAGTAAAAGCCGGGGCAATTAAATAAATCGAAAAGCCTAAAATTCCAAAAATGAGAAAATAGATTAAAATCGTAGCCAAAACTCGAGGAATTTTCTTTTTTTGTAAAAAATCAATTGCTGGATTGAATAAAATAGAAATGATTAAAGCAAAGATAAACCAGATCAAAATGTCTCTAATTAAATAGAGAATATAAAATCCAATAATACCTATGCCGATTTTCAAAATCGTCCACCAGGAAATATCTAAAACTTTGTCTTGGTTCATTATTGGATATCAGCATAAATCAGCAGTATCCACATAAATCAGCGGGAACATAGTTTTGAACGCTGATAAATGTTGATTTAAAGCTGATTAATGCTTATTTTAAAATTTTAATAATTTTTCAAATTTTTCTTTTTCCTTAAATGGACCAATCAGGGCTAAATTTAATTTTTTGGGTTGAAAAATATCTTTGGCTACTTTTAGAATATCATTTACAGTAACCCGGTCAATTTTTTTGAAAATTTCTTTTGGAGCCAAAATTTTCTTTTCCAAGAGCTCTTGACCGGCATAAAAAGAAGATGTGGCATCGGAAGATTCCAACAAAAGAGTTGTCTTCCCCTTTAAGTAATCTTTGGCTTTTTTTAATTCTTTTTGAGGAATTTCCTTTTGTGAAATTTTTTTGTATTCTTTCAAAATAGTTGAAATTCCCTTCTCCACATTTTTGTTATCCAGGCCGGCCTGGGTGAAAAGAAAGCCGGTGTCAGGGTCAGCTGTATTACTCGTGCTTATGTAATAGGCAATTCCCAATTTAGATCTCACTTCTTCGAACAACCTCGAACTCATCATCCCTCCCAGAATGATGGCTAACAATTCTTGGGCATATCTTTGGGGGTGGAAAAGATTAAAAGCCCTTACTCCCAAACATAAATGGGTTTGATCGGTTTGTCTTAAATGTAAAAGTAAATTTGGTTTGAGTTGCTCCTCAATAACCTTAGGTTTTTCCATTGGTTTTTTTGTTTTTATTTTTGAAAAATAGTTTTTTACTTTTTGAATCGCTAAATCTTCCTCTATTTTCCCAGCCAGACAAATTATTGTGTTTGAGGCAACATATTGGTTTTTTATATAATCAATCAATTTTTCTCGGTTGATTGTAGCAACACTTTCTTTTGTTCCGGCAATATCCCAACCGGCTGGCTGATCTCCGTATAATAATTTTGACCAGAGAATTTGAACATATTCAATGGGATGGTCCTGCCTCATGTTAATTTCTTCAATAATAACTCCTTTTTCCTTTTCGATTTCTTCCTCAGGTAAGGTAGAATTCAAAAAAATATCTGAGACCCAATTCAAAGCCAGCTCCGCATGAGAAACAGCTACTTTAGCAAAATAACCTGTGTATTCTTCTGAAGTGAAGGCGTTGTAAATTCCTCCTACTTTATCTAAGGTTTCAGCCACTGCTATCGTTGATGGTCTTTTTTTTGTTCCTTTAAAATACATGTGTTCTAAAAAGTGAGAAATTCCATTGATTTCTTTTTTCTCATATTTTGAACCGGTCCCAACCAAAACCAAAACTGTCACCGCCTGAGTGCTTTCCATTGGAACAGTAATAATTCTGAGACCATTTTTCAAAGTGGTTTTTTTAAACATCGAAATAAATCGAAGATTTATTGAAGATTGAAATGAATCAAAGGTTCATTGAACATTTTCGCTTACTCTTTTAACTTCTTCTCCAAAACTTTTACTAAATCTTTAATTTTTACTCTTTCTTGTTTCATTGTGTCGCGATCGCGAATGGTTAAATCATCTTGTTTTAAGCTTTCAAAATCCACAGTTAAACAGAAAATGGTAGCAATTTCATCTTGTCGGCGATACCTTCGGCCGATTGAACCAAGCTCATCGTATTGACAAACAAAATGGGGTTTTAACAATTGGTAAACTTCTTTTGCTTTTTTTACCAATTCGGGTTTGTTCCTGACCAAAGGCAAAACCGCAATTTTAATTGGCGCAATTTTTTTATCCAATTTTAATAAAATTTCGACTTCTTTGGTTGCTTTTGTGGTTTTTGTTCTCCCACCAGCAATTTCTTGATAGGTATCACATAAAAAAGCAAAAAGAGATCTTTCTACCCCGACTGAGGTCTCAATAATATGCGGAAAATATCTTTCCTTAGTTTCTTCATTAAAATATCTCAAATCCTTTCCCGAATGTTCCGAATGATTAGACAAATCCCAATCTCCTCGATTATGAATTCCTTCAATTTCATGCCAACCAAAAGGAAATTTATATTCTATGTCAATCTGCCTTTTTGCATAATGGGCTCTTTCTTTTTCTGGAATTTCCCTAATTCTTAGATTTTCCTTTTTAATTCCCAATTTTAAATACCAATTTATTCTTTCATTTAACCAATAATCAAAATATTTTTCGGCATCTTTTGGGTGGCAAAACCACTGCATCTCCATTTGTTCAAATTCTCTGATTCGATAAATAAAATCCTTTGGAGTAATTTCATTTCTAAAAGCTTTTCCAATTTGGGCTACCCCGAAGGGGATTTTCAACCTCATTGAGTTTAAAACATTCTCAAAATTCATATAAATTCCCTGACAGGTTTCGGCTCTCAGATAAGTAACAGCCGCTTCATCTTCCACTGGTCCGACAAAGGTTTTCATCATTAAATTAAATTTTCGTGGCTCCATTAATTCCCCATTACATTCTGGACATTTTTTACCCTTTATTTCATTAGCCCTAAATCTTTTATGACACCCTTTACATTCAACCAACTCATCGGCAAATCCAGCGCTCAGGTGTCCAGAAGCTTGCCAGACCTTGGGCGACATTAAAATTGCGGCATCCAATCCCATAATATTTTCATGAAATTTTGTCATTTCATCCCACCAAGCCTTTTTGATATTATTTTTCATTTCCACTCCCAAGGGTCCAAAATCATAACCAGAACCAAAGCCGCCGTAAATTCCAGAAGAAGGAAAAATAAACCCTCTTCTTTTACAAAGCGATATAATTTTTTCCATTAAATTATTCATATTTTTATTGAACTCGCGAAACGGTGAAATGAAAACTTCATCGAAGTTTTCATTGAACTCTTCCCATTTCTTCGGTTATTGTTTCATCATCTGGCAAGGTGGTGTTGATGCTGGGATTAATTGCTTCTATATCCTCCCCGGTCCAACTATCTTCGCCAGATATTTTTGCCTCACTGATTAAATCAGGGGTGCTCCTTCTTTGAGTTTCATCTGGGGTAAACTCAACCTGGAAAGAAATATTTGGAGCCGGGTTTAAAACTCCGTTACCAACTTTTAAATCTCCGACATTCCAGACAATTTCTCTTGATTGAGAATCGAAGGTAAATTTCTCAATTGCCTCTTCGGGAAAGATTTTTCCAGTTAATTTCACATTTTGAGGTAAAAAGGCCTTCACTTTAACATTTTTAACTTCATTGTAATAATTTTTGGCTAACCAGATTATAGTGTAAGTCGTGGCTTCGCCAACTTTTGGAGGAATCGGCCCAGAATTACCAAAAATTTCATCCTGGAAAAATCCTTTTTGAGAAATTTCCAATTTTGAATTAACCTTATTTGAAAATTCTTCTTTAACCTGGCTTAGATAAACCTGATTTTTAATTTCAGTTTTCCCTTCCAGAGAGGGAATCTCCCAATCTTTTTTCAATTTTATCCAAAATTCAACTTTTCCTTCTTCACCTGGTTCTATAAATTGAAGGGCTCTCACTCTTTTCCAATCCCAAACAATCGAATTGTCTCCAAGGGTAAAATCTCCTTCGGGAGCTTTTAGAGTTTGGAAATCGAAAATATCTCCAATCAAAGTGGTCATTAAGGAAAGGTTAAATAAGGTTTCTGCCCCGACATTTTTAAAAAAGATTTCGTAATGGAGCTGGTCCTCGGGATCGACTAAATATTTGGGACTGCCATTAATTTGTTGGAAGACCCACAAGGCTGGCTGAATAATTTCCACTCCCTTCGTTATTTCTTTCAATAGAATGAATTCCCCTTCCTGCCAGATTCCTAGTTTAGCTTTAAACAATTTTTGCTCTCTGACCTCGCCTCTTATTTTTCCTGAAATCTCAATTCTTCCTCCTTCAGCCCGGTTTAAAGGAGGAAGTTTCCATTCTACTTTTTCTAAAGAAGGGGGATTAGATTCAACAAATTCGAAACCGGAGGGATACTCAGCTGTCATTTTTAAATTTAAAAGAGGGTAATCAGTGTTTGAGAAATAGTTTAATCTAAATTTTAAATCTTTTCCCGATTCAATTTTTGATGGCAAATCAAATTCAAAAGTCAGGGGCACCGATTTAATGACAGTGGTAAAAGTGGTGGAAGATTCATATCTAGCTTTTAAATTTTTTGGTCGATAAGTTAATTCAGCTCGAGCTATCAGGGTTTCTCCTTCTTTGCCAATTAATCTGGCTTTAAAAGAGATGGTTTTTTCCTCACCGGGATAAATAGCATCTCCTAATTCTTCAGCACCTATTTCCTGTCTTAAAGATTTCCCTTCTTCCAAGAGAGAATGTTCTGGATATTCAAAAATAAGTTTTGGCTCTTCTAAACGAATATTTCCATTGTTTTTATATTTTACGACATAATTAAATTCTTCAGTTAAATCAATGCTCTCCGGACCCAAAATTTCCAATTTTAAAATCTCTTTTGAATAGCTATTAGATTTCCAATTCCAAAAACCAACTAATCCGGCAATTCCTGCTAAAAGAATTAAGAAGATAATAAATTTTTTTCGCATATCTCTCTACGAATTACGAATTATTACGAATATACGAATAACACTCTTTAGAAATTTCAGCTAATGACTTTAAATAAAGTTTTTCAATTTTTAATTTAGAAAGGGTTATCCAGTTTTTTTCAAGCATAATTCTTAAAATTTTCACTATTTCTGGTTTCACCTCTTTACCTGATTTTAATTTCTTAAAACAGTTTTGACAAATTATCCCTCCTTCTTTTGGGTTAAAATAAAGCTTTTCTGGTATTAATTTTTTTTGACACAGAGAGCAATTATAGAGTTCGGGCTTATATCCTAAAATTGAAAGAAGGCTCCAGAGAAAATAGTAATACAACAATTGACAATTTGACAATTTGACAATTTGACAATTGTTTAATTTATTAAAAGTTTCATTTAATAAATACCAGATTTTTTCATCGGCTTCTTGACCCCTAACCAGGTTATCTAAAATTTCTGAAATTTTATAAGCAATGGGTAATCTTTTTAAGTCTTTTCTTAGGTTTTTAAATTTTTCAACCAAAATTGCATCGGTTAAAGTTTTGTAGGTTTTTCCCTGAATAAACTCAATTTCTGATAAATAAAAGGTTTCGGCTCCCGATCTTAATTTTGAGGAAATTTTTCTAATTGCTTTTCCTAAAATTTCAAGTTTGCCAAAATCCTTAGTATAAATCGTAAATAATTGATCGGCCTCACCTCGATCTTCTTTTTTAAAAATGAAACCTTTGGTCCGGTAATTCAAAAACATTTATTTTTCTTCTAATAATCCCTTTAAATATTTAATTTTTTGATCTATTTTTGATTTTTCAGCTAGAGTTTTTCCGCTCTTCTCTTTTTCTAAATCATTGAAGATTCGGTACCTTTCAGCTTTTTTGAGATAACCTCCGTATTTTTTTGCTAATTCTTGGCCCATTTCAATTCTTTCGTTTTCGGAAAACATTTTTCCTCCTGAACCAGGAATATAAGGAGAGGCTTTTCTTATCTTCCAGGCAGCTTCACCCATTGGAATAGCTGCTTTTCCCCCAAAAATTGATGTGTCTTTTTTTTCTGGCTGAGAGGGCATTTTCCCCGGTCTTCCTCCCACTCCTCCTTTACTTAATTCTTGTTTTTTTTCAAGTAAAGCCATATTTTAAATCTTTTTAATTGCTAACCACAATTCTTTTTGCTCGACCTTTAAATGTTTTTCTAAGTCAAAAATTTCTTTAGGTCTTTCTCCTAAAATTAAATCTTTAGCTTTAGCTTCTTTTAAAATAAATTTTTCGTTTCTAGCTAAAATTTCATTTAAATCAGGTGTTCCAAAATATCTGACTAAAATTCTATCTTTTGGCTTCAATCTAGCCATTTTTCTCATTTCCTGAATCTGGCGAATAACTTCTCGAATTGTTCCTTCCTCTTTTAATTCCGGAGTAATTTTTGTATCCAATTCTATCTCTGCCTCAATTTTTGGATCGAAAACTATTTCCTTAACATTCACTTCTTCTTTTATCAAATCCAACAATTCCCTTTCAGTTTTTAATTTTTGATCTTTGATTTTTAATTTTTGCAATGGCTGACGGACTTTAATTTTAGCTTTAGCTCTCTCTGCTAGGGCTAAAGTCACTGTTTGTCTAATTTTTTCCATTTTTTTCTCTAATTTATTATTAATTAATTTTTTATTTACTTTCGGCCAATCTGTTAAGTGAATAGATGTTTTAACCTGGGATTTTAAACCTTGCTGTTTAATGTGGCAGATTAAACATCGGTAGAGTTCTTCGCTTAAAAATGGAATGAATGGTGCAGTTAATTTGCTTAAGGTCAAAAGGAGATGCGATAGGGTTCGAGATGCTTCCTCAAAATCTTTTCCGGCTTCCTTGCCCCGTAGTGAACTTTGGTCTAGTGCGGGGTGAAATCTCCTCCTCGACCGCCTGATATACCAGAGAGAAAGATCTTCGATAACAAAATCTTCGATAACCCTAGTAGCAAAAGTAACCTCATATTTATCTAAATTCTCGGTAACTCCCTGAATCAAATTATTAAGTTTCGAAATGATCCAACGATCCAAAATATTCTTTCGTTTAGTCAACGATTTCGACGATCGTGGAAAAGATTGACCATAGGTTTGAAAAAATAGAGCGCAATTCCAAAATATTATGATAAATCTTTTTAAAACCTCTTCGACTCCTTTTTCTGAAAAAATTTTAGCATCACCCGGTTGATTCACAGTGTAAAAATACCAGCGAGTGATATCTGCACCATATTTTTCTAAAACTTGCCAGGGATCAACTACATTTCCTTTTGATTTAGACATTTTTTCTCCTTTTTCATTTAAAACATGACCTAAAGAGATGACATTTTTATAAGAAGTTCCAAAACCCAAAAGAGTTGAAATAGCCAATAATGTATAAAACCAGCCTCTTGTTTGATCTATTGCTTCACTAATATAATCGGCTGGGAAAAATTTTGGGGGTTTTAACCCCGCACCAGAACCTTCGGTTCGGTACGGGGCAAGTTTTTTATTTTGATTAAAGGGCCAATGAGCTTGGCCGAATGGCATCGAACCGGAATCAAACCAACAATCAATCACTTCTTTTGTCCTTTCAATCAGACCACCGCATTTTTGACAATAAAATTTCACTTCATCAATATAAGGCCTGTGAAAATCCAACTCCATCTTTTCATTATAGGGTAAATTCTTAAATTCTAATTTCCTCACCTCTCCTGTTTTTATTTCTTTTTTTGTAGCAACAATTTTTACAAATTTCTTTAAATCGTGACCGTTGACTACTTTTTCAAGTAAAGTCAATGGACGTTGGTGGCCAACAATTAAAACATTTTTATCTTGATAATTTTTATCAATTTCTTTCATGAAAAAATACAATCTTTTTTCTATATCAGTATAATTTTCTCCTTTTGGCGGAGCAACTTGAAATCTTTTCAAATAGTATTCTAATGGTGGGAGTTTTCCTTCCTCGTCCCAGAATCTTCCGATTTCCCTTATTGGTTTTCCATTGAAAATTCCAACGTTAACTTCTCTCAATCTTTTATCAAATTTTGGCTTCAGTTCTAGTTCTTTTCCAATAATTTCTGCGGTTTGTTTAGTTCTTAAGAGATCTGAAGAAAAAATTAAATCAATTTTTTCTTTTTTTAATTTTTTAGCAGCTTCTTTAATTTGTTTTTCTCCTTTTTTAGTTAGGGGGAGATAGTTTTTCTCCGGCCAACAGGAAGTAATGTCTTTTTGATTCCTTAAAGAATCTCCATGTCTTAAAGCAAAATACTTGTTTTTGCTAAATTTTTGCGATATTAAATCTTTTTTTGAGCCAATAAATTCTAAATTTCCGCACACCCAACATTGCCAAATTGGTAAAGGAGTCCCCCAATACCTCTCTCTTGAGAGAGCCCAATCTTTAATCTCTTTTAACCATTCTCCAAACCTTCCGGCTTTCAAATAAGTTGGAACCCAATTAATTTTTTGATTATTTTTAATTAAATCTTTCTTCACTTTTTGCATATTTATAAACCAACCCTGCTTGGCATAATACAAAAGGGGTGAGTCGCACCGCCAACAAAAAGGATAGTCGTGTTCATACAATTCTTCTTTAAAGAGAAGGTTACTTTCCTTTAAATCTTCAATGATTAAGGAGTCGGCATCTTTTACATAAAGGCCTGCCCATTTTTTAACATCTAAAGTAAATTTTCCTTCCCCATCAACATTTAATAAAATTGGTAAATTATTTTTTTTACCTGCCTCCATATCCTCCTCTCCAAAAGCCGGTGCAACGTGGACAAGGCCCGTTCCTTCTTCTAAAGAAACGAAATCAGCCGGAATGACTTTATAGGCAGTCTTCGAAATTTCCGCATCCGGAGGATAAAGAGGCTGGTATCTCAATTCAGTTAAATCTTTTCCCCGAAATTCTCTAACTAATTCATAATCTTTAGCCAAAATGCTCAGCCTTTCTTTAGCTAAGATTAGATATTCATTGTTGATTTTAACTTCGGCATAATTAAATTCTGGATTTACGGCAATGGCAACATTTCCTGGGAGTGTCCAGGGGGTAGTCGTCCAAACCAAAAAATAAATTTTTCCTTTAGTTTCGAATTTCGGATTTAGAATTTCGAATTTTATATATATCGCTGGTTCTTTTATTTTTTCGTATCCCAAGGCAACTTCGTGACTTGATAAACTTGTACCACACCTCGAACAATAAGGAACAACTTTGTAGTCCTGATATAAAAGTCCTTTTTGATAAATTTGTTTAATAATCCACCAAACTGTTTCAATATAGTCTGACTCATAAGTAATGTAGGGATTTTCCATATCCAACCAGAAGGCGATTCTTTCAGTCAATTTTTCCCAATCTTTTTTATATGCCCATACTGATTCTTTGCATTTTTGATTAAATTTGGCTATTCCGTATTTCTCGATATCCTTTTTAGTTTTCAATCCTAATTTTTTCTCAATTTCCAATTCCACTGGCAAACCATGAGTGTCCCAACCGGCTTTTCTCAAAACTTTAAATCCTCGCATGGTTTTGTAGCGGCAGATAATGTCTTTATAAGCCCTGGCTAAAACATGATGAATCCCGGGAGCAGCATTAGCCGTTGGCGGCCCTTCATAGAATACAAAATTTGGCGCCTTTTTGCGCTGTTCAATTGAATTTTCAAAAATTCTATTTTTCTTCCAAAATTTCAATATCTTCTTTTCAATTTTCGGAAAATTTAAATTCATGTTTTTACCTTGTCGGGTGGTGGATGGGTTGGAGTTCATATTTACATATGCTCTGGTGCAGAAATACCCATTACATTTAGAGTATTTTTTAAGACAGTTCTGGTAGCTAAAATTAAAGCCAAACGAGCTTCCCGCAGAGGTTTGACCTCTGTCAGAACTTGACAATCACGATAAAATTGGTGAAAAACTGTTGCTAAATCTATTGCATATTGTGGCAATCTCTGAATTTGATAATCTTTAGCCGTATCCTCCACAGTTTCTGGAAACCTAATTAACTGTTTAATAAGTTCTAATTCGCTTGGATGATTTAGTAATTTATAATCAACTTTTGATTTTTGATTTTTGCCACAGCCCTTATTAAAGGGCTGGGCAACCCAGCCCATTGGAAATGGGCTGTGGTTGATTTTTGATTTTGCAAGAATACTATGTATTCTTGCGTATGCATATTGGACATAATACACGGGACTTTTGGCTGACCTTTCTTTAGCCAGTCCTACATCAAATTCCATTTGAGTATCTAAGGATTTCATTAGATAGAAAAATCTGGTTGCATCTAAACCCACTTCATTTATTAGCCACTCCAAAGTTACAACTACTCCCTTTCTTTTTGAAATTTTTCCTCCTTTTAACCTAACAACCTGAGAAATTAGAATATCTAAATCCCATTTATAATTTAATATTTTAGCCACCGCCTTTATTTTACCAACGTGTCCCTGGTGGTCTGCTCCCCAGATATTGATAATTTTTTGGAAACCCCTCTTAAATTTATCTCTGTGATAGGCGATGTCAGAAAGTAAATAAGTTGGTTCACCGGTTTCCCGAATAATAACCCAATCTTGTTTGTCTCCGAATTGAGAAGTTTTTAACCATTCGGCGCCTTCCTTTTTGTAAATTAGATTTTCATTTTTTAGCCAATTATAAATTTTATTAACTTTATTTATCTTATATAAATCATTTTCAGAAACCCAATTATCGAATTTAATCTTTAATTTTTTTCCAATGAAATCTTTATTATCTTTTTGAACTTCTTGGGCTAATAAATAGCCTGCCTCTCCTTCATCACTGATTTTCTCTAATTTTGATTTAAGGTTTGAGATTTTTTCTTTAAGATAATCATTTAAATAAGTGACGCCTTCCCCCAAAGCAGTTTGACCTAAAGTTTTAATTTGGGTATTTACTTTGGCATCATTGATGTAATATTCTCGAGTAACTTTATATCCAGCTTTTTCTAAAACATTAGATATCGTATCGCCAAAAAATGCTCCCCGGCCATTCCCAATATGTAAGGGTCCTGTAGGATTTGCCGAGATAAATTCTACTTGAGCTTTTTGACCATTTCCGATTTTTAATTGACCAAATTTATCTTCTTGCTTCAAAATTTCCTCAACCTGTTTTTGTAAGTATTCTTTTGAAAGAAAAAAATTAATAAAACCGTTTTTTACTTCTACTTTTTCTAAAATGGGGGGGGCGAAGAGGACTTCATCCTCTTCTTCACCTCGCTTCGCTCGGTATTTGATGAAGTCTGCAATTTCTTGAGGGTTTTTCGTTAGCGTCATGGCTACATTAGTAGCGTAGTCGCCGTAAGCCATTTCGGCAGGCCTTTCTATTTTAACTTCAACCTCTTTTCTATAAAGATTTCTCACCGCTTTTTCTATCAAATTTTTAATTTCCTCTCTTACCATTAATTTTAGTTTACCTCAATTTTTGGTAAAATGAAATAATGAAGATATTGGCCGAGAATAAAAAAGCTTATTTTAAATACAAAATTTTAGAGAAATTTGAAGCGGGGATTTCTTTGATTGGCCAAGAAGTAAAATCATTAAAAACTCGCGGAGTAAATTTAGCCGGCTCTTATGTCATTTTGAAAGAACCCTGTCCCGAAGTCTTTTGGATTGGGGTAAAAATTCCTCCTTATCAGCCGAAAAATGTACCAGCTAGTTATAATCCCGAACGTTTAAGAAAACTTCTTTTGAAAAAATCAGAGATTAAATATTTAATTGGTAAAGCAAAGCAAAAGGGCTTGACTTTGGTACCCTTGAGAGTTTATACTAAAAGGGGAAGAATAAAACTGGAATTTGGAATTGCTAAGGGAAAGAAAAAAGTAGATAAACGAGAAACAATTAAAAAACGGGAGGTAGAAAGGGAGATAAAAAGAGAGCTAAAATTACGGGGGTGAAGAGGATCGACAGAAATTTTTGTCAAAGTAGGCAGATAGAGTATTCTCGAATCTCGTAAAACTTCGAGAAAAGAAATAAGTGCCAACTTATTCGCAAGCAAACAGCTTGCTCCTGTCCTCGCCTAAATTCAATTAGGCGGGACCATCTGATCACTGATTCTCGATAGGTGAAATCAGGTGTCATATCATCGAGATACCCAGCCCTTTTGTCTCAAAGGGCTGGGGAAAAAATAGAGACTAGTGGTACTAGAATTTCGTCTGTTTTGAATCTAGTATTTCAAAAACTTAAACAGACTAAATCTGTAGAAATATTTTGGCAAATTTTCTGGACTGGGCTTCAACGCCCACGCCTCCACCTAAAATTTAAAAATCTATCCTAAAACGACCCTTAGTCAACAATCAAATACGGGCTTCTCAGGTTAGATTAGTTGATGAAACTGGAAAACAAGTAGGAATTGTTTCATTGGAAGAAGCGCTCCAGATGGCGAGGGAGCGCAATTTAGATTTAATTCAGGTTACAGAAAAAGTAACGCCTGCGGTTTGTAAGATAATGGATTATGGAAAATATTTTTACTGGCTTCAAAAAAGAGAAAAGTCAACCAAAATAAAAAGGACTGGTGAGTTAAAAGGAATAAGATTAGGGTTTAATATCTCTTTGCATGATTTAGAAACCAGAGTTTCTCAAGCAGAAAAGTTTTTAAAAAAAGGACAAAAAGTGAAAATAGAGATGGTGTTAAGAGGAAGAGAAAAAGGACTTTCCGAATTTGCTAAAGGAAAAATTAATCAGTTTCTGGAAACTTTAGAAAAACGCATACCAATAAAAGCTGAAAGAGAGTTGAAGAGGGAGTCAAGAGGATTTACAATGATTATTTCAAAAGTATGAAGACACGCAAATCAATACGAAAACGTTTTAAAATTACTAAAACCGGTAAGGTTTTAAGAAGACCGACCGGCCTCGACCATTACCGGGCAAAAAAAACAGGAAAACAAATTAGAAAAAGCCGCAAATGGATTGAGGTTCCCAAAAGCGAAGCCAAAAAAATTAAAAAACTATTAGGTTTTTAATATGGTGAGAGTAAAAAGAGGAAAAGCTGCCCACAAAAGACGAAAGCATTTGTTAAAATATGCTAAGGGTTTTCGTTGGGGAAGAAAGTCAAAATACCGAGCAGCAAAAGTAGCTCTTATGCATGCCTGGGAGTATGCTTATCGAGATAGAAAATCAAAAAAAAGAGAATTCCGAAAACTTTGGCAAATCCAAATTAATGCCGCTTGTAGAGAAAAGGGAATTTCCTATAGCAAATTTATTAATGGCTTAAAGAAAAACAAAATCGAACTCGACCGAAAAATCTTAGCTAATTTAGTTCAAAATCATCCAGAAATTTTTGAAAAAATAGTAGAGAAAGTAAAAACGTAAAAGAATTAAATTAAAAAAAATCGGCCTACTCGAAAATACAACGTTTGAGTAGGCCTTTTTATTGGGATAACCTCATTTCAAAATCGACTACGTGTTTTGTCCAAATTTTTCCTTTTTTGTATAGTTCCTTAACTTCCTCTACCTCGAGTTCTACGATCTGGAGTTCATGTTTTGGATTATCCCTTAGACCTCGATTCGGGCAATCTTTTTCATCAATGTCAGTAATTATTCCACAGCAGCTACATTTCTTCCATTGCTCTTTTGCCACTTTTTCACCTCACTTTTTAAGATTCTATTTTATTATACCACCCTCCTTTTACTTTGGTAAGGGCCGGATGTCAGCCTCTTCTTGGAGTTCTTTTATATTTTTAAGACCTTGTTTTTGCAAACTTTGTTTTAGACCAATTATCAATTTTGGGATAAAATCATAGCCCGAGCCCCGATAAGGCACTTTGGTGACAATTCCTTCGGCAATCCTGATTTTTGTTTTATCCACAGCGTATCTCACCGCCGACCTCCTCTCCATTGCTTCTAAAGACCCCATCCCTCGATATTTTTTAACCATTCGATTCTCTTCGTAATTAAATTCCTTTTCTCCTGGAGATTCATCTAGACCGGCGAGTAAAGAACCCATCATTACTGTCTGGGCTCCCAAAGCCAAGGCTTTTGTTATATCTCCCGGTTTTTGAATCTCAGCCAAATCAGGAGTCTTTATTCCGCCATCGGCAATAATTGGTAGGAAGCCATATTTCGGCTCTAATTTTTTCACTTCTTGAGCACAGTCAAAAACTGCCGAAGCCTGAGCTCTACCAGTACCAAGTTCTTCTTGAGTAATACAGGCTGCTCCTGGCCCAATGCCAATTTTGATAGCATCACAATATTTAAACCCTTCTTCGATTATTTTTTTCACCATCTCGGACGAATCAACATTACCTACTACCACTTCTAATTTGGGGAAGTTTTGTTTTACCCATTTTGCAATTTCCAATTGTTCTCTAAAAACAACGCTGGCATCGATGATAATTCCGTCAACGCCAGCAGTAATTGCTTTTTTAATTCTTTCTTGAGCCAGTTTTAATCTCG
>Ga0210057_1002963_pt1 | contig 23772 bp, 28 predicted proteins | sample CryGeyCG2114_010_2_FD_183968 | JGI IMG/M metagenome (GOLD analysis project Ga0210057, IMG submission 183968) | Groundwater microbial communities from aquifer - Crystal Geyser CG10_big_fil_rev_8/21/14_0.10 (SPAdes) (version 2) | ecosystem: Environmental > Aquatic > Deep subsurface > Groundwater ...
TTGCAGAGCTATACCTGTAAAATCTCTCTCATGATTCAATATTTTCTTAATAAAGGTCTTCCCATACATATAAGTCATTTTAGATAACCTTTCGCTAGTGGTTACTTATAAATCTTCCTATTTTCCCAAATATTAATAAATACTAAGTGAAAAACTACCCTTATGAGCTTGAAAAGCAAAATAATGGCTACTGCTTTAGGATTAACAACATTATTTGGTCCAACTGTAAATATTGATTCTAAATCTGTAGTTTCAGAACAAAAAATAGAATACAAGCTAGAAGCAAAAATAGAACAAAATAATGCTCAAGCAAGAGATTATAACTTAGAAGGAAGAGCAGCTGTTTTAGGTTTTGACTTGCTTATTAATGGTTTAAAATCTGGATTAGGGGCTTATGCTAATGGAGAAGATTTCTGGCCTGCTTTTGGTAAGGGCCTGGGAGCAGGTGCAATTGTTTATGCTGGAAAAGAAATAGCTTCACATAATAGGTATCCATTTTTAGGAGTCTCTGGTAAACTTGTACATGATTTGGGTGTTTCAATGTCAGATAACGTTATGTTGAATAAACCCATAATGTCAAGATATGTTACTGATTTTGGACCTATTGAAATCCATTTTGAAAAAGGTAAGGAAAATAAAATTTACTTCCAACCATTTTCAGCTTGCGCAATCCTAGGAAATCTTGTAAAAGGTAATGATTTTGATTTGAAACAAACTCTTTATAATTTTACACCTGTCTTTTCATATAAGGTTCCATTAGATATTCAACAACAAGGATTTATTGGAGGATATACTACTTCAAATGTTATTGCTTATTGTAGAAATTGTAAAGAAAATGATTTTTTCAAAGTAGCTTTATCTCATGAAATGAACCATGTATTATTTTTCTCAGAATTTAGATTCTTAGATTATTTAACACCAAATAAAAAAATAGTATTTGAAAATATGTTATTTTTGCATCCTTTTGCTGAACAATTAGGAGAAATGAGATATGGACCAATGTTAGCTCAGGGATTATTAGTCCTTCCAAAATTATTTAGTAAAGAAGCTTATTGGTATTTGCCTCATGAATTAGAAGCATTTACAATGGAAATGCCTAGAACTAATAATGCTCATCCTTTATACTGAAACATTGACTTCAGTAACATTAATTAATTCTGTTTCATTCAATAAATCTTCTTGTATTAATTCTAAATCAATTTCATCTTCTAATTGCATATTATCTTCAATAATTGGATTGATTTCAACATTATCTTCCATTAAAGGCAAATAATCTTCACCACCCATTATCTCATCATAATTTAAATTTCCATAAATTACTATCCCTAATAATAAAATAACAATTACAAGTTTAAATATCCATTTTGTAAATTTAGTAAAAACTATAAAAATTAAATATAAAACTACAACTGTCAACAAAATTCTTATCCAATCCATATTATTTAGAAATATGCTTGTATTAATAAATCTTTGTAGCAAGTGCATTTTACCTTAAATGTTGGTAGATAGGTTTTTAATTTTTGAAATTGTTTAGTTTTTATGTTTAAAATAAAGAATGGTGAGTTAATAAAAGAAATATCTGGATAAGCCAAAATCTTCCCTAAATATACTACTCAAATAATTAATCTTGCTAATCAAAACTCTTAAGGAACTCGCCCTAAGGTTGTTGGTCAATTACTATAAAGAGTATTCTAAATGGAAAGAATGGTATTTGCAGAAAAAGCCATAGGCAATAGATGATGCTACAAATAAGATATTTCCTAGGGTTTAAGAATTGAAGAAAGCAAAGTATAAACTGCTGTCCTCATGAGTTGGCTATTTCTAATTTAACTTTAAAGAGTAAGAATAAATGGTTGGAATTGATTAGATTAAGTATAAATTCCATTACTGCGCAAAATTAAGTTTAATTATATTATTTATTGCGCAGAATCAAAATATTAAAATACAAATATTATTTTATCGTCGTAAACCTTAAAATCCAGCATATTTTCAGACAAAGTTCTTTATTGCGCAAAATGAATAAATTTAAATATTATATTAGTCTAATTAGTCTATGGCGTGGAAAATACCCAGATATAATAAAAACGAACTGAATAAGGCAGGAGAAATATTAAAAAATGAAAATAGTTCAGAGGAAAAAACAGCGAGAGCTACTGAAATACTTAATCATTGGAGAGCAAGCCATAGTTATCCTTTACACATTTTCCAAATGACTTTAAAGAATGTTTCTCAAAGATATGATAAAACATCTCTAGTTGCTCAAAGATTTAAGAGAGCAACCTCTATAATTAATAAATTAAGAAGAAAATATGAGGGTAGAAAAGCTACAATGAATTTGTCTCAAATGCAAGACATAGCTGGTTGTAGGGCTGTGGTTAATGATGTTAAAATTGCAAAAGAAATTTATGAAGATTACTATCTCAAAGGGAATTTAAAGCATAAGAGGGTAGGGAAGAAGGATTATATTATATTTCCAAAAAAGGATGGTTATAGGAGTTTACACATTGTTTACGAGTTCAAGAGTGATAAAGGTAAGAAAGAATATAATGGACTAAAAGTTGAAGTTCAGATAAGATCTAAACTACAACATTTATGGGCTACTGCTGTTGAAACAGTAGATTTTTTTACAAGACAAGCTATTAAGTTTAACGAGGGCAGACCAGATTGGGCAGATTTTTTTAAATTAGTAAGTTCGGCATTCGCAATAAATGAAAATTGCCCGATAATTGAGGGAACAACTGCTAATGAAAAAGAATTATATAGTCAGATAATGAATAAAGAAAAGGAATTAGAAGTAATACATCGTATGGAGGGATGGACTCACGCAATGAAATTCTTTAATGAAGAAGTAAAGAAAAAAATGAGAGGAAAAGTAAAGTTTTTCTTATTAGAATTGGATATTTTAGGAAATAAACTAAGTGTTAAAGCATACACTCAAAAGCAAGAAAAACATGCAATAGAAGATTATGATAAATTAGAAAAAAGACACAAGGGAAGAACGGATTATGATGTTGTTCTTGTTGGTGCAGAAACAACTAAAGATTTGGAAAAGGCATACCCTAACTATTTTGTTGATACGAGAGAGTTTATTTTTGAATTAGAGAAAATCATAAGAAAAGCCAAATAAATTTTTTTATTCATTCACCAACATTTAAGGTAACAATGTATGTAGCAAGAAAGATTTAAAAACTAAACAATATTCTAAGCAATAATGGATAGAACATTTGAAATAAAGTTTAGAATCATTGAAGGTAATATTCAAACTGAAATTAAACAAAAAAATGTTTCTCCACAAGAAGCAATTGGTTTATTGGAAATGGCTAAATCACAAATTTTGGATAATTTAGCTCAAGGAAGAAAAGAAATATTTTCTGGAATGAAAAAAGGGGAATAAAATGGAGGATTGCATTTTTTGTAAAATTGTAAAAGGAGACATTCCTTGTTCAAAAGTTTATGAAGATGAACATGTTATTGCTTTTTTAGATATTGCTCCTGCTTCAAAAGGACACACTTTAGTTGTGCCAAAAGAACATTATGAAATTATCCCAGATGTTCCAAATGCATTATTAGAAAAAATTATTGATGTTGTTAAAAAAGTAGGTAATGCTTTATTAAAAGAGAATGATGGTTTTAATGTTATGCAAAACAATAAAAAAGCTGCAGAACAGTTAGTACCACATGTACATTTTCATGTTATTCCAAGAAATAATGAAGATGGTTTAGATGTAGCTAAATGGGAATCTTCAAAATATAAAGAAGGAGAAATAGAAGAATTTCAGGCTAAACTTAAAGAAAATATAGGTTAGCACAACTTTTAAATATCAGTAAGTAAAGAATTATTATGAGGGAAAATGAGGAGAAGGCAAATAATTATAATTCTAGGCATGATAATGGCTATATTAGCTTTATCTAGCGCAGTTAGCGCTGTAAACATAAATGACATAGAAGTTTTAGGCGCTGCAATTGATAAAGTAGCACCTGGTTCTATTGCTGAATTTGAGCTTACGTTATATAATAAAGGAAACAATAGAATGACTTTAGATATTGCTAAAGATCCTTTTAGTACATTATCTTCAAGCTGGTTTGATTATATTCTTATTAAACCTAATAGAGTAGAATTAAATGGTAAAGAAAGAAAAACTATTTCTGTCACATTAAAATTTAAAAGGAAAATTCCTACTGGAGAAAGTTATAGTACCTTCATAAAAGTAATGCCCATAGGTGAGCCCGAAAATTTTATAAAACACACATTAGTTACCAGAGTTGTTGAGCCTGATGAAATATTAAATGCAGAAGTTACTCTTCCTGAAAAAGTTAATCCTGGAAAAACTTTAGATATTGGTTTAAAATTAAAAAATAATTTGAATGTATTATTATCTGAATTTGAAGTTTATGTTACAAGCGATATTTTTGAAAAAAGAGAATCTTATAAATTATTACCTTTACAAATAAGAGAGGAAATTTTACAAATAGAAATTCCGGAATCTGCAAAACCTGGAAATTATGATTTAAATTTAAGAGTATATTATGATAATCAATTAGTTAATAAAGAAAGTTTAGAATTTAGAGTTTCTACCATCTCTGATGTTGTTATTAAAACTGAAGAAGAAAAAAGTTTTTTGAAAACAACAACAAGAACTTCATTAATTAATTTAGGAAATGCTGCTGTTGAACAAGTTTATGATAAAGAATTAAGCGCATGGGAAAGAATGTTTGCTTCATATTCACTTGAACCAACTTATACTGATTCAGAAGGTGCACATTGGCGATTTAGTTTAGCCCCTAATAATGAATTAAATATAAGTATTATAATAAATTTTAGAACATTCTTATGGATAATAATAGTTGTTTTATCTTTTGGGTTATTTACTTACTTTAGCTTAACTAAAGGAGTTTCAATTAAAAAAGAAATTTTAAAATTAAAAACAGATAATGAAGGTAAATCAGAATTAAGAATAATGGTGCATGTAAAAAATAGAAGTTCTAAACCATTAAATCAAGCTGCCTTGATTGAAGTATTGCCTCACCACTTACATCCTAAACCTGTTTTTGGAACTTTAAAACCTGATAAAGTTCAAAAAGGTAGTCAAGGAATAAGATTAATGTGGGAAATACCTTCTATTGATAAACATGAAGAAAGGATAATAACTTATAATGTTGAAACCAAAGTTGGTGTTTTGGGCGAAGTTACATTACCAGCAGCAATGTTAAGATTTAAAAATAAAGCTGGTAAAGTTACTAGTGCTCAGTCTAATCCTTTAAAATTTTTATCAGGACCAAAAGAAGTAATGAGAAGATCTAGAAGATAAGGCAATCATAATTGCCTTTAAATAATTCTGGATATATTTCTTCCCCCTATTTTTTTTCTGCTAATTGTACAATTGCTGAACCAAGAGTATATTGTTCACGTTCTAAAGCATCATTTACTGAATCACTTAAAAAAGAATCCATAACTAAGTTATCTTTACCAATTATCAAAGATAAAGAAGCTATTAAATTAATTATTTTTCTTTCTAAAGAAAATAACCTGTTACTTGGTCCTAATTTCCCTAATAAATCCATTACTTTAAATGCTGTTGCTGTTGTAACTCCTTCATTAATAAAATTATCTTCATGTTTAAGACCGTGTTTAATATTAATGTCATGAATAAATTCGTGAGCAATAATATATCTTGAATATTCTTTGTAAGCTTTTGGAATAAATATTTTATTATTTCCTGTATGGAAGGCTACTGTTTGGGCCATAATTTCTTTTTCTTTTAAATAATTTATAGCACAATTAGTATTAAATAAAGTAATACCTGTAACTCCAGATAACAAAACTGAACTAGCAATTCCTGCACCTAAAAACAAAGGAAAAGCACCTATAATTCCAGACATTGCTGTTAATAATCCCATATTTATTTTATCTGTTGCCAAAATCTTGGCAAATGTACCATAAACACTTTGAGGTTTAACAAAAATCTTAGGATCTTTTATTGGTTCTAACTTAGTCAAATCATAAAATGGAACCTTAATTTCTTCTAAAATATTTCCCATATCTTTTTTATTTGATATTATTTCTTTTGAAAATGTAATACCACAATTTATTAATTTATTATAATCTCTTTGTTCTTCATAAAATAAATTTATTAAATCATCTAAATTCCTCTTTTTAAGAAGACTAGCCTTATAAGGTGTGGAAGCCATTAGTATTTTAATATTTTAATTATATTTAAAGTTATTTTTTACAAAAAGCAATATATTTAAATAGGAACCTTCTTTCAGTTTTTACATTCCCGCTTTAGCTCAACGGTAGAGCACACGGCTGTAGATACCGTATGACTATGTCGAACGACAATGTATGAAATACGGTCAGCTGTTCCCGTGAGGTTGCCGGTTCAAATCCGGCAGGCGGGATATTTTTATTTTTTAACAACATTAATAAACAATCTTTCTATTAAGATAATTATGAAAAAAGTTGATAATAGCACATTAATTATTGTGATTGTATTATGTATTATAGCATTAGGTTTAGTAATAAGCTTTGTAAATAAAGAGGAGAGTGATACTTTGAAAGAATTACAAGCAGTAGAAATCCAAAATTATGAAGGCAAAGATTTATCATCTATTGAAGATTTTAGAGAAAATTCAATTAAAGGTCCGCAATATATTGACAAAAAAGATTATAGATTACAAGTAACTGGTTTAGTTAATGAAGAAAAAGAATATACATTTGATGATTTAACAAAAAGAGAGCATTTCAAGAAAGTTGTTACATTAAACTGTGTTGAAGGATGGAGCGCTACAATACTTTGGGAAGGTTTTTTGGTTAGAAATTTATTAGATGAAGCTAAAGTTAAAGATAATGCAAAAGTTGTTATTTTTCATGCTAAGGATGGCTATACAACTTCTTATCCCATAGAATATTTTTATAATCATGATATTATTATAGCTGACAAAATGAATGGATATGATTTATTACCTGAACGAGGATTCCCATTACAGTTAGTTGCTGAAACTAAATGGGGTTACAAATGGATAAAATGGATTACCAAGATAGAACTTTCTGATGATGAAGATTATAAAGGATTCTGGGAAAGTAGGGGTTATTCCAACTCTGGAGAATTAAATGAAAGCTTTAGAGAATAGTGAAGTAACTATCTTCATATTCAATTGAATATTTATGTTTTATTTTTTTATTATCTACTAAATCTTCTATTGCTTCAAAAATATCTTTTTCAGTAAATTTTTCTGCTTGATTATACAATTCTGATTTTAAGAAAATTAAAGGGACACCAATTGAACTATTACCATTAGTTTTTTCATATTTGGTTAAAACTTCTAAAACTACTTTTTTAACTTGATGTTTAATACCTTGTTCAACCTTTAATAATTCTTGATTCAAGACAATTAAGTTCTCTTTCAATTTATCTCTCAATTGAAACAATTCCATTCTTTGAATTCTTTTTTAAATAATATAAAAAGTTTTCTAAATCACAAGTTTTATAATATTAACATTTATTTGAAAGAGTTATGGATTTTAATGTTAATAATAGAAAGATATTTGATGCCCATTCACATATAGGCAAATTTGGACCTAGGACAATGAAGCATAATGTAATTGATCCTTTCAAAGATAGGGAAATTAAGTCTGTTAAAGATTTAGAGGCTTACAAAAAACGCTTGGGAATATCTTTTATGTTGGTTACTCCTAATTATGCTCCTGAACAAGAATTAGCTTTTGGTTACAATGAATTACTTTTAGAAGCAATTTATTTAGAAGGTGTTTATGGTGCGTTATGGGTTTCTCCTTTACCTGAAAATAAAGATATGAATGAAAAAGCTTTAAGTTTATTACCTCATGATAAAATAGTTGCTTTAAAGATGAGTCCTGATTCTTGGCCCAAGGGCAAATATTCTCCTAGACCTTCAACTTGGGATTCTGAATTTAAGGAAAACATGATTAATATTCTTAAAATAGCTAAAAAATACGATTTAATTATACATATGCATACTGGGTCTAATAACTCTGGAATGTACCAGTATATTCCTTTTATTGAAGAATATGGTAAGGGTGTTAAGATTCATTTTGTACACATGGGTAGCTCAGCAGGAGGCCATATGATGTTTGTGCCCTTGTTTATCAAATGGTTGCAAGAAGGATACGATTTCTATTGTGATACGTCTATGTGCAAAGGATTTGGTCCTAATTGGCTTGTGCAAGAGCTTTTAGAGAAGTTTCCTAGCGGTTTAGATAGGGTATTATTTGCTTCAGATAACCCATGGGGTTTGTTTGAAAGCGAATTCTGGCGTATTGAAGCTATGAACTGCTCTGATGAGATAAAAGACAAAATATTCTATTCTAATGCTTATAATTTGTATATTAACCGATAAATTTATATTTAACTACTATACAACAAGTAAATTATGTCAGAGAAAAAACCTGGAAGCTATGATTTTAAAGGATTTTTTACTAGGCCTTCTAATAATACTTTAGATGAATATGTTGAAAAAGTAAGATTAAGTTTAGAAAAAAATTTAGATAGAGAATTTACTACAGAACAAGCCTTACAACACATTAGTATTTTTGAATCTTGGAATAGGGCTGCTTATAAAACTTCGTTGCCTAAAAAACCTAAAAAATGTTCTCAAATTAATGCTCCTGTTTCAGCCTTTGGTTTAGATAAAATTGCTGAAGATAATCATAGCATAAAAAATTTAAGAGAATGGGGTTGGTATTGGGAAAGAATAAAAGATGGAAGAGTGATGGCTTCTGCTGCTGATTTTTATCAAGGAATAAATGCATTAAGATTCGGATATAAACTAGGAGATGTCAAAACTAAAAATGAAGCTATTAATTTAATGATTAATTTAAAGAAAGATTTGAAAAAAGAAGGTATACTTTTATCAACAAGAGTTGAATTCAAGGTTCCTAAAAAAAATAATTTAACTACTTATTATGCTCAAATGACACATCGTTATAATTGCATATATAAAAAAGAAATTAAAACCTTAAATACATTAACTCCTTCAATTAAAAAACCTAAGAATAATATTTCTGAATTAGGTAAAGATATATTTGGCAGAGAATATTTACAAAAATTATTCAACATGCATGATTCAATTCAAGAACTTGTATTAAACTTAAATTATACTACTGGAATTACTGAAGATAAATTGTATATAGTCTTACCTTTACCTGAAGAACAAAAGAAAAATCCTCATAGAGTAATAAGATTAAAAATATCTAATAATAATTTCTATATTTGGCATTCAAAACTTGATACAGAAGGTTATTCAAGAGGATTTAAATCAATTTATGAGAAACATTAATACATCTGTAATTTACCAGTAACTTCATCTATCTTTTCATCGTCATCTGGTCCAATGCCTAAACAAGTTGTTGTGGGTTTTGTAAAGAATGTTTTTCCAGCATCTGTTATTAAAGCTGCTTTCAAACCAACATCTTCTGCTAAATTTTTAAATTTAATTAAATCTTTTTTAGAATCAACTTTTAAAACTACTTTTTTCATTCCTTCATCTAGCCATTCTTGCAATTTTTTCTTATCAGTTTTCAATACTGCCTTAACACTAGCATGTGCTACTTGAGCTGCTAACTTACCTTTATCCATTTTCAAATCTCTTCTTGCTAAAATGACTTGCTTCATATTTTAAAAATAAATCAAGAAGATATTTAAATGCTTGGTTATTATAAAATTATAATGAAACAAACTATTGCAAAGGATGTTCCTTTAGCAGAAATAACATTAAGAAAATATGAAAGACCTTCTTTAGAATCGGATAGAAGAGATTTAATCAGGAAATTATGTTTGTCTATTGGTTTATTACAACCAGGTGATTCTAGAGATGTTGTAGTTGATGTATTACAAGTTTTATTAGATTGTAAGTCTGAATTAAGTTCTGATAAAGTTGTTGAAGAAGTTATTAATTTACGTAAAGAGGCTAAATTGCCCTTGTTAGGTATTGCTCCTTCTAATGTTCGTAGACAATTAAAGAGATTAAGAGATTTGTATTTAGTTGAAAAAGTAAATAATAGTTATCGTATTACTGAGTTTGAAAGTTTGCCATTAATTTTTGAACAAAAAATTCAGAAATTCTATTTGCCTGCTATTGTTGACAGAGTTAAAGAATATTTTGATGCGTTAAAATGAAAGCTGAAATTTATGAGCCTAGAGAAGATTCTTATTTATTACAAAAGTACGTTAAAAAGTATGCTAAAGGAAAAGTTTTGGATATGGGTACTGGTTCTGGGATACAAGCTAAGACTGCTTTAGAATTTACTAAAGATGTTTTAGCTGTAGATATCAATGAGAATGCTATAGAAAGAGTTAAAGCTTTAGGGATAAAAGCTAAAGTTTCTGACTTATTTTCTAATATTGATAAAAAATTTGATTTAATTGTTTTTAATGCACCTTATTTACCTGAAGAAGAAAATGAGGGAGATATTTCTATGGCTTTATCTGGTGGTAAACAAGGACATGAATTAACTGAGAAATTCTTAAAACAAGCTAAAGAACATTTGAATGTTGAGGGTAAGATTTTATTGATTGCTAGCACTTTAACTGGAGAGATTGAAAAGATTGCTAAAAATTTAGGATATAAAATTAAAAGTTTAGAAACTGAGTCTTTTTTCTTTGAAAAAGTTTCTGTTTATTTGTTAGAAATATAACGATTAGAAATAATCTCTGCTAATTCTGAAAAATGATTTTCAGTTAAATCTTGAATTTGTAAATATGTTTTTTTTGATGAACCAAAGAGCTTATGAAAAAATAATAATACTTCAAGAGCAAAGTTATATTCATTAAACTGTTGAACTGAAGATTGTCTCTGTAATGTTACCCTCTTAGCTAAATTAATTAAACTTTCTTCAACTTTTAAATCAAATGATTGATTATATTCTTCAATTGCCCAATATGCAAATGCTTCTGCCAAACTTTCACTAATAATCTTTTTTTCTAAATTATCTGGTTCAACTTTTAAAGAGTCATGGTTTGCAATATGACCTAATTCATGAAAATAACTTAAAAATAAATTATAAAAATTATCTTCTTTCATTACCAAATAAAAAATAGTTTCTGCTTTTGGATCTTTAAAAATACAGGCAGTTAAACAATCATAATAATTATTTGGATTTTTAATTTTAAATATATTATCTAATTTCTTGTTCAATTTAATTATTTCTTCTTTGGGAACTATGCTCCTTACAAAGTACTTATTTTTTAATTTAGGTGCATCTAGTTTAGATTGAATTTCCTCAAAGATTTCCTTAATTTCATCAAAACTTGTTATAATCTTATCAAGGTCTAACTTGTTCATAACAAACCTCCGAGGAATAAATTTCTGTAATTAACTTTTTTTCTATTTTTCCTGTTTTATATTTACTAACAAGATAAATTTTGTTATCTTCAATTAATAATTTGTCAGCTAAGGTATCTGATTTCTTAGATTCATACATATAAATTTGTGGTTCAATTGGTTCTAAAGTAGCAACTGTAAAATCTTTATTATAAGTTATTAAAGCATTTATTACATGATCTTTAAGATCTAATCCAATAATTCTATGCCTTTGTAATCCTTTGTAAAGTTTGGAAGAAAAATTATCCTCACCATTTTTTGCAAAATCTTTCATCATTTCATAAGCAGTTAATAATGACCTTCCAAAGTCATCACAATCACCTTCATATTTTCCACATTTATGAGATAATAACATATCTAATGTTTGAGTAGAATCTTTTAGTGAACCAATTTCAGTCCTATAAACTCTATTATTCGAAAACAAGTCATCTAAATTTTTAAAAATATGGATAAACTCTAATTTCTTACCTTTTTCATGTTTTTGAGTATAAAATCCTTTACCATGTGTCCTACTAATATCTTTTCTAAAAAGATCAACCGCAATTATTGCAAGATCTAACTCACTTAATGAATCTTTATCAAATTTTTTAGTTTTCTTTATCATATCTTTTACATATTTCTTCCCTATTAAACCAGTTTTATTTCTGGCAAAAAAAGATTTCATTAATTCCTTATCATTATTTTCATTTAATAATTCACAATTTTTTTCTTCAAAATTATCAAAAAATTTAGGAAAAGAATGTTCTGATTTATTAACTATTTTAGAATCAACTTTAGTTTCATAAAAATCTAAAATATCTTCTTTAATATATTGTTGAGGAATTGTACAAGAATTTAACAAACCAATTAAACCTAATCCAACAACAAACCTCTTAAACATAAACCTAAAATCTTGTACTTATTTATTAAATTATGCCTAATTTAAACGTAACTACTTAAAAAGTGTGGAAAGAGCGAAAGCTTTATAAAGAACTAGTAATTTTTCCAGAGCAACATGATAGTATCAGAAACATTCCTAAACAAAGCACGTTCTGCTTTTGATTTAAATGAATATGAAATTAAGACTTGGACAGCCCTATTATCTAGGAACCAATCTACTGCTGGAGAATTGGCTGAAATTAGTACAGTCCCAAGATCAAGAGTTTATGATATTCTAGAATCCTTAACACTAAAGGGTTTTGTAATTAAAAAGAAAGGTAGCCCTATTAGATATAAAACCGTTACACCTGAAGAAGCTTTGGCTGCTGCTAAAAGTAATGCTTTGAATAATGCAGATAATGAATCAAAAGAATTTGAAAAGGTTAAAAAAACTTCTTCATATAAAGAATTAGAAAATCTTTACAAAGAAGGAAGTAAAACTTTAGAAAAAAATATTTCTGGATTAATTAAAGGTAGAAGAAATATCAATGCACAATTATTATCATTAGTTTCAAAAGCTAAAACATCATTAACAATTTGCACCACTAAAGAGGGCATTATAAGAAAAGCCGAAACTCTTGGAAAAGAATTAAAAAAAGCTAAGACAAGAGGAGTTTCAGTTAAGTTAGCAGCACCATTAGCATCTTTAGATGAATTGCCTGCAGCTTTAAAAAAAATAACTGAAGTTAAAAATAATCCTGGTAAAGATGCAAGATTTATTGTTGTTGATAACGAACATGTATTGTTCATTTTAAATAATGATAAAGAAGTACATGAAAATTATGACTGCGGTGTTTGGGTTAATTCATCTTTCCTTGCAAATGGATTTGATCAATTCTTTCAAAATTCTTGGAAAGGAATGAAAAAAATATAAAAAAATTAATTTTTTATTTTGGGTTTAGTCTTTGTAATCTTAACCATTTAGAATATGTTTGACTATCTGCCGGACACCCATCTTCTACAGAAGATAAAAATTCTCTTTCTGATTCATCAACACATTTAACAAATATATCGGTTGGACATCTTGGGCTATCATCTCTCAAGGGTTTACAGCCACCCCACGCGCCTTGAATAGTTCTAGAAAAAGACCAATCTTCAGTTAAACCTGTTCCTTCATTAACAACATAAATTCTGCCAGTAACATATTCTCCAGTTGATAAAGCTGTTCCTGCAGTTGGATTAGTCATTTGTTCATTAGCCGCAATATAATCCTCGTCATCTTCTATTTCACCTTTAATATAATCCATAACTTCTGAATTTAATACAGTTATTGGAACAACATAAGGAGGTAAGAAAAGGTCTGCACTCCAAGGATCAGCTAAATAACTCTTATCAGCTTTTAAAATTACTTTATTCCTATAGTCACTAAAGATTATATTTGTAACTTCAACATTATTGATATAAAGATTTTTAAAAATCCAACCTTTAAGTTCTACAACAACATTAGAAGCAGATGTAGGAGCTTTAATTTTGGTTTCTCCTGGTTGATTACATGCAGGAGAAGGGTTATTTAAAGCATTAATTCGTGCTTCATGTTCTTCAATACCATGCCCGGTAATGTCTGTGATTGCAGCAGCAGTAATTGCATTACCCTCTTCTAGTTTTACAAGGCAAGCACCATCGTCTTGACTGAAAGACATAACATTAGCATCTTCAAATACAGTTCGACTACTAACCACATTATCATTCTCTTGTTCTAAGTAACCGCCTTTTAATGTATCAGGTACTGGACTACTAATTCCTTCTAAAGGTTGCCAAACACTTGAACCTGATTTTTTAACTTCTTCAGAAATATCTTCTGAAAAACCCATCATTTCTGTTTGGTAAGGAATGTTTGTAGTCAATATTTTATTATGTAGTTCTATATATAAATTACTTTCAGGAGCCACCACATTGCCTTTAACAAAAGCAGTCCTCCTATATTTATTAGGGCTAACTTCATTTAATCTTACAGAAGTTTCTCCGCCTTTCAAATAATAATATCTTCCTTTAGGAATATTTTCTTTAAATGCAAATCCATTTCCTGTTGCATAAAAATCATTGTCCTTCCCCCTCTTACAAAAATTTAACCAATCACCTTTAATATTTTCTTTACATTGAGTATATCTTAATTGGTTTTCTGTAGTACGCATTTCTATGCCATTAATAGAAGCAATAGATTTTGGACCTATTTGAATATCTTCAATATTACCTTTAATCTCAAAATTTCCTGTAACTAAGTATCTTCCATCTTGTAATGATTTAACTGTTACTGGGGTTATAACTTTTGCTGGTGGAACGATTGTTGGAACTACTAAACCTGAACTTAACCATTGTCCATTTTTCATTGAAAACAATTCAACTTGTTGATTTTTAACATAATCAAAACCAAACTTAACATCATTGTCTTGAATTATAACAGTTGTACCTTCTTGCAATTTGTATTTCTTATCTGTAAAAATAAATTCCATATCTTCTGAAACTTGGAATTCTGCATAAATTAAAGAACCTTCATCATCAAATTTGAAAATACCACTTTGTATTTTTTTGCCATTAGGACCTTTTTTAACTTCTCCACCAATAAGATTTTCAAATTTATTATCTTTATATATTATAAAACAAGTTGCTGGTTTGCCATTAGCATCATCTGTTGTAATTGTTAAACCTGAACCTTGTCTTTCTAAATGACATTTGGTTCCAACTAATAACATTCCTGGTTCTTGTCCAAGAATCATGCTTAAATCATAACCTTCCCAACCAGCTCTTTCTTCTGGAAGTCCAGTTTCACAATCATAAACATCTCCAAATGTACCATCTAAATTAAAAGCAAGTCTACATTCATTTTCATGGCCCCTATCAATTTGATTTTTAGAAGTTTCAAAATCTTCATCTGCAAAATTATCAACATCTCCTTCAATACCTTCTAAAGGATCTTTACCCATTGCTGAAGTAGTAGTTGTAGCTTTCTTAGGTTGCATTTGGAAAACATCTAAATATTTTTTATAACTATAAATTGTAGAAACTTCCTTTGGCATTACACCTTGCATTTGTTGCATTGCCATTTGTGTTGCATAAGATTTAGCTGTTTCTAAAGGTGCACTAGCTTGAGCTTGTGTTTGCATTATTTGCGAATATGTACTACATGCATTAGCATTATCTTTACAAACTTGTTGTTGCATCATACCTTGGAAATATGAACTTGGATTATTTAGTATTCCAGTATAACTTGAATATTGTTGAAACTGAGCCATCATACCACACATCTCTTTAGCACTTTCTTCTTGACAAATTTGATTCTGAGCTAAACCCATATAATTTCCTGATTGTATAACATTATACATTTCTAAAGCTTTTTGTGCTTCAGGATTTTGTGCTGTTAGTTTACCAGATTGTTCTTGTCCAACATAATAAACTAAATCTGATAAAGCTGCACTTACTAAGCTAACAAGAAATATAGCCAGAATCAAAATGCTCCCTAAACCTATTAATATTTTCTTATTCATTTTTCCCCCGTTTAGTATCCATTCGCAAATACGAAATGGTATGGCTGATCATTTATCAATATCTTTTGATCTTGTACGACGAAAACATACGTTGAAATGAAGTTATTAACTTCTATTGATAAATCTTTCTCTTGAGCTGAGTCTAAAAGGCAACTTAAACATACTTCTTCAGGTGTTTCAAGTTGTTGTGATAAAAAGCTTTCAACTTCGTTATAGATTACTCCTAACCTAACTGGTACTGATATTTTGAAGCCGTCTACCTTAGATTCTATAGCGGCTTTCTTAATTATTATAGGCCATTCAACTGCAACATCTACCTCTTCAGAACCAATATCTACTGAAACTTCATTTACTTCAGCTGGAATAACTTCAAACCCTGGCAATTCAACTGCTAAACATTCTCTAACATTTTGTTTTACAAATAAAGCTAAACTTTCTTCCATTGCTTCTCTGCTTGGGAGTTTGCTTTCTTGATTAAAATAAACATAAGTTGCATCTAATCCTGAAAAATCAAATGTTTCTAATTGTGAATTATCTATTATGCCTGCGTGCATTCCTAAATCAGATAATCCTACTTTAGCAACTTCTAAAACACAATCTTCAATCAGTTCTCCTGCTTCCATTAATTCTGGTTGCAGCGTACCAATACCCTCAACTTGGGCAGCCTCAGAACCAATCAATGCATCCTTATAAGCAAACAATAAACCTATGACAGCTACAATAATTATTCCAAGAACTATAAATACAGTTATTTGGCCTCTTTTCATAACAAATTCTATATTTTAACAATATTTAAACTTTATTATAATAATTCGTAACTTTTAATTAAAGAATAAGGAATTTCTTTTTCTTTACCTTTTCTTTGAACAATACAAGGTATTATACTTCCTGATTTTGGATTTAATTCTGGTAAACCTGAAGGCTCTGTAAATATTTTAACATAATCTTCTTCAACTTCTAAAATTGTTCCAATAGAAGTTACTCTTGAAACACCTATCCTTATAGCAATTTCAATTTTTTCAGGATTTAATTCTAATAAAACTTTTTTTCCAATATCCTCTTTTTCAAACATAATAAAATTTAAGAAAAAATAATTTAAAAGAATTGCGTATTAATCTTCCAACTTCTTTCTTGCAACATTCAATAGAAGTTTTCTTTCAGCTCTTGCCACAACTTGTTTAATTGTAGCTACTGCATCAGTATTCGCAGAAATACTATCTATCCCTGCATTAACCAAAAACTCTGCCATCTCTGGTCTTGACCCTGCTTGACCACAAATACTAGTTTCAACACCATAACGTTTGCAAGTATCAATTACATGTTTAATTTGTCTTAATACCGCAGGATGCATTTCATCATACAATTTTTGTACTCTAGCATTATTTCTGTCTAAAGCTAATGTAAATTGTGTAAGGTCATTTGTTCCAAAAGATATAAAGTCTATTCCTACTTTACAAAGTTCTTCAATAATTTGTACAGAAGCAGGAGTTTCTATCATGACACCAAAGTCAATGTTTTCTTGCGGTTCCATACCAATTTTTATTAACAAGTCTCTTGCATCTTCAACTTGTTCAACATGAGTTACCATTGGCAACATTATCCCAACATTAGTCAAACCCATATCATGAACTTTTTTAATTGCTTCAAATTCAGTTGTTAATAATTCAATTTGATCCATACCTCTTCTAATTCCGTGCCACCCTAACATAGGATTAGGTTCTACTGGTTCATCTTCGCCACCAGGCAAATTTCTGTATTCATCTGTTCTAAAATCAGAAGTTCTGTACCAAACTGGTTTTCCTTTAAATGCTGAAGCAATTTTAGAAATACTTGAAACTAATTCTTCCATTAAAACATCTTTTTTATTATTTTTTAACAAATAAGCAGGGTGTTCATGTTTAGCCATCATCATTTCACACCTTAACAAACCAACACCATCTGCGCCTGTTGATGCGGCTTTTTCTGCATATTCCGGAAGATCCATTATAACTTTAATTTCTGTTACAGTTTGCACTGAAGGAGCAGCCGCTATGATTGCAGCTTTTTCTACTTTATCAACATGCAAATTAACTTTACCATCATAAACTTTACCATTAGTTGCATCTACTGTGATTATTTGATTTTCTTTCAGTTCTTTTGTTGCAACTTCTGTTCCAACAATTACTGGGATTCCCATTTCTCTACCAACTATTGCTGCATGAGAAGTACTACCTCCGGAATTTGTTACAATTGCAACACTTTTTTCCATGGCAGAAACATAATCGGGATTTGTCATTTCTGCAACTAAAATATCTCCTTCTTTAATTTTATCTAACTCTTGAGCAGTGTTAACAATTTTTACAGGACCAATTCCAACCCCTGGAGACGCAGCTATACCTGAAAGAATTAATTTAGCTTTTTCAGGTGCTATTAAACCTGCTCCACCCATACTTTTTTCTTCAACATCTTTTTTCTTTAATGTTGTTATAGGTCTTGATTGTACAATATAAATCTTTGAATCAGCAATTGCATATTCTAAGTCTTGAGGTTTTTTATAATGTTCTTCAATTTTTTTAGCTAATTTTGCTAGTTCCATTATTTCATAATTTGATAAAATTTGAGCATTTTGCTTTTCTTGTGGAACATCTTTCTTAATATTTTTGCCATCTTCACTCCTAACCAACATCCATGTTTGTTTGTTAACTTTTGCGGATTTTACTTCATTAGAATTTTTATCAACAATATATTGGTCAGGGTTAATTTGGCCACCAACTACTGTTTCACCTAAACCATAACCTGCTTCAATCATAACCTCTTCTGTATTATTAGTCACAGGATTTACTGAAAACATTACACCTGATTTTTCTGAGTTAATCATTTTTTGTACAACTACTGCAATAAAAACTTGTGAGTGTTCAAAATTATTTTTTATCCGATAATAAATTGCCCTCGCTGTAAATAATGAAGCCCAACATTTTTGTACTGATTCTACTAACTCTGTCGCCCCCCTTACATTAAGATAAGTTGCTTGTTGTCCTGCAAATGATGCACCCGGAAGGTCTTCAGCTGTAGCAGAACTTCTTACAGCTACAAATGGAGCATTTGTTCCTTTATCTTCTAAAACTTCTTTACCGGATTTTGAAGTATGGTCAACCGTCATAACATTGTAAGCTTCTATAATCTCTTTTTTGATATCTTCTAACATAGGAGTTTTGATAATAATATTTTGTACTTTTTTTGCTACTTCTTGTAATGCTGTATTATTTTCAACATCTAAATCTTTTAGAACTTCATACATCTCTTTATCAATTTCAGATTTTGTAATAAATTTTTCATAAGCTTGAGCAGTTACCATAAAACCAGGTGGTACTGGTAAACCTGCATTAAACATTTCTCCTAATGATGCTCCCTTTCCACCAACTATTGCAACGTCTTTATTAGAAATTTCTCTAAACCATGCTATATCTGCCATTTAATCACCCCGATTACAAAATCATTAATGTTAAAGATTATATAAAGGTTTTTGTTACTCTTCAATTTTTAAAGCATATCTTTCAACATCTTCATCTAATGTTTTCTTATGCCTTAAATTACCATTAGGAGCTGTTTCAAATTCTCCCTTAGGTAAAAAAATTCTAGAAAATTCTCCATGCCATTTTTTATCTCCTAATGGACAACAAGCAGAACAATAATTACCAAATTCTTCATCTTTTTTTAATCCTAATTCTTTTTTATATTTTTCAACTTCTTCAATATTTTTAATAAAGATTTTCATATAACTGATTGTACAATCTGTTAAAGCAGTATTTTCTAAACATCCACAATTATCACATTGAAACAAAGGCATAAATATTAAAAATTAAAATTAGAATATAAATCTTTTTATTAATAATAGTTAATCAAAATAACATAAGCATTTAGAAAAGTTTTTAAAATAAGACAACGTATGATTTTTTGCTTTAATTTATTTAAGAGGTGACAAATGATAACTTTAGGTGGCAACATTAAATTAGATGGATTTGACGAACTTGACCCGGGCATGCTAATTGTTGTTAAAAAAATGGTTGGCTTGTTTGCAAAGAAAGTTTCTGAAATCATCGGAGAACTAGAAGCTTTTGATGTTATAAAGAACTATACAAAGATAACTATTAAAGTTAAATCTAAAGATAAAGGATTAGAAGAAAGTTCTGAAGATGATAATCTGTTTATAGCTTTAAGTGCAACTTTAAAAGCCATAGAAGAGAGTGCAAAAAAGTAAACCTTATTAAGGTAATAATTAGACTATAACCAATATGGCCTGGGTAAAATTAGAAAATAGTGAGGAAATTATTCCTAATGGTTATAAAATCAAAGCTTCTACTGTCTTTGACTTTGAAGAATTATATATCGAAATGCAAAGATGGTTTATCCATTTTGGTTATAATTGGAACGAAACTAGATATTTAATATCTGATTTACCAAATGGTTCAAAACTTTCTGAAATAACTTGGGTTTGTACTAAAAAAGTAGACGAATATGTTTCTTACACATTAAACATAGATTTTAAAGCTACTGTTAGTGATGTTGAAGTTAATGTTGATAATGTTAAGAAAAAAATGAATAAAGGAAGTGTTGAATTTAGATTTAAAGGCATAATGTATAAAAATACTAAAGTTTGGGAGAAAAAATTCTTCGGCCAATTGTTAAGAGCTATCTATGAAAAAATATTAGTTAAAGAGAGGTTAGATAATATTGAAGATAGCTTATTAGGTGAATCAAATAAATTATTTGATGAAATTAAAACTTACTTAAACATAAGATAATTATTTTTTTAATTGTTCTAAAGTTAATTTTTTTAGTTCTATAGATATGGCTTTTTCATTAACTCTAATATAATTAGGACAAAGCATGTAAGGGTAATTTTTTTTTGTACAATAATCAATAACTTTTGAATCAAACTTAACAACTACATTCAATCCTTTTTTATCTCTATGGATAACATCAAATTTCTTTAAATCTTTTTTTACTTTTTCTGCTAAATGCATCATTAATTTTAGTTTCTTATCTTTTAATAAATCATAAATATCATCATAAAATATAGGATGAACTTTTACTGTTGAAATTGCTTCACGAGCATATGAAAAAGCTTTAAGATCTTTTGTTGAAATAAAACCGCCATAACCATAATCCATTGGTTGCCATAACCCAAAACTACCAACTATTATATCCGAATATTTCCCATTGCAAAGTTTAGGATGGCCAATTGCACCTGAAGCGTCTTCAATTACCAAACAATTATTCTCATGACATATTTTTGCTATCTCCTTTAATGGTTGTTCTGCAAAGTAACCTGCAAAAGATGTAAATATTAGTGCTGACGCATTTTTTGATTGTTCTTCTAAATCTTCTAAATCAATAATTCCATAATCTGTTTTAACTTCTTTAATATTAAAATTGAAGAATTTAGGATATTTCTTATAAGATAACCATCCTCCTTGATCTGGTATTAAAATGCTTTGTTTAGGATTAGATCTTTTTGCAATTTGCATTGCTATAAAAATTGCACTATTACACCTATCTGTAAACATTATATCCTTATGGTGGGTAAATTTTTGTAAACGTCTTATTAATTTTTTAGGAGGCTCTGTATTTTCTTCTAACATAATTCAAATTAAAGAAAGTTAATTTATAAATCTTGCTACCTCTCCATATTCCCAAAACTATTTAAATTTATAATCTTATATTTAGGACATGGTTCTAGAGACATTAATATCCCCAAGGCTGGCAGAACAAAAACCATTGTGGATGTTTATACTTGGAATACTATATGCTTCAATAGCTGTATTCTTAGCACTTTGGATCTTTAAAGATCAAGCAAGTTTGATTGTGGTATTTTTAACAGTATTAGCTTGTGTGCCTTTAATTTATAGAACCATACGATATGAAGAAAAAAGAGATACTGAACTTAAAGATGAAATTAGTAGATTAAAACACCATAAACGAGCATTATCTTATTTTCTTTACTTATTTATGGGATTTGTTGTAGCTTTTTCGGCATGGTTCATATTTTTACCTGCACATATTGTACAAAACTTATTTTCAGCACAAATGTTAACTATTAATTTGATTAATAACCAAGTTACTGCAAACTCTGTTACTACTTTTGCAACAAGTTTTGGTTTAATGGGAAATATTATATTAAATAATTTAAAAGTTTTATTTTTCTGTATATTCTTTGCATTTTTCTATGGGGCTGGAGCAATTTTCATTTTAACATGGAATGCTTCTGTTATTTCAGCAGCTGTAGGAACTTTTGTAAGAAGCAATTTAGAAAAATATGCTGCACAAATAGGTTTTGTTAAAATAGCTGCTTATTTTCATGTATTTTCAATTGCTTTGTTAAGGTATATGACTCATGGAATATTTGAAATTTTAGCTTACTTTATTGGAGGTTTGGCAGGGGGCTTAATATCTGTAGCCGTAATTAGGCATGAGCCAGGTGATCCAAATTTTAAAAAAGTTATATTTGATGCTTTAGATTTATTTGTATTAGCGATTATAACAATCTTAATTGCAGGTGTAATAGAAGTTTATATAACACCTTTAATGTTTTAGGAGGATAAAATGAAAACACCATATATAATCGGAATCTTTGTTATAGCTTTATTTGCTGTAATTATTGTAATTACACAAATTAATCCTGAACTAACAGGAGATGCTATTGAAGTGCAACAACAAGAAATTAGTTTTTTTCAAAAAATATTTGGTATAAAAAATACTGTTACTCAAAATGTTGAAGTTATTGACAATGCTATTGAAATTGAAGATGCTGAACAAGTAGGAGAAATATTAGTAAGCGATGATTGTAGAGCTATTAAAGTTGAAGATGCTCAATTAAGTGGAGATAGTATTTGTTCTAGCATTGGAAAAGATTGTAAATGGATTTTAGCTGAAAGAACTAAAACTTATTATGAATCAGATTTAAATGCTCCGCAAATAAATTGTAATGGAATGATTCAAGCTATTATGAAAGAATATTCATTAAGTGCAATTGTTTGTTCTGGAATTTCTAATGGAGAAGGTTCTAGTTCTTGTTCAAGGATGACTACTATTGCAAGTGCTGAACCAAGATTGGGTGAAGTTAAAGTTTCTGGATATCAGCCATTTGAAGTCATGTGCTGTTAATTTTTTCTTTTTTAGTTAACTTTTTATATATCCATTGATTCTAATTTAATTAACTTAATGGAGGTTAATATGAAAAAACTATATGCTATTTTAGCTGTTACTTTTTTAATTATTGCAGCTACCGGATTATTTTTCAGTTCTAAAAATAATAATGAAGAAATTACAGGGCATACTACATTTGAAAGTTTATTTGAAAGATTATTTACTATTAATCCTCAAACAGAAGCTACAAATATTGCTTTGCCTAATAGGGATGCTGAAGTTGTAGATGGCAATATAAATGGACTACCAGAGGATAATGATGCTAGTATTGATAATAATCAAGCATTTCCTAATGATAATGAAGCACCAGGAGAAGAAGAAGGAAATGATGCTGAAATGGACATGCCGGATAATAATCCTGATTTGCCAGGAGATTTCCCTGAAGAATTAAAAAAATGTAAAATATTAAACACTGCAGGTATAAATCCAATAACAACTTTAAACCAGATTTGTCAAGAAAACGGATTAACTTGTAAAGGTGTAGAATCTTTTAAAATCACGAAATACTTTGATAATGATGGTAAATTACAAGTAGAAGAAAAAAATTATAAATGGCTAGCAGAATCTCCAAATTGTGCATCTAATCTTAATCCTGTAACTCAAGATTCAGTAAGACCTATAAATATATATGCTGAACCTTATGCAGGGCCAATTTATGAAGAAGTTAAATCTACAGCAGTTCTTTGCTGTTAATTTTTTCTTTTTTATTGTTTTAAGCGAGAAAACTATTCACTTTAGTGAATAGATGAATTGCTTTTTAACAATTCCGGAAATCTGTTCAGAAAACCGGACAAGAAAATAAATACTAATTTTGTTTTGAAGTATTTAT
>Ga0210057_1002964_pt1 | contig 23772 bp, 32 predicted proteins | sample CryGeyCG2114_010_2_FD_183968 | JGI IMG/M metagenome (GOLD analysis project Ga0210057, IMG submission 183968) | Groundwater microbial communities from aquifer - Crystal Geyser CG10_big_fil_rev_8/21/14_0.10 (SPAdes) (version 2) | ecosystem: Environmental > Aquatic > Deep subsurface > Groundwater ...
TGTACCAAATTTATTGGTGTTAAACGTTGTCTTTAAAAAACTTTATCATGCGTAATTCGATTTACCTCAAAAGGTAAGAACTATTCTACACAATACTCACTCTTTCGTCAAGGAGAAAAAGACTGATATAATATCCCTATTCAATGATTGGCAAAACACACTATTTAAATTCTTCAGAAAAACTCTCATCTTTTATTGACCCAATAGAAAAAGAAGTTAAAAAAATTATAAAAAGAGTCGAGAAAGAACTCCCGTTAAGTAATATTGATATCGTTTTTTTTGACTATCAGGACATAAACTCATGGGCGGGAGTAGATAAGAACACCGGCATTGGAGGCTTTACGGGAAGCGCTAATGTAGTTCAAATATCACTAGATACAGGATTTAAGACATTAAACGAATCGATAGAAATAGAACTTTTCCCCACGTTAGCACACGAATTACATCATGCGGTAAGGTGGAAAAATCCAGGATATGGGAATACCTTATTTGAAGCACTAGCAACGGAAGGGCTAGCTGCTCACTTCGAAGAAAACGTAAGTGGCATCAGAAAGGACTATTGGTATCGAAAGTTAGATGAAAAAGAGTTAAGGAAACATCTCTCTAGAGCAAAAGCTGAATTTAATAATAAAGAATATAGTCACTCAGATTGGTTTTTTGGCTCAAAAGAAAAGAGAATACCGTCACATACGGGATACAGCATAGGTTATTATTTAGTAAATGAGTATTTGAGCAATAATCCCAAACAAACCTCAGCTACTCTGGTAAATTCACCATCGAGTTTATTTCTACCCAAAAAATAGTTTTTGTCTTAATTTGAGGTTATCTTGGAAATATGTATGTTTGAATTTTCCCCCTGCTATAATATAACTTATGGTTGATTCAGGTGAGAAATCAAGCAAAATTATAGACTTTGCAACTAAAAAAGCTGAGATGGAAGAAAAAGTAAAATTTAATCAAGAAATAACAATAAGAGTAAGCAATTTTCTTAACTGGGCTTACAATGCGGCAATTCCCAAAGACTTTGAAAATAACCCAATAAAAACGGATGAATTTAGGGCTAGATTTAACAATAATGCCGTCAAAGGCACATTAATTTATGAAAGAACAGTTAACGAAAAGCGAGGTTATGAAGAAGAAGCAGTGTCTTTTACGGAAACGCGGGGCGAAGGCAGAGTTTTATTGAGCTCCGTTGAAAATAATATTCCTACTCTTTGGTGCTATAAAAATGGTCCGGACGAAAGCACAATTGAAATGACTCCGGAGGAAATAATGCAATTTCTAAAAGACCTTGGCACGCCACATGAACCCTCCGATCCTTTCCCCTTTGCTCCAGACCTGCATCCTGTTAAATAATTCCGTCTCCACCGGAAGCTGATAAAAGCTTTTGTAAATGCGTTTCTTTTCCTGCTATAGTTTAATTAATGGAATCACTATCCAGAAACGGCTCAGGCATCATTGACTTTATTGCGCATAAAAAGCATATAGAAAAAGAGCGCACAATTAGGGAAGACCCTAAAATGCATCTAGTGCATTTTCTCGAGTGGGCATATGATTCAACAAAACCCGAAAGTGCTAACAACCACCCTACAGAGGGAACTCCTGATAGCTTCGAAGCCCACTTTAACAATGGTAAAGTTAAAGGACGACTTACATACGAAAGATCAGTATCGCAAGAATCCGACGGCAATGAGGAATCATTATTATTTCAGGAATTAGGCAGAGCGGGAAGAAATATCGGATACAAGGCCGGTGACGGGTATTTTCATGTTTTTTACTACATAGGAGATCCGCAAGCTGAGGCTTTTTTTATGGAACCGGATGAAATAGTCCAATTTTTGGCAGAACTTGGAGCACCATACAAACATAACGACCCTTTCCCTTTTGCTTTAGAACCTGCTATGGAAAGTCAGGGATAGCTATACGCTCAAATCAATTACTTACTCATCAATTTGAGGCTAAACTGCAAATCATGAACGCTTAGTTCAAATTGCTCGATTTTGCTCATTTTTTGAACCAAATATAGACTTATAGTTTTTCTTGACATCTATTTTATCTTTGTTATACTCGCTACTTATCGCAAAGGCACAAATGAGTTTTGAGCCCAAACGAGTATGAATAAGGCAGGCAAATCTGTGCTACTGGCAGTAGTAATGCTACTAGTAGCAGCAAGTACATCAAACGCAAAAGGCTTAGACAAAATAAGTCTAGTTACGGCTCAAAAGAGTTCTGACATATGTCAGTCCCCTCTTAAGCCATATGTCATTTTAGAATCAAATGAATGTCCTCCAGTAAATGAAAGACAGGTTCAATTTATTGGAAATGTAAAAATTAATAAAGCTGATGAGTTTTCTGTAGCACATAGCATTAGCTCCGCAACTTATATTCCCACCCCTACACCAAAGGTGATTGTTTCTGAAGTAAAACTTTTGACTCCCGCGCCAACTATTATAGTGTCTGAGCAAACGGTTACCCACGTCGGAAATGATTCTAATGTTGTCTTCGACCTCGTAAATCAACACCGCGCAAGTATAGGAAAAGTTCCATTTGTAAAAGACGATGCACTGTGTAGCCTTGCCCAAACCCGCTCAAATGAGCTAGCAGGAGAAATGTCACGCGGAGTTCTGCACTCGGGTTTATATAACAGAAATCTAGGTTATTGGATAACCGAAAATGCCAAAACGGGAGGAGACGAGGCAGAAACTGTGCGCTGGTGGTTGAATTCCTCAATTCATAGGAGTCAAATTCAAAGCGACTACACAAATGCGTGTGTGGGCTGTACTGGTAAAAACTGCTCGCTTCTTTTTACAAGCTATATACCTAAAGGAAATCAAGTCGCAGTGGCTGAATAATTTTATTTCTGTTCTTCTAACCATTTCTCAACGTCCAGAGCTGCTTCACAGCCGTATCCTGCGGCGGCCTGCCGTGCAATGTCGACACCATGCCTGTCCGCCTCTGGAGGAATGCGTGCATCCGTCAAAGGCGGATAAACTCCGAGCATGAGAATGGAGAGACTATTGCAGCCGAGGATTAACTATTTCTGCTCTTCCAACCATTTCTCTGCGGATAAAGCTGCTTCGCACCCATATCCAGCGGCGGTTACTGCCTGCATATAATGGTAATCGTGAACATCCCCTGCGACAAATACTCCTTCAATATTTGTTTTTGAATTTTCAAACCTTTTAATAAACCCTTTCTCATCTCGGTCAATATCGGGGAAAACACTGGAATTAGGAATGTGCCCTATCGCTACAAATACGCCGTCAATTGGCATTTCTGAGGCTTCGTTTGTTTTAGTATTCAAAAGTTTCACTCCAGTTACTTTTCCATCCCCCATTATTTCAGTTAGCTCAGTGTTATATATAAACTTTATTTTCGGATTTTCTTTTGCACGTTTTTGCATGATCTCTGACGCACGCAAACTTTCGCCGCGATAAACAACAGTTATCTCTGTTGCAAACTTTGATAAAACATTTGCCTCCTCCATAGCACTATCTCCTCCTCCAACAACGATAACTTTTTTCTCTCTATAAAAAGCCGCGTCACATGGCGCACAGGAACTAACTCCGCGCCCTATATGCTCCTGTTCTCCTTTAATCTGCAACCATTTAGTATCAGCTCCAGTAGCTATAATTACACTTTTTGAGTAAAAATTTTCACCACCCTCAGCAGTTAATTTAAATGGTTTTTGTGAAAAGTCGGCTTGTGAAAAGTTGACGTCTTTTATTTGAGTCCCGTACTTTTCTGCTTGCTTTCTCATATTCATCATTAAATCCGGTCCCATTATTCCATCTGGAAACCCTGGGAAGTTCTCTACTTCAGTAGTCAACATTAACTGTCCTCCCCACTTAAGTCCACCTAAAAGAAGAGTTTTTAAATCAGCACGGGAGGTATAAATACCGGCTGTAAGTCCCGCAGGACCGCTGCCTATTATTGCAACATCGTATATTTCGTTATTATTTTCCATAAAAAAACGTTTAGGAAAAACCGTTAAGCGTTTAGTATTCAAGCTAACTTCTACTTGAATATCTTTAACTATACGCTAAACCCTATACCCTAAACGCTAACTCAAAAGTTCGTCTGCAGCTTTTTTAAGTTGTTCTTTGCTTTGAACTCCAACCATAGTCCTCTCCGGCTGGCCATTTTTAAAGAATATAAGAGTTGGGATAGATAAAATATTAAATTTGCCTGGAGTATTTGAATTTGCATCTACATCCATTTTTACTACTTTTACCTTATCTTTGTATTCCTCGCCAAACTCTTCAACTATTGGTCCTAAGATTTTGCAAGGCTGGCACCACTCTGCCCAAAAATCAACCAGAGTAACTTTGTCTGATTCTAGAACTTCTGTCTGAAATGTTTCGTCTGTAATATTTGCCGCCATAACGTAAAACAGTATAGTAAGTAGATGGTGCTATTGTCAACCCCGATTTAATCGGGGTCAACCCCGATTTAATTCGCGATTCACGGAATTAAGAAGATTTTTATAAAAATAATGTATTGGCATATTTTTATGCCAATACATTATCGAATAAACTCAAAATTACTTATAGTAAAATCTAACCTGATAGAGAATATAAAAACCTAATAAGGTCATAAGTACTCCCACCACTGAGAACATTACTATATTTGATACTAAAGTGACCACTGCACTATAGTAGATAAATGTCCATCCTTTTTCTTTTTTCTTATTCAACCCTGGAAATGCCAAAAGAAGTAGAGCTGATGAAGCTATTCCCAAAACGACCGCTATCATTCCGCGTCCTACGACATCTGCTCCACCCAGATACATATAAGGTGAAAAGTAGCTGAATAATCCAAAACTAGAGATTGCAGCAAGAACTCCTAAAGCACCAAATATCAATGCCACCCAAGGCAAAATCATAACGAAAAACTCGCGTCCACCTTTAGGCATGGCAGGTAATTTTGCAAACATATCTCCTACACTATCTATGTAGCCATTAATTGAATTCTTATTTGTAGCCATTTATTTTCACCTCCTCCCACTCTCAATAATAGCAAGCTTACCATAGTTTGTGCAATATTCAATGCTATAATACTTGGTATGACAAAGCCTTTTTTCTCAATAATTATTCCGTCTCTTAATGAAGAAAAATATATATACAAAATCCTAAATAATTTAAAAGACCAAGCATTTAAGGATTTTGAATTGATATTAGTAGATGCAAATTCTGCAGATAATACGCTCAAAATTGCGAATCAGTATAAGGATAAGTACAGTCTTAAAATTATTTCGTCAAAAAAAAGGAATTTGTCACACCAAAGAAATCTGGGAGCAGAAAAAGCAACAGGAAACTACTTTTTCTTTATAGATGCTGACAACAGCATTCCTAATAATTTTTTGGAAATTAGCAAAAAATTTATAGATGAGAATAATTGCGAAGCTATAATTCCTAAATTAACTCCAGAAAATAATACGTTTTTTGACAAAATATCCTATCCTTTATCAATATGGCTTGTAAAACTATCACTTTTAACTCCTCGCCCCTTTTCAACAGGCGGCAATCTTATTATTTCAGATATTGCATTTAAAAAAACTAAAGGGTTTAACGAAAAAGTTTATATAGGAGAAGATCACGATATGGTACGCCAACTTAAAGAATTAAAGGTCAAAATAAAGCTAATGACAAATACTTATGTTATATTTTCAATGAGAAGATTTGAGCAGGAAGGATATTCTACTTATTTAAAATACGCTTACGCTTTTATATACCAAATCGTATTCCGCAAAGTAGATAGTAAAATTTATAATTATAGAATGGGTGGACATCTCTTTAAAAAATGAAAGAAAAATATCTAAATCCTCTTATAAAATTTGTAATATTCTTTGCAGTTTTACACTTATCGGTTGCTGCCCTTCTGACTATTTTTACCGGAAATATTTCATATTTTAATGCTTTTTTTATAATAAGTTTGAATGAACTAATACCAAATGTAAATGAAGGACTACCAAGTGCTCTTCTGTCTTTTATTTTTGCGCTAAGCGTATATCTTTTTTTCTATTTCAGGCAAAAAAAGAGATAATTTTTAAATCTCAACTTACTCTGATAGAATCCATATTATGAACTACGACATTATTATAGTTGGAGCCGGTATTTCAGGCGCAGTTATAGCAGAACAATACGCGAATAAATTAAATAAAAAAGTTCTAGTCATAGAAAAAAGAGCTCATATAGGAGGCAACTGCTACGATTTTTATGATGAAGCTGGAATTTTAGTCAGCAAATACGGTGCGCACCTCTTTCATACAAATGACGATAAAGTCTGGGAGTATGTTCATAAATTCTCGGATTTTTCTAAATATGAGCATAAAGTTTTGGGAAAAGTTGACGGAAAGCTCGTACCGATTCCTGTAAACATTACTACCGTTAACACTCTTTTAGGAGAAAATATCAAAAATGAAGCTGAAATGGACGAATGGCTTGAGGCAAATCAAGTCAAAAATGATAATCCTAAAAATGGACGCGAGGCAGCTGTTGCCCGGGTTGGAGAAGTTTTATATGAAAAGATTTTTAAAAACTACACTAAAAAACAATGGGATAAATACCCTGAAGAGCTAGACGCGTCGGTTCTAAATAGAATTCCAGTCAAAAACAATTTCGACAACAGATATTTTTCAGACATACATCAGGGACAGCCTAAAGAGGGATACACAAAACTATTTGAGAAAATGCTAAAGCATCCCAATATTGCGGTAAAACTTAATACTGATTTTTTTGACATTAAGGATAGTCTGAGTTCTTACGAAAAGCTTTTTTACACCGGCCCAATTGACAAATTCTTTGACTTCAAACATAGTGCCAAGGGCAAGCTTGAGTATCGCTCTCTACGATTTAAATTTGAAACGTATAACAAAGAGTTTTTTCAGGGAAACTCTGTTATAAACTATCCTAATGAAGAGGAGTTTACTAGAATTGTAGAGTACAAATACTTTACTGGTCAACTTCATCCCAAAACTACTATTTCCAAAGAGTATTCTGTTGACTATATTCCTGGTGAAAATGAGCCCTACTACCCCGTCCCAAATCCTAAGAATGGCGAGATTTTCTTAAAATATCAGGAAGAAGCACAACGACTAGAAAAGAACGGTGTATATTTCGTGGGACGCCTTGCAAATTATAAATATTTTAATATGGATGAGGCTTTTAAAAATGCATTGGAACTATTCTACAAAATCAACCCAGAAGTAGATAAAAGTGGGTCATTATAATATAATTTAAATTAGAGTATGGCAAAATTTGATGCATCTGTCGTTATTCCCGCCTACAACGAACAAGATTATGTGGCTGCTTGTCTTCAGTCCTTAACGTGGCAAAAAACCAAAACCAAATTCGAAGTTATTCTAATTGACAACAACTCTACAGATAATACAAATAAAATCGCCAATTCATTCAAGGATAAACTCAATATCCGTGTGATTGTAGAAAAACAGCAAGGAAGAGGAGTTGCGCGTTGGCGTGGATTTGAAGAGGCAAACGGCAAAATTATTTTTTCAACTGATGCCGATACAATTCTGCCAGAAGATTGGGTTGAGAGATTTATGAAGTATTTTGCAAATAAAGAAATAGTCGCGGTAACCAGTCTTTGCAACATAGACGAACCCTCTAGGGTTGATAAAGCTGTTTTTAAATTTTTCGTTTTACTTGCAAATGAAGGTCACAGAATAGCACTCGGTCATTACTGGCTTTCAGGATTTTCTTATGCCATAAGGAAAAACGCTTATATAAAAGCCGGGGGGATAAATAAAGATCTAGATGCGCTAGATGATATAGATTTAGGAAGAAGAGTCAGAAAGCTTGGAAAAATAAAACTAGTGCGTAACCTTCCTGTACTCTCCTCTAGTCGCAGGTTCAAGGGAGGAGTTACTAGAGGACTTGTAGGCTATGTGAAGCCTTTTATAAGAGTAGCAATTTTTAAGAATAGAAATTTTAAGATGCACAATGTGAGATAGCTCAGCTCTATCTAACATTAATATGACTTCCAAAGGTATAAGATTTTCTGAATATAAATATTGAGAAAAAATTAATAAATCCTATTGCCACATATGGAAGAAGCTTACCCATACTATTTTGTTTTCGTGGAGACGCCTTAACCTTAAGCTTATTAGTATACATTGCGCTTCTTATGCCAAATTCTTTTTGAATTCTAAGTACAAATTCCCAGTCATCACCGGTTCTAAGGTTGGTATTAAATCCTCCTACTTTTTCAAATGCACTTTTTCTTACTGCCATATTTGTACCCCAAATAAAAGGGATCCCTACCACCTGACACCCTTGGGCAAAATAGTCAAAAAATTTCAAAATATTAACAGCCAATCTATTATTTCCTGTCGCAAGAACAGTTCCGCCTACACACATAAGTTTTTTATTTTCAAATATCTTAATAATACTTTCTAGCCACATCTTTTCAGCAATAGCATCTGCATCAGTTATAACGATTATTTCTCCTTTTGCAGTATTTGCTCCAAATTGCTTCGCCCAAATAGCACCCTTTTTGTCGGTATATAAAATAGGAGTTATTCCTAGCCTTTTTACAATTTCAGAAGTTTCATCTGTAGAGTTATTGTCTATTACTATTATTTCGTAGTCTTTTCTATCTAAAGTCTGATCTAAAATTGAACTAAGACACTTTTCAATTAACTTTTCTTCATTATAGGCAGGAATAACAACAGATAATTTCATACTATTCTATTATATATACTCTTCTTACTCTAATCCCGATTAAATCGGGATTGAGTCTAGAAGAGTCAATACCCGACTACATTAATATGTAAAAGGGGTATAGATACTAGTTAAAATTCCAAATCCATTTGTTTTTTTTCGTCCTTTTTATTTTCGACTTTATATTCTTTCTTTCCTTGTCCTGAGCCTGCCGAAGGGTCCCAAATCTCCACAATTCCATAAGTATTGTCATATCCTGGCACGATATGAATATTTCTGCCTCGGACCTTTTCTACTGCTTCAGAAACTTTTGACCCGCCGATTGATTCGATATCTTGAAGACTTGCGCGCAATAATATCTCATGTTCTGTACCAAGCTCTGTTAAAAGTTTATTGAACATCGATTCAACGGTTTGTGTTCCGACGCCAGATCCCAAAGCTTCAGATAATACTTCGAGTAGTGGAACTAAATTGACATACTTAGGGCGCTTTTTAGATTTATCCGTCCCGCCCTTAGGCGAGGTCTCGTCCTTGGCGGACATCCAAACTACACCGTTTTCGTCTTTTTTTTCTACATAATTTTTCTCGGTAGTATTTGCCAAATCCTCAACTCTGTGCATTACTCCAACTGTTAGTCCTGAACCGCATACAGGGCATATTGCGCCATTCTTTTTTGTTTCAGTTGGAGTTTGTACAATGTTGCAATTCCTATGCCCCGTATAGTGGTATTTTCCCTCCTCAGGATAAAATTCTATGGTATATGCAAGCTCAAACGTCTTCTCCCTACCCCGCACGAGTGCGTTCATAATATTGTCATAAGTGATTTGGTCATTGGCTATTGGTCTTTGGTCTTTAGTGCGCAGAACGGTGGCTTCTCTTCCCATTTTCTGCATAGAGTGTGCATCGGAAAAGCTTACTATCGAGCGATTTTCAAGTTCATTTATCCTCCAATTCATAGTAGGATCAGAGCTCAAACCGGTCTCTACCGCAAAAATCCTTTTTGCATATTTTCCGAAGCAGTCTTCTATCCTGTCATAGCCAGATTTACTACCATACAAAGAAAACCATGGCGTCCAAATATGACATGGAATAAGTGCTATTTTATTATCAATTGAAAGCAAAAGTTCCATAAGATTTGTTGAGCTAATCCCCAGAATTGGTCTTCCATCAGAACCTAAATTAAACCCTCTTTTTAGAAATTCCTGATTTATTTTGTCAACAATTTCAAAATTCGGAGCAAGTATTAAATTGTGAATTCTTCGTACTGCTCCGCCTTCTGAATAAATACTGGAAACTTCTGTTGAAAGCATAAAATAAGTAGATAAATCTTCTCTTCTGGTAGCTTGTGGAAGTTGCGGGATCAGTTCTTTCTCGTTTTTTAGCTTATAAATTCCGGAGTTCACTTCCACCAGTTGCGCCTTTGCTTCTCTTATCCATACAGGGTGAGTAAAATCACTAACGGAAAGCAAATTCAGACCCTTCATCCTCCCCCACAAAAACATATTCGGCAGAGTCATTTTTTGTGAAACAGCACGTGAAAAGCGCGAGTGCAAATGAAGGTCAATAACAAATTCGTTCATCTTTCCAACTCCATGAAAGTAAATCGAATACTGCTTTCCGAGTCGCTACGCGACGAAATAATTTTTTTAAATTCATTTTCGTATTCGGGGAAAAATGCATCTGCGTCCTTTACTTCTCTATCAACAATAGTTAAATATAATCTATCTGCAAATGGAAGAAAGGCTTCATAAATTTGAGCCCCACCTATTACAAATACTTCCTCTTCTTCATGTCTTCTAGCTAGCTCCAGAGCCTGTTCAACGCTACTAACAATTTTTATATCGTGGTGAGATTTGAATTCCTTGTCTCTTGAAATTACTATATTGACTCTGTCAGGAAGTGCTCTTCCTATACTTTCAAAAGTTTTACGTCCCATTATAACTGTGTGGCCTGTAGTTTTCTCTTTAAAATGCGCCATATCTTTTTTTAGGTCAAATACTAATTTGTTATCGCGCCCCAACTCCCTATTTTTCCCAATAGCAGCAATAAGTGAAAGGTGTAGTGGTTTACTCATGATTTAATAATTGTAATCCTTCATTTATAGCATTTTCTGTGTTTGCGATAAGATTAAATTTTGAAACTGCACTTAACTCTACCCATTCAGGTATTGTTTCATCAGATCCTCTTATTTCACCAATAAATTTTCTTGCGACAAAAACATCCCACTTGAAATAGGCTATTTCCCCACCCTTTCTAGGTATATCTGCATAAAAAACATGGGGCAAATGGACTAGGTCATCCCTTTCTACTTTCAAACCGGTTTCTTCCAATAATTCTCTTAATGCTCCCTCCTCTAGACTTTCGTCGCTCTCCAACCGTCCCGCAGGAAGTCCGTAAGAGCCTGTCAAATGGTGAGCTTTTTCGGTATGCTTTACTAGAAGAACTTTATCGCCTGAAATTACCAAAACACCTATTGTGGGAATATAATTGGTCATGATAAGGATAGATTAGTAAAACTTCTTCGTCTTTTTGGTATAAAGTCCGCCGGTTACTACCAGTTCAGCTTTGAGCGTTGGATAAGGATCATATCCAATTAATTTTACTTTTTCGGGCTTAAAATCTTTAAGGCTTTTAATGCTTGAATCAAGTTCTATTTTTGGAAAAGGTCTTGGTTTTCGTTTTAATTGTTCCATAACTGAAGTTCTGTGAGAATCGTACACATGCACGTCTCCAAAAGTATGAATGAATTCTCCAGGCTCCATTCCCGCAATTTTTGCTAAAACTAAAGTTAATAATGCATAAGAACCAATATTGAATGGTACACCCAAGAAAATGTCAGCGCTACGTTGATATAGCTGTAAAGATAGCTTTCCGTTTCGATTGCTAATCTGGTACATATTGTGGCAAATTGGGAAAAGTGATGCGTCTTTTTCCTCCGCCATTGTATACAAGTATTCAGGATTCCAAGATGTAACAATCAAATTCTTTGCGTCTGGATCTTTTTTTACTTCATCCAAAACCCATTGGAGTTGGTCAATTGTTCTGCCCTTTTTTCTAGTGGGCCAATTTCTCCACATTTGACCGTATATGCGAGGGATTTCGCCCCATTTTTTTGCAAATGTTGTATCTTTTGCAATCCTATCTATAAATTCTTCTTTTGTTAGAGGCTTTACTTTTTTCTCTTGAACTGCTTGATTGTAATATCTATATGGGTAGTCATCCCATATATGAACTTTATTATCGACAAGATACTTTATATTTGTCATGCCTGACATGAACCAGTAAAGTTCTTGTAATACGCCATTCCAATAAACCTTTTTAGTAGTTAACAATGGAAATCCTTTTGAGAGATCGAATCTGATTTGTCTGCCGAAAAGGCTATGAAGAACTGCATCCGTACCTAAATCTACTTTTCTGTCTCCCTTTTTAAGAGCTTCTTCCATTAAATCGAGGTATTGATATTCTTGATGCCTTACTGCCATTATTTTAATAAACTATAATGCTCCTAATTATTAATGTCAATATTACCCCTCACTATTCAATCTAGCATTCTGGATCTGTTCTGCTCTTAACATGACTTGTTCGATTGATCCTGCATATAGATCTTCTAAATATTCCAGAGCTTGAGGATCTGGAAGAATATGTGATGTTGATGCTAGCTTTATTGCCTCTTGCGCAATTTCTTGTCCACCGTTTTTATTTGCAACCTCTACAATCGCCTCTCTTAAATATTCACCAGTACGCTGCCAATCTTCCTTCGAAATCCCGCTTTGCAATTTTCTTTCCATATTATTTATACCTGTTTCTCTTTTTTAGTTGCGCTGACACGCCCACCCTGCCACTGACCCCGATACATATTGCCTCCACCGTCCACCCAGTAAAACTGGATATGTACAATTCTTGCACCCATTTCAATTGTTACCGGAAGAGGACCTTCATTTTTTATCGCAAACGAAAGCGCACCCCTATATCCGGGCGCTACATTTCCCGTTCGTAAAAACAGACCCGATCTAAAAGTTGTAGTTCTTGGCTTAAAATTTGCAGTAATATCTTTTGGCAAATTTACTTTCTCAATTGTTGTAACTAGATAAAATTCATTTGGAAAAATTGTTATTGCCCTTTTTTTAGTCTTAGAGTACTTCAAAACCGTTTCGATATCTGGAGTCTGCCTTTCCTCTTCTCCCAGAAAAGCCGTACCTCCCACTATTTTATGAACCTCTCCAATTCTCAAATCAAACCCCGCACCCTCAGGATTTGTAAGTTCCCGAGCTGATAAACCCACAACGAGTTTTTTCTTTTTAACAAGTTCTAAAAGTTTTTGAGGTCCCAGTATCATATCCTGAAAATTTCTAATTTTCTAATTTCTAATTCCTAAATTTAGGTCAATTAGATTAATTAGGACGTTTAGGTTAATTTAATCTTATTTATCATTTCTTCCGTTACTTTCTCAACGGATTGGTTTCCGTTAATTTCGGTTATTTCTTTTGGAAATCTTTTTTCCAAATAATCGTATCCTGTCAGAACTTTTGCTATTTTATTTTTGTCCTCATAAATTTCCTTTTTTTCTTTTTTGTAAGACAATCTTTTCAAGGATTCTTTAAGGGGGATTTTTAGCAAAAATGTGTAGTCGGGAACTATAAACTGATGGTACATAGAAAGAATCGACTGAGAAATCAAAAGCTGATCCGCAACACTTTTATCATACTTTCCGCCTGTTTTGTCTAATATTCCGTAAACAATAGCAGACCAAAAACATCTATCGGAAATTACGACTTGACCCTTTTTAAGAGATGGCTCAACAAGTTCAGCGTGATGGGCAGCTCTATCTGCTGAGAAAAGATACTGAAGAGAAACAGCAGGAAGCCTTTTTTCTCCTAGTAAAACCTCGCGAATCAAATCTCCTATAATTCCTTCTTTTCTAGGCTCTCTGGTTACTATCACTTTTTTACCAAGTTTTTTATAGTGCTTCGCAAGAAGTTGTACTTGCGTACTTTTTCCACTGCCATCAATTCCCTCAAGAGCAATATACTTTCCTTTGTATGGATTTCTCCTTAGTTCTAAATTTAGCTTTACAGGATAGCGCATATTAAGAGGGCAAGATGATAATCATACTAGCATAACTACACTAACTGTTCAATCCCGATTTAATCGGGATCAACAATGCTTTATAATAAAGCTAGTGAAACAGCTGTCATCAATTCTTAAAGATTTTAATCCAACAAAAGATAAATATATATCACGCGAGTTTCAAAAATATGGCGTGTATTTATCTGAGGAGCTAAACGACTATAAGCATAAGGCGCTTTACATAAAACTTGCTAAAACGATCAATCGAGCACTACTTGAAAAGGCATATTCCTACGTAAAAGACGCAAAAGTAGATAGGAAGGGCGCACTTTTTATGTGGAGACTAAAACAGCTAAAAGACGAAGCGAAAAAAAACGCTGAAAAACTACCTGATGAAAAAAAATAAATGGCTTAAAAATCTATTTTCTGCAAATGGAAAGTCCAGCAAAATTTTTTTAGTTGCTTTATTTACCGTCTCCACTATTCTTTTATTTCTTCCTTTCTTTTTCAACATCGATTTTAAATCGCTGACCGCTTTTGGGATGGTCGGACTTTTTCTTATTAACTTTTTTGGCTCCGCTACCCTTTTTCTTCCGGCTCCTGCAATTTTTTCAGTAGCTGTCGCAGGAGCTACAATTAATCCTATTTTAGTTGCTGTTGTCGCAGCGCTTGCCGGGGCATTAGGCGAATCAGTCGCTTATATCTTCGGATACTCCTCTAAAGAAGTTTTAAACCTAAAAAAACACAAACATATTTATAAATACTCAAAAATTATCGTGCACTGGAAAGGCGGAATCTTAATTCCACTTTTCGCTTTTTTCCCCAATCCCCTATTTGATGGATTAGGAATTTTAGCTGGAATTTCTGATTTTCCCATAAAACGTTTTATAGTCTATGTATTCTTAGGACGATTTGTCAGAAATTTAGGAATTGCATATCTTGGGTTATTTCTATCATGATAAATTACAAGGAAAAAGTTTACAGTCTGGTCAAACAAATTCCTAAAGGAAAAGTAACCACCTATGGCGCAATTGGTAAAAACCTCGGGATGTCTCCCCGCGTTGTAGGACTTGCATTACATTTAAACCCGTATGAGGGAGAGGTTCCATGCCATAGGGTGGTTAACCGCGAGGGACGCATCGCACCCGCCTTTGCATTCGGAGGAGCTGGAATTCAAAAAGAAAGGCTTGAAAAAGAGGGAGTAAGGTTTGTCGACGACACCCACGTTGTGGCTAGCTTCATTATATAACTGTGGTACATTGTGGGTCAGCTTTAATACCCACAGCTATCCACAGTTTAGCCTCAAACGATCCACAGCCCACAGTTGCTGTGGGTAAAAATGTATTTCAGGTTCAAATTTTTGTGGAAATCTGTGGCCACAACTGTGGATTTTAACCTCAAATTATCCCCACAAACTGTGGCCCTCAGCCCAAAAACTAAATCAGATAATATTGAAAATTATAGGATATTAGGCTATAATTCACACCACTCTTGTCGCCATAGCACCACTGTGGAATGACGGGAAAGCACATTCACAAGGAGAACAAAGTTGAAGGGATATCCTGAAATCCTAACAGCAGAAATGCTGGAAAGCATAAATCCTCCCGCCTATGTCCTTGACTACTTCAGTACGTTCTTTCCTGAAGGACTCACGCTGACGCGTGAGAGCCTTCTGGAAGCTACTCGAGATCAAGGTAAACTTATCACAGTCGTCTGGGCAGCAGATAGTTTCCTGACTGAGGATGATCAATCAAGATTCAAGCAAACTTGGATGGATGCGGGAAGGAAGTACAGACAAGCCAACATTGATGCTAATCAGGAAACTTTCGAAAGTGGCATCCCGGATGCGTGGAAGACACACATCGAGACCATCGCGAATGCTCTGGCCGATATTCTCGAGCTACCCTAGTTCTCCGACTCTGGAGGGTGCCGCCTGGCACCCTCCTCTATACTTCCAACGCTCAAATCGCTCGTGGTGAGCTTGCCGAATCCATGTTAAAATCAAAACATGTATCGCATTATATTCACATTTCTCCTTCTTCTAATTTTCCCATTTCAATCACTTGCACATGTCGTAAATCCTGAAATTCCTTCTCTCACGGGAGAACATATAGAAAGCTTTAATGCGGATATAACTGTTAATAAAGATGGGACAATAAATGTTGTAGAAACAATTCTGTATGATTTTTCTGACCTTGAGAGGCATGGCATATACAGATACATTCCTTTTACAAAAAGAAATGAAGAGAATAAACGCGTTGACTTAAAGTTTGAAAACTTTACGGTTACTAATGATGAAGGCAAAAACTATAAATTCGAAAAGTCCACTGAAAACGAACAGATAGTTCTAAAAATTGGTGACCCAAACCGAACAATTACAGGTACGCATGTGTATGCTATCTCATACACAGTATCGGGCGCTTTAGGATATTTTGACGAATATGACGAACTTTACTGGAATATAACCGGAAACGGCTGGGAAGTTCCTATCCGATACACTAACTCTCATATCACTCTACCAAATGAAATTGAAAAAGGGCAAATTCAAGCTCTTTGCTTTTCGGGAAGCTATGGGTCGCAAGATTCAAATTGCGAAATTTTAAATGATAATCAAACGCTTCATATCCAGTCAAATAATTTTTTAAATCCATACGAAGGCCTTACAGCAGTTATGGGATTTCCGAAAAATATCGTTGCTGTATTAATGCCCGTAGAATATGTTCCTTTTTGGGAAACACCTTTTGGAAAATTAGTTCTTCTTTTTATAATTTTTGCAGCACTTGTCTGGTATGTTATTTTACCTGTAATTATTATCATGAAGTACTTCAAATACGGCCGTGACCCTTATGTCGGACCGAATGTTACAGCGTGGTTTGATCCACCTGAAACGAAAGGCGGAAGGTCTCTTTCTCCTACCGAAACAGGAGGACTAATTGACGAAAATGTTGACGTGAGAGATATTTTTGCAGGCGTTGTAGATCTGGCGCGTCGCGGATACTTAAAAATTAAAGAAGACGAAGAAAAAAAGTTTACCCTTATTTTTATTAACAAACCAAAAGCAAAAGATATCTTGTTACCGTTTGAAAAAAAACTTCTAGACGGAATCTTTGAAACAAAAAAGGAGATAAAACTAAAAGATGTAAAGTTCTATAAAACAGTACAGGATGTCGAAAAAGAAGTTTATAAAAACTTGGAAAACGAAGGTTTTTTCCCACATAATCCTAAAACTGTTAGGACAAAATATTATGTTCTGGGGTCAATTGCGCTAACCACTTTTAATTTAATTTTAGCATTTATAGCTTTTCTTGTAGGACGAATTATGCCTAGAAAAACTCTTTTTGGTGCTCAGCAAGCAAATGTAGCACGGGGTATAAAAAGTTATTTAAATTCTCAGGAAAGACAACTCAATTTTCAAGGCGACAAACAGCTATTTTTTGAAAAACTTTTACCTTTTGCGGTAGCTTTTGGTGTTGAAAAAAACTGGGCAGAAAGATTTGAAAAATTTGATTTGAAAAATCCCGACTGGTATGAATCTTCATCTCGTACTCACTTCACAACAGCTGCCTTTGTAAGCAGTCTTAATAATTCTTATTCAAACTTCAGTTCGTCTTCTACTCCACCCTCCTCATCTTCTTCGGGCTTCTCCGGTGGTGGAAGCTCTGGTGGTGGCGGCGGAGGCGGCGGCGGCGGTTCGTGGTAAGACCGCACTACTTTTAAAGCTTTGACAGAACATCCCTCACATCGGAGGTGGGGGTGATCTCGGAGGTGGGGGTGATAAACTCACCCGTTTATTCCACTTTCATTAGAATTATGATTTCTGTATGCCTCGGGGTGACTATCATTTCCAATCCAATATTTATTTAATTCTTTTGCAATTGTCAACATCATATCGTCATCTACGGTGCTTCTTAAAGCTTCTGAATCAGGACCATAAAACGTTGCTCTAAAAAAAGAGTTATCATTCAAACGACCTTCTTCTACTGCTTTGCTCCAATAATCACGGGAAGTATCAAAACGCTCTTGTGGAGTAGGTGGAGCCAATTTTGGCATATAATCTTTTATAATTCTAGCTCTATCGTTTTCCATCCTTCGTATTTATAACCTATTTTTTCTGCAGTTTAAACATTTTTTCAACTTCACTTAGAGTTGTGGCATCAGTTGGTTTTTTGTCATCGCGGAATCGTTCAAGACGGGGAAATCTGAGTGCATATCCCGGAACATCTACATCAAATGCACTCCCACTTTTACTTGCTTTCATAATTCGTCCCGCAGTGTGCACCGGTGAACGGGTCAACTCATCCGCCTTTATTTCAACTACGATGTCCGCCTCTATCCATACGTCAGGCTCAAGCCATTTATCTACTTCGTATAATGGCGGTTTTTCCTTTGCCTTTAACTTTTGACCTCGTTTTGCCAGCTCTTTCCATTCAACGTCCGTTAACCCCGTACCGACTTTTGCAATTGTTACAAATTTATCTTCTTTTTCATCATAAACGCCTATTAAAAATGCGCCGATACCAAAAGCTGTTCTTTTTCCGCGACCGTAATAATATCCCATAACCACACAATCTACCGTATCATTTAGCTTTGACTGATAGCTTCTCTTAAGTTTTATCCAGTTCCATCCACGGGCGCCGGCTTGGTAAACCCCATCCAAACGCTTTGCTAAAATTCCTTCAAGTCCCTCAGAAATACACTCGTCAAAAAAGTTTTCAATTTTGCCTCCTTCGTCAAATATTTCCTCCTTAGCTAAATATACTGTTTTGCCCTTATTAATAATTTTCGCCAAAGCTTTCCGCCTCATTTCATATATTTCGGGAACGTAATTTTTACCATTTAAATAAAGCAAGTCAAAAGCCATGTATTTTAGTGGAATTTTTCTAGCCATTTCGGGAATATCATACTTGCGCTTTCTTTGGGCTGTTAACTGAAACGGGAGATATTCATTCGTATCGGGATTATATGCTATCGCTTCTCCCTCAAGAATTACTTCCTTTTCTTTAATCTGCTCGCGTATTCCTTTTTCAATATCCGGATACATAAAGGTAACTTCTTCTAAATTGCGGGTAAATATCTTTACCCCCTTTCCATTGAAATGGATTTGAAGGCGAAATCCGTCAAACTTGGGCTCCACTGCGCATTTCCCAATTTTTTCTATTATCTCCTTCCCTGACGAAAGGCGTTCGGCGCGAGCCATGAGAATTGGAGTAAAAACTGCAGGTCTTACGCTTTCAATCCCCTTTATTCCATTCCCTTTAAGACTGTGTGCTATAAAACCTAAATCAGGCCGCATGTTATATTTTTTCTCAATTTCTTTTTTAAAACTCTTATCCCCTTTTAACATCCACGAAAGACTGTCTATAACAGTCATGTCTGAAAAGCCAAGTCTAAGCTTATTCACCGGAATTCTACTTACAAATCGTGCGGAATTTCCATCCAATGACTTTAAAAGGTCTGACAAAATAGTAAGCTTTTTCTCTACACTTCCCGCTCCTCCGGCATCCGTTACTTCCTGAAGCTTTTTAAACACTTCTGAGACGCTTAATTCTGGATTCTTGATTCTTGACTCTTGACTCAACCTCTGCGCAAGATCTCCCAAATCGCCTACTTTTTTATATTCTTTACTTACTTCTTGCTCATTTTTTCCATAAGCCAAAGCAATAGCTTTTACCATAGATTTTTCAGCTATATTAAATTCTATACTTTCATAAAGTGGCGCAACTCTGCCCTGAAGCAAATAAATTACTTTGTCTATTTCATCTGCCGGAACTTTACTAAAAAGTTCGGCTAAAACTACCACCATCTCATTTCGAGAAGTAATCTTTTCTAACTTTTGAAGATAAATTGAAAGATCTTTAAACGTCATCTCTGTACTTTAATATGGCTCTATTGTTAACAAACACAGGAGCTTGATAAAATTCTTCAAATTGAGGATCAAGCTTTTCACTCGATAGGTCTATGGCGCTACCTCCCTGCATTACTTCTATTTCTATTCCAGATGAAATCCCGTCCTCATTTAAAGGGCCTAGATACGTCTTGTGTTGGTAGGCAAAAGCAAATTTAGGACCAAACAACACATTTATACCATCTGCATAGGGTTGACTTTGCCTTTTTCTGTTTTCATCTTCGATTGAATACGCTCCCAAGAGTACATTGCGCGGAGTTAAAGCGCGTCGCCTATCCTTATGGAATAAATCTACAAGGGCTGCATGCATATCAACAACTCCTTCAGATATTACCTGTGAAGAACCAAGCCCCCACGCCTCAATAGCATTGAGGTCGTTGTCTGTTATTATTGCCTCCCTTTCAGGTGCATCGTTATGTTCCATATAATTTATGCCATTAAATATTTAACCCCCTTTGTGCGTCCGCGTTTTACTATTATACCTTTTTTAACCAAATCCTGAACCTCACGCAACACTGTATCTTCAGATACGTCAGAAAAAAGATTTGCAAAAACTTTGTTTTCAAGATATCCAATCTCCTGCATATATTCAACTATTTTAAGCTGACGGTCTGTAAGCATAACAGGACCACCCAGCTTTTTTTTCAGAGTTGAATCAATAGAGATATGCTCTATTTTTTCCTTAATTTTAGTAAGCTCTATCGCAAGACAACCCGTAAAATATTCTAACCAAATGGTCAAGTCCCCATTACTTTTATCAACGCTTTGAAGAGAATCGTAGTATGCTTCAGGATCCCTGTCAAAATGCTCTTCAATCGAGAAAAACTTTCTCACGTCATAGTTTTCGCGGAATAAAACAAGCATTGATAAAGCCCTGCCCACTCGTCCATTTCCATCCAAAAATGGGTGTATTCGTACAAATTCGAAGTGCACTATTCCAGTTTTTAAAACAGCATGAATATCCTTTTCTGTTTGTATAAAGTGCACCAAATCTTTCATCTGCCACTCGACTTCTATACTATGAGGCGGTTTGAAACTCACTTCGCCGGTAATACTATTTCGTATGACAACATCTTTCTCGCGGTACATTCCCGATTCTTGAGGTGAAAGAATTTTATTTACTACTATTTTATGAAGATCAAAAATAGTATCTTCGTCAATAGGCGCATTTTGCTTTTCCTCAATGTAGCTTACGACATTTCTGTAATTAATAACCTCCTGAACGTCACGCTCGCGAGCGACAATACTCTCTCCTTCCAAAACTTTTTGAACCTGGTTTAAAGACAATTCATTTCCTTCTATGTGAGTACCAAAATGAGTGCTTCTAATAGCTGCTTCTTCCTGAAATTTCTTTTCCCAGTATGGCAAAAGCGGTGCATTTTCTATGACTTGACGTGCAGCCTCAATAGCGCCTATGTTCTGAAGTATCTTATTTGTTATAGAAAAAGTTGGAGTATACATTTTATTTGCTTGCCCCGCATAATCGCTCCTTCGACGCGAGGCTGTAAACCTCGGGAGAAGGTAAGTTTTGTGCTGGGGTTATTTGAAAATTTGGCTCGTACATAATTAGTCTTTAGTCTTTGGTCATTAGTCTTTAGCGATTAGCAAAACATGTCTTGGCCCGTTAGATGCGCCTTGCGCTATCTAACTGGGCGGTAATACTGCGCTAATTATGCGGGAATAATGCGCTTTTGTCAATAGTCTATTGTATTTTTAGCTTCAATTTAGTAATATACATTTATGGCAAACTTAACTGCAAAAGAAGAAAACAAGCTTACAATTGAAATCGTAAGGCAGATGCTAACTCTTGCTACCGCAGGATTCGGACTTGTGGCAGCCCTTGCTTGGAATTCTCTTATCCAATCCTTAGTGGAAAACTACATAAAAGTCTGGCTTCCTGAGTTTGGCGAAACCATAACTCTTCTACTATACGCGGTTATCGTCACAATTCTTGCAGTCATAGTTACTCTACAACTATCCAAACTCTTAAGAAAACTTGAAAAAAAAGACGAGAAGAAGTAGATTTAATTTCTGATATCTAATTCCTAATTGACCTAATCAAATCCCAAAATCCTCATTTTCTGCAGCTTGCTAATTCGCCGTTGAACCGCAGTATATGAGAATTGAAGTTTGTGAGCGTTAACCCCGATTTAATCGGGGTTAAAAAATGCGAAGTCATTTTAGTGAACAAATGAAATTCGAATACACGAGGACGCACAGGTGAGAGCTTTTGGTTCTTTTCTCGGCAGAAAAGAACAAAGAATAATAATTCTAATGCTTTTTAGTACTTTTTCTAAAAAGTAATAAGAATGAAATAATTCTTGGTACTTTTTCGAAAAAAAGGGCAGAAGAAAAATATTCCCATTTGCATCTTGCCTTATAATGTGAGTGATGAAAATATTAAGTCTTAAACTGGTGTCTTTCAGAAATCACAGGAAAAAAACTTTTAACTTTCCCCAAGTAACAATTATTATCGGCAAAAACACTAGCGGTAAAAGCTCCATTCTAGAGGCTATAACTTTTCTTTCTCATGGAAAAAGCTTTAAAGCCGAAAAAGATTTTGATTGCATCAATGACTCTTCCGACTTTGCTCGTATTGAGGGAGAAATTGAGGAAGACAACGAAAAAATCAAACTAACTGTCATCATTGCCCTTCAAAACGAAAGGGCTCTCAAAAAAAATCTAGTAAACAATGTGGCAAGAACTCAAAATAACTTTGTCTCTAACCTTCTGACAGTTATTTTTACTCCGGAAGATTTGGAAATCATAAATGACTCTCCCTCTATTCGTAGAGAATACCTCAACTCAGTTCTTGTTCAATCCGACAGGGAATATAGGGTTTCCTTAAATACTTATGAGAAGGCTCTTAGACGTCGTAACCGTATGCTGTATTTAACTCGTGAGAATAAAAAGTTTTTCACAAGTGACGAATTTGAATACTGGGATAATCTAATTATTGAAAATGGACAACTTGTTACAAAGTACAGACAAGAATTCATAAACTATGTAAATAATGCAAAAAAGGATATTTTTGAACTTAAAATAAAATATGACAAAAGCACAATTTCGCGTGAACGCTTAGACAAATACAGAGAAGCTGAGCTCGCCAGCGCCAAAACTCTAGTCGGACCCCAAAGAGACGAGATAATTTTTGAAAATCTTGAAGGAAAATCCATAAAAGAATTTGGATCTAGGGGAGAACAAAGACTTACAATTTTTCAGACAAAATTAATTGAGACTTTATTTCTTATTGAAAAAACAGGAAAAACTCCGGTTTTACTTCTTGATGATATTTTCTCCGAGCTTGACGCGGAAAATATTATAAAAGTACTAGACCTTCTCCCCCACCATCAAGTAATAATAACCACCACTCACGAAGAATTCATACCGAAAAGATTTGAGAATAAAGAGGGAGTTGAGATTATCGAATTGTAGGTGTATATTAACCTTATGAACGAACGGACAACATCAACACTAGAACAAGTGGTAGCTGTTCAAGCTGATGAGCTTCTGGAAACAGCCAGAAAAAATGGGCATACTGATACCAAATGGACCTCCGCGAGCCTACAAAAAGCACTTTCTGAGTTTCATTCGCTCTACGAACAAGCCAGTGTCTTAGCTGTTTTTGCAGAAATTGGTCCACATCCTGACTTTGCAAGTGATGAGGACAGAACACCAAGTACTTTAATTCTTACTCCTATTTTTAGGTCTCTTACCGTTTCAGAGCATTTAAATTTTTACTATGAGGAAGAGCGTATTCGTGACTTAATATCACCAAATACCTTTACATCCATAGACAGATCTCTTGATAGCTGGTATACGATGAAGGAAGTTGAGGAAACAGTAACCGGCACAAAAATCTACCCTATAGAATAACCTCTTTCATCACTTTTGGTATCTCGTCAGCTAGATCTGAGGCGTTGAAGTAGTAGCCGACGCGTTCAAACAAACTTTCCCCTGCTTTTTTGTTTATATATGAAGCAACAGTTGCTGATAAAAATGCTTCATTTTTTGCATATAGTGCTGCAACTAGTCCTGCCAGAACGTCCCCTGTGCCTCCTTTTGTCATACCCGCATTTCCACCCTCTACTTTTACACATTCAGTTGGACTGCAAACAA
>Ga0210057_1002965_pt1 | contig 23761 bp, 21 predicted proteins | sample CryGeyCG2114_010_2_FD_183968 | JGI IMG/M metagenome (GOLD analysis project Ga0210057, IMG submission 183968) | Groundwater microbial communities from aquifer - Crystal Geyser CG10_big_fil_rev_8/21/14_0.10 (SPAdes) (version 2) | ecosystem: Environmental > Aquatic > Deep subsurface > Groundwater ...
ATCCTGTACCGTTACTTGAGTCATCTATTAGAGAGTCTGCTATGTCTGTACCAATATGTATTCCTCCTGTTGTTAGTGTTGTTCCCGCTATGTGTAATGTGTCTGTGGGTGATGTTGTTCCTATTCCAATACTTCCATTATTGAATAAGTTACTATCTGCTACCCAGCTTGACCCATTGTATCTAATTGTCTGTCCGTTAAATGTTCCTGTAGGAAGACTTCCTAATCCTGTTGCAGATATATTTGTTCCCCCCCAGTATAGTTCTCCTCCACTTGCATAAAGGTTGTTTCCTGGTGCCGTACTTCCTTGATCAAGAAGTCCTACTATTCCATCTACATTTATCTCATCGGTTAGGTCTGTTGTTCCTATACCTATGTTAGTACCATTTGTGTATATTCCACTTGCAGTAATAGTATCGTTGTCACTAAAGTATGGTAGGTAGTTAGTATTAGATGCTCCTGTTATGTCTGCAAAATCAACTCCATCCCATACCTCTGAGTCTATGGTTCTCTTCTTTAATACTCCAGATTCCTCCGTTACTACTGAGTTCCCACTGCCTGATGCAAGTGACGATAGTGTTAACCCTGTGAAGGTGGGGGAGTCTCCAGTTCCAAGTGATAGTGATGTCCTTGCTGTGTCTCCACTTTCTACTACCCACCCTGTCGCACTTCCTACTATGAAGTTTCCATCACTGCTTGATAAACCTGCTATTGTACTTAGGTCTGCATCATATGCTTGTACATTTGTACCAATTACTAACCCTAGTGTTGCTCTTGCTGTACTTGCACTTGTGTCATCAAGTAGTGTTCTTGCAAATGTTGTTAGGTCTGTTACTGCATATGTGTCTGAAGCAGTTGTGTATATCATTTTATCTGCAGATGTTGTTAGTCCTGCTATACTTAGTAGTCCTGCATCATATGCTTGTATGGATACTCCAATATCTCCACTTGCTAGTATTGATTCGTTTCCTATGTATAGTGTTGTTGATCCTGTACCGTTACTTGAGTCATCTATTAGAGAGTCTGCTATGTCTGTACCAATATGTATTCCTCCTGTTGTTAGTGTTGTTCCCGCTATGTGTAATGTGTCTGTGGGTGATGTTGTTCCTATTCCTACGTATTGTCCTGGGGTTATTACTAAATCTCCTGAGGAATTGGCTGTTAATGATGGGTCTGTAATCCCTGAACCTGAAGAATATAACGTTAAGGATCCGTCTATTGAACTGTTAGTGCCTAAAAATAGATCTCCTGCCGATACATTAGTATAAAAACCAGAAGCACTAGTGGTGGAACCCCCAACAACTATGTCATCAGTTGTATTACTAAGATAAACGTACCCTGTTTGCTGTGTCCATTTTGAAGCTCCTGAACCAATTGCTGCATCTAGATCATCTAGTACTTCTTGTACATTTGTGCCAGTTGAATTTGTGAATTCATCATAAACTCCAACTCTACTGGCTCCGGATGTTACACTACTTGTTCCTGTGTCATTTAATCCGATAGTTCCAAATGTAATGTCTTCAGTGACAGGAATAGTGATTCCTCCAGTGGTAGATACTTGAAACGCATCTCCTGTTCCAGACACTAATGTTCCAGCTACATCCCAGTTTCCGGCTACACTTGTAGGGGTAGTTAATTGGGATGCTAGCTGTACGTTTATTTCCCCTGCAGGACTTTCTATTAAATCAAAATCTGTTCCTAAAAAATCTAAAGTAGTTGCTGTTGATGTGTTAACGGTACCTCCGCTTTCCTTAACTGCAGTTAGCCCTGCATCTGCCCAACTTGGTATTCCTCCTGCCGAAACAGTTAATACCTTTCCTGTGGTTCCAATAGAAAGTTTACTTAAAGTATCTGAAGCTGAACCATACAAAATATCACCTATTGTCGTACCTGTAGATAGATTTTCACCTATAGCTCCTGTAATTGTAACTGTATTTCCTGATGTGGCTAACGTTATTCCAGTACCTCCGCTGAATGTAATAGAATCATCATTCGCGCCTGCGGTTATTTTTGTACCATCAAATGTAAATGATTTAAATATATCTTGATTAGAACCTCTGTCACTATTTGTAATAGTATTTCCACTTATCGAAATTCCATTTCCTGCAGAAAGTGTGACATCACCTGTTTCCCCTCCAATACTCAAAACACCCGTGTTTGAGATTGCACTATTATTTATTTCTATACCATCTCCTAAATTTAGGTTTCCAGATATACCACCTAATGATAAAACACCTGTATTTGCAATCTGCGGGTTTTGTCCAGTACTAACAGAAATTCCATCACCTCCTGATATTGAATATATAATGTTTGATGCTGTAATTTGTCCTGTTCCTAAGTCTAGATTATGATTTATTGCATTAATGTCATTATTAAATGTTGCCAATTTTTCTACAGTTATATCTTTGTTAAATTGAGTAGATTCATTAAATGTAGTGGGTATATTTATTTTAAAAAACGGAGTTATTTTATCTGTTGCCTCTGCCAATACTTTACCTATATTTTCTTTTGTGGCCAAACTATTGTTTAAAGTACTTTGTTGCGGGTTTTTAATATTCGATGATTGATTAAATCCTGAAGAAATTTTATATATATTGCTTTTTAGAATTGTCCCTGAGTTCACCAAGATACCTGTTAATATGACAAAAAATGTTATATAGGAACCTATTTTTATCCCCTTTGCTATTTTTGCCTTGTTATTTCCGTAAGCATCTTTAAAACTAGGTAGTGATAGTATTTGTAATTTCTGTGGATTTTCTTGTTTATTCCAGTCCTTTATTTCTAATTCGTTTCTATGTTGAGGAGTTATCCGTTTCTGCGTAGGTATATTTTTTAATATGGTTTCTTTTTTATTTACACCTCTGGTTTCTACAATTAACTTTTCCTTGCTTGCTTTCTTCTTATTTTCAAAATATTCGATAACTTTTGGAATTGTATATTTTTTATTCTCTTGCAGTTCGTTTATTTCTATTAGTCTTTCTATTGCAGTATCCGGCAAGTACGAAACGATTTTGTTATTCTTTTGTTTTCTTATTTGGTAGGGGAGTAGACCTTTTTTTATTAAATACCTGATTCTATTTTTAGGATCTCCAAATCCAAAGTACACACCGTTACTTTTGGCTATCTCTATTACTTTATCTGTTGGTATAAGTTTTGTTTTAGGCAGTTTCATTTAGGCAGATATCTATCAATTTTTCTTTACGAGAAAATTATACCTAATTCCTTATAACAAGGCAACAAGTAATTTTTTTCTCATGTGGTATTTTTTATCATATTTATCAGAAAAAAAGGTATTTTGATAATTTGTTTTTTTACACTTAGTGAAGCTCCGTAATATTTTTGTCCTAGAATGTCTTTATGGTTTGAGCCCATAAAATTATAAAGATAGCCCTATATTTTCCTACTCTGTTTTAATTTATTTAAAATATTAGTTTGATATTATTAAACTTCTACAGCCCTATTTTTTTTCTTCTTTATTCTTTTACATTTTGCATTTACACTATATCCAATGCCAACTAAATATACTTATATTGCAATTACAAAATTTTTTCTTATTTTATTCCTTTTAATAGGAACTACCCTTGTTTTTGTTTATTCTTATTTTTATGTTTTAAAAGGACGACCGCCTCGACTACTTTCTGTTGAGCCGTATTTTATAGGTAAAGATTTACTTATATTGCCTTATATTACTAAATCTTACTCAGGATATGGCAGAGTTTTTGAACCAGAAATAGAAATGAAGGTTAAACAAAGTGATAATAGTTATTTAAAAATATCTTTTTTACTTGATAGTGGTGCCGTTGTTAGTACTTTACCTATTTCTTATGCAGATTCTTTAGGAAAAAATATTAAAAACGCTAAAAGAATTGTTTTGCGAGGATTTGGAGATAATAGAACTTTTGGATATATGAGTAATATGACTTTAATTATAGATAATAAAGATATAATAATACCCGTTGTTTTTAGTGAGGGAGAACTTACTAAGAAAATAATTGGCCGAACCGGTTTTTTTGACCAATTTACTATTACTTTTGACCATAAAGACGAGGTGATACGTGTTAGAGAATAGTCTAAATTCGGTTAACTTTTCTTATTTTTATGATATAATATGTCATATAGCAAAAATTGAGTTAAAATGTAACTAGATTTTCTATATTTATTTATGTCTGAAATAATTCAACATCCCAATAAAGTACTTAGAAATAATTCTGTTGAAATAATTGATTTTACTGAAGCCGTCCATATTTCAAATAGACTACAAAAAGCGCTTACTAAATCCTCTGTTCCTGGTGCTGGAATATCGGCACCTCAAATAGGTATTAATAAACGTATTTTTATTGCTAGAAAATTTTTTATTACTAAAGATAATAAAGAGGAGCACAGAAATGTTATTTTTATAAATCCTACTTTACTGTATGTTTCCAAAAAAATGCAAAAATCACTTGAAGGGTGTTTGTCTATATATAATACCTACGGTCATGTTATGAGACATAAAAGTATAAAGATAGGTTACTATGATGTATTGGGAGAACCGCGTACTTTAAAAGCAGGTGGGTTTTTTTCTACTGTAATACAACACGAAATCGACCACTTAAATGGTGTGTTATTTATAGATAAATTAGTTGATAATAAAACATATACGGAGTCTGAGGTTGATGCTATGTTTTCTGAAAAAAATGAGTAATCTTAGAAAATTACTCTTATATTAACTACATGGCGTGTGGTCAATAACCTACAACATATTTGTAGTTATGTTATACTTAATGTAATGTTTCAAAGATTTATTATATTTTGGAATAATTTTAGCTTAAAAAAGGCTTTAGCCCTTGTTTTAATATTGTCTTTATTCTTGTCTGTTCCTGTTGTTTTTGTTTTACAGCAAAGAGAAAACACTCTATTTAGTTTTGCCGGAGACGAATCTTCTAAAAACGTTGTTGATGAAAGTTTAATCCCATATCCTTCTAACCCACCTGTTGTAATCAACGTAGTAAAATTTTATGGTAGGCCTGGAGACAGTGTGTTAATATACGGAGACAATTTTGGGGACGCTCGAAAAGAAAGTCAAATTATGTTAAATAACGAACAACTTCCGGTTTCTTTAATAAATTACTGGAGTGACAAAGAAGTTGAATTTTCTTTACCCTCCAAAAACGGTTTATTTAATGTTTCTGTATTAGTAAATGGAAAAGAGTCTACTTGGTTTGGTAAAATTGATATATATGGTGATTTAACTGTAGATTCTATACAGATTGATACGACAAATAATATTATTAAAGTTTCACAACCTTATAGTTTAGACGTATACACTGCCACCGGCAAGGTAGATGTTATGGGAACTGACTTAGTTAATATAGTTGAAAAAAACATACCTTTGGATTTTTTAGATTCTGGTATAATTTATGTTAAATTAGTCAAAGGTGGTATATCTGTACCTTTTAAAGTAGAAGAAGTACAATAGTTAAACCTTTTTTTGATAGCACCTCGTTTTAACCTTTTGCCGTATAATGTCCCTCTATATCCTAATTAAAAATTGTTTTAGTTTAGATTATGTCAATGCTTTGTTAAAGCCTGTAATATTATATATAATGTGTGTTATGATAGACTACACGAAAATTTCTGTTTTTTCCGGTAAAGGTGGAGATGGGCGGGAGGGTTATAAAAGAATTAAATATAATGCTTTTGCTGGGACTGATGGTGGAGATGGAGGTAAAGGTGGAGATGTCTATATTAAAGTCTCAAAGAAAGAAAAAACTCTTCTTAAATATAAAACAAAAAAAGTATTTAATGCTCTAAACGGAGGAAATGGTTTAGGTAATTTTAGATCCGGCAAAAACGCCCCTGATTTGTATTTGGAGGTGCCTTTGGGTACAATAGTTTATAAAGTATCTAAAGATAATACAAAAAAAATAATTTGTGATTTGCGTTATGAAGATTCAAGTTATCTTTTATTAAAGGGAGGAAAAGGTGGCTTTGGTAATGCTCACTATAAATCCTCTACTAATAGAACTCCTGAAAAGCATACTTTAGGTGAAAAGGGCAGTGGTTTTGACCTAATTCTAGAACTTAAACTATTGTCCGATATTGGCTTAATTGGTTTGCCTAGTGTTGGTAAAAGTACTTTAATCAATGTACTCACTAGAGGTCATTATAAGACTTCCGCGTATCATTTTACCACATTAGAACCAAATTTAGGTATATTGTATTTATCTCCTACAAAGCAATTACTAATTTCTGATTTACCTGGTCTTATTGAAGGAGCTAGCAAAGGTAAGGGTTTGGGTGATGAGTTTTTAAGACATGTCGAAAGATGTGGTTTGCTGATACATGTACTTGATCCTTCTCAAACCGAGTCTTATTATAACAGTAAATCCCAAGAATATATTTCTTGCGATCTATTGTCTTCTTATAACGTGGTGCGAAAAGAGTTGGGGGACTGGTCTTCGGATTTATTGTTAAAAGATGAATTAGTGGTAATTAATAAGTCAGATACTTTAAAAGACAATATACGATGTGAGACATTAAAAAATGACTTTGTTAATAAATTGAAGGGTATTAGTACTCACCGTATTTTGGGTGTTTTGTGCGTTAGCGCCTATACAAAATCGGGTATAGAGGATATTAAAAATATTTTACTTCAAAAATACAATGATATTATAAGTCACTCTAAGTCTATAATTGAAGATGACTCCAACTCTAAAAAACGAAGGACTATAGACTTGAATAATATCCCAAACAAAAGGATTTTTTTTAACCTTTGATACATTAGTTATGTTATAATACGCATTACATATTATGATGGATGAAACACTTAAAAAATATAATCCTAATAACGAAACTTATTGGGTAGATGTATGGGAGAACGAGAAAGTATTTCAAAATACTTTGTCCAATGTAGAATCGTATACCCCAGATAATAAAAAATATCTCTTGTTTGCTTTTGCATACCCTTCTGGGGCTACTTTTCATGTGGGACATGTTGAACCCCAAACAGCTTTAGATATTCTAGCAAGATTTTATAGAATGTCTGGTTATAATATTTTTTTTCCTGTAGGTTGGGATGCTTTTGGTTTGCCTGCAGAAAATTACGCTATAAAAACTGGAATTCCTCCAAAGCAGACTACAAAAAATTCTATAGAAGAATTTAAAAGACAAGATAAAAGGATTGCTTTTTCGTACGATTGGTCTACTGAAATAGCAACAAGTAATCCTGATTATTATAAATGGACTCAATGGATATTTTTGCAATTATATAAAAAGGGGCTGGCGTATAAAAAACTAGCTCCTGCAAATTGGTGTCCCTCCTGCCAAACTGTCCTTGCAAATGAACAAGTTATTAGCGGTAAGTGTGAAAGATGTGGTACAGATGTAATTCAGAAAGAACTAAATCAGTGGTTTTTTAAAATTACAAAGTATGTTGAAGAGTTATTAAGTGGTCTAAATAGTGTTGATTGGCCTAAGCCTACAAAACAACAACAGATTAATTGGATTGGTAAAAAAGAAGGCATTAACATAACTTATATGTTAGACGGTGAAGAAGGGACTGTGACCTGTTTTACCACAAGACCTGATACGAATTTTGGAGCTTCCTTTATAGTTATAGCCCCCGAACATCCCCTTGTAAAGAATTTATGTGATAATAAGTATAATATTGATTCTAAATATGTAAAAGATGTTAATTCCTATGTGCAAACGTCACTGAAGAAAACTGAAGAAGAACGTAAATCTGAAGGTAAAACTAAAACCGGAGTTTTCACAGGTTTATATGCAATTAATAACTTGAATAATAAAAAGTTGCCTATTTGGGTTTCTGACTTTGTATTGTCTGGTTTTGGTACAGGGGCTGTCGTAGGGGTACCTGGGCATGACAAACGTGACTTTCAGTTTGCAAAAACTTTTGATTTGCCCATCATCCGCGTTGTTTCTGAAAATGGGAATGTTTCTGAAATTACATCTGAAGATATGGTTTGTGAAAATGAAGGGGTTATGGTAAACTCTGAGTTCCTAAACGGCCTTGATATAAATACCGCCATAAACAAAATGATGGGATATTTAGAAGAAAAAAGCTGGGGCAAACGCGTTACCACATATAATTTAAGAGATTGGCTAGTGTCAAGGCAGAGATATTGGGGTGCTCCTATTCCAATTGTTTATGATCCAAAAGGTAAACCCCATGCTGTCAAAGAAGAACACCTACCTTGGTTATTACCGGAAGATGTTGATTTTAATCCAAAAGGGGAGTCTCCTCTTAAATCTTCTAAAGAATTTATTGAGAGAACCGAAAAACTATATGGCAAAGGTTGGATACCAGAATATGACACTATGGATACTTTTGTAGACTCCTCTTGGTATTATTTACGTTATGCCGATTCTAGAAATGACAAAGAGTTTGTATCCAAACAAAAAGTCAACTATGTTATGCCTGTGGATTTTTACATGATTGGACCTGAACATATTGTTCTTCATTTATTATATTCCCGATTTCTCACCAAATTTTTAAGAGATGAAGGATATCTGAATTTTGATGAACCTTTTGTCAAAATGAGACATCAAGGTATGATCTTGGGTTCTGATCACAAAAAAATGAGTAAAAGTAAGGGTAATGTCATAAATCCCGACACAGTTGTCACTAAGTATGGTTCTGATACTTTAAGGACATATGTTATGTTTATGGGACCTATTGACGCTGACAAACCATGGAACGAAGGCTCTGTTAATGGAATATATAGATTTCTAAATAAGGTTTGGGATAATTCCCTAATGTGTATAAATTCTAAAGATACTCTAACCGACTCTGTGTTGCTGTCCCAATTACATAAGACCATAAAAAAGGTAACTGAAGATATCCCAAATTTAAAGTACAACACTGCTATATCTGCAATTATGCAGTTTGTAAATGTCTGGGAAAAGTCGCATCTATCAAAAAAAGATTTAGAAAATTTTCTAAAAATACTATCTCCTTTTGCTCCATTTATTACAGAAGAGCTGTACCGAACTGTATTAAAAAATGACGTAAGTATACACCTACAAAATTGGCCCAGGTATAACGAATCTTTGATAGATAACAAAAACATTGTTATACCTATTCAGGTTAACGGAAAAAGACGGGGTGAAGTTTCTGTAAGTATTGATAAGGTTGAAAATAAAGCCTACATTTTAGACTTAGCAAAAAAACAGGTTGAAAAGTATTTAACCTCTCCTATTATAAAGGGTATTTATGTTGAAAGCAAAATAATCAATTTTGTTTTATAAATTACCGTGCACTTAATATAATACGATAGTCTTGAAAATATTTTTTTTATGGACTACACTCAAGTTAGTTTTATATTCTAACCAACTTTTATAGAAACAGAAAACTCGGTTTCTAACCATAACAATTTTATTAAATCATATATTTATATAACCCTTGTAGTTGCTCTGGTAGTTTTGCTTTCTTTCTTTTACTTCTCCAAGAATTTTTATGTATCCCCCAAACTTTATAAAACACCTGTAGTAAAAGGTTCTAAAAGTTCTTATATTAACGTGTATTTAGGAGAGGGTTTTAAGGATCCTGGTTATATAAAAATATCCAGTACTACTACATATGGTGAAGTACTCTCCTTATATATTAATAGTTATAATCCATTAACTTCAAAACCCATAAATTTAGATAATTTTGTAAGTAGTAATGAAATTATTAATATAGAGCCACTAAAAAGTATTTCGCAACAAAACAATGTTAATGATGACATACCCTTTAAAAATTATGACATAAATCGTACTAATATTTCAGAACTTACTGCTGTACCTGGCATAGGAGAAAAAACAGCTCAACTTATTATTGAGTATATTGACCTAAATAAACCAATCTCAGATTTGAATGATTTATTAAATATTAAGGGTATTGGAGAAAAAACATTAGAAAATATAAGAAAATATTATAAGTAAAAAAAAGTATGTCTATGATTAAAATACCAAATATATTAAAAGTATATTCCGTACTCATAATATTGGTTTCTATTTGTGTCCTGCGCATTTTGTTTTACAAAACACCTCCTGCAAAGCAAAAAGATTTTACAACAAATATTGTTATAACAAATCCAATATATATTAAGGATTCCCAAAAAGTAATTGATACGGCGGCTTATAAGGTGGTTTCTTACGACTTGCCCTACTGTTTAAATAAAAGCTGTTCTAAAAACTTAGAATTAGGAGATATTGTAAAAGTTGAGGGGGATTTATATTATACGACAATCTATGCAAACAAAATTACCTATTTAAAAGATTCTGCCTTAAAACCCTTGTATAGAATAAAAGACATACTTATCAAAACTTCTAATCAAATGCTTACTGAACCATACTCTTCGTTATTAAATGGCATGTTGTTTGGTACAGAACCTGTTGTAAGCGATTCTTATAAAGATTTGCTAATTCGGGCAGGTGTCATTCACGTTATTGTAGTATCCGGGTATAACATTTCTATACTTTTTACTATTATGGCAGGACTTTTTAGTAGGTATAGTATTAGAGTTAAATACTTTTTGGGTCTAATTCTAGTGATAGGTTATTCCATTGTTGTAGGATTTGAACCACCTGTGTTAAGAGCTTTAATAATGGGCATATTGGCTGGATATGGCACATCGTATGGTAGAGTGAGAAATCCCTTATACATATTTATCTCAACTCTTTTACTTATTTTAATTTATAGCCCCAGCCTTTTATACTCACTTAGTTTTCAATTAACTGTTTGTGCCACACTGGGAATATTGCTTTTGCATAATAAGTTTTCTATTTTATTTAATAAGTTTTTGTATTTTAAAATTATGCCCAATGTTCTAAAAAACGACCTAATTTCTAGTATTTGCGCTCAATTATTTGTAATACCTCTGATTGCATACTATTTTAAGAAAGTAAGTTTGGTGGGATTTATCCTAAATCCACTAATCCTATGGTTAATACCTTTAATAATGTTTATAGGTTTTATTTTAATTGTTTATTATTTGATTGGATTAAATTACTTATTACCTTTTACCGTTATATTAATTAAAGCTCCCCTTTTGTTATTTAATGATGTTGTTACTTTTTTTGCAACCATTCCTTTTGGACAAGTGGAAATAACTTTTTCTATAAAAGATTTGATTGTTTACTATTTTCTAGCCTTTGTATTTGTTCTTATAGTTTATAAAAAAGTTAAAGGTGTTAATGCTCAATAAAATTGATTTTTCTCAGATTAAAATAACTTCATATCATTATTATATTTTTATAATGGTTTTATTATGCTTATATTATGTTCTGCGGGTTTATTATTTTAGTCCGTACTATAACAAAGATTTGATTGTTTTTTTATCGGTTGGAACAGGGGATAGTATTTTGATAAAAAGTAAGAATGATATTTTATTACTTGATGGGGGACCCAGTTCTTTTTCAACTAACTCAATATATAAATATACCGAAAATCGAAAACCCTCAACTTACATATCAAGTCATACGCATTCAGATCATATATCCGGTTTAGTACATGCCTTGGAAAGTTCTACATTTTACGACCTTTTTATTCCTATGGTTTTTAATGGTACCTTTGAATCTCAAAAATTAAAATATACTTATAATAAAGGTATTAAGAGTAGTTTAGTAGCTAATGATGTTTTACATGTTGGGAATTTTAATATAAAAGTTATTTGGCCTAATAGCAATTGTGTATCTGAAGACTATAATTATTGTTCTTTGGTTTTACTTGTACGTCATATTTTGGGTCAATCTGTACTACTTACCTCAGATTCTCCAAATAAAGCTCAAAAATTATATTACCACCAGTTAAATGATGTAGATTATATAAAGGTGCCACACCAGGGTAGTGTGTATTCCCTGTTCCCAGATCTTTTAAAAACAGTTTCTCCTTCAAATGCAATTATATCTGTTGGTGAAAATACATATGGGCATCCACATCAGAAAGTGGTGGATTATTACAATAACCAAGGAATTAATGTTTATAGGACAGACGAAGTTGGTGATGTAGTGTTAATGTTTGGTAAATAACAAAGCTTAGGGGTAATTTAAAACGTTTGATCCTAATATACAAAGTCCGATAGAGCAAATTTAGCAGTTAAATCTAGTTTCTGTTTTCTCGTAAATACTAACCAATTTGGTGTATAATACCCTTATGATACAACGGGAAGTAAAAGAAAAAATAAAAAAATATTTAAATAAACAGGGGGTGGAAAAGCCTGTTTTTGATGTTATTTCTACAAAAAATTTGTCAGATGGTGATTTTTATACAAATGCTGCGTTAAAATACGCTTCTGAGTTGAAAATAACCCCCATTGATATGGCTACTGATATTTCTAAATACTTGGAATCTCCTTTTTATACTACTAATATAAGCAAGCCAGGTTTTTTAAATTTCGTACTTTCATCTTTATATCTTTCAAATGAGCTTAATAATATAAATAAACAAGGTTCTGATTATGCCGGAACACCCGAACCCCTTGAAAATAAAGTTTATATAGTTGAGTACTCTTCCCCAAATATCGCAAAACCATTTAGTATAGGACATTTCCGTTCCACGATTATTGGTGATGTTATTGCCAATTTACTTGAATTTTCAGGTAAAAAGGTTATTCGCGATAATCACTTGGGTGATTGGGGTACCCAGTTTGGAAAGCTAATATACGCAATAAAAACTTGGGGTAACCTTCAAGAAATTGAGAGTTCCCCAGACCCTATTAAACTGTTAGTTGACCTTTATGTAAAATTCCATAAAGAAGCAGAAATTAATCCAGAGCTAAATAAATTAGGTAGATTATGGTTTAAAAAACTTGAGAAAGGTGACGTCGAGGCCTATGAGTTGTGGGAAAAGTGTATTGATTGGTCTCTTCTCGAATTTAATAGAATTTACGACCTATTGAGAGTGAGGTTTGATACTTATATTGGTGAGAGTAAAGCAGTCCCTAAAACTGTAGAAGTATTGAAAGAATTAGAAGACAAAAAACTATTAAAAAAAGATAAAGGGGCTGGGTTAGTATATTATCCAAATAATAAATATCCCCCTCTTATGCTAGTTAAAGAAGATGGTACCACGCTTTATTCAACCCGAGATTTAGCAACTGATAAAAATCGTATTAGTGAATATGGCAATAATGTCATTATTATTAACGAGGTTGGTAGCGATCAGAATTTGTATTTTGAACAATTGTACGAACTAGAGAGAATGTTAAGTTGGTTTGACCATTCACAGAGAATTCATGTTAAACATGGTTTGTATAGTCTAAAAGATTCCAAAATGTCTACACGAAAGGGAAATGTGGTGTGGCTTGACGATGTATTACACCAGGCTGTTGAGGAGGCCCAAAACTTAAGTGACGACGTAAAAAACAAAGAGCTTGCTACTATAGTTGGTATAGGAGCGCTTAAGTGGAATGATCTTAAGCATGAGGCCCATAAAGATATTGTTTTTGATTGGAATGAGGTACTTAATATGAATGGTAATTCTGGACCATATATACAGTATACCTATGCCAGAACTCAAAGTGTTATAGCAAAGTCACCAGATACAATAATAGAACCCGCTGTTAGTGTTACCAATTTAAATACCTACGAAAACACTTTAATTCGTACAATAGTAAAATACCCTTCTATAGTTGAGAGAGCTACTGTAGAACTTGCCCCACACTATATTTGTCACTACCTTTTCTCTTTAGCACAGGCATTTAATAGTTTCTATAACTCTACTCCTATATTATCTTCCGATAATAAAGCTTTTAGATTAGCTTTAACAAACTCCACTGCAATATTGCTAAAAAGCGGTCTAAATTTGTTGGGAATTACAGCACCCAACAGAATGTAGAACCAATACAAATGTTTTTATCTATTTATAATATATACTTTATAAAAATAAAATTTTATTCTATTTAATTTTTTTGTTTTAAATACAAAGTGAGTAAAAAAATTTATCTATTCTACATATTAACCCTTATATTAATTGTATTAAGTTCCTTGTTCTTTTTATATAAAAGAACGCAAAAAAGTGAGAACTTATCTCCCCAACCTATTAAGTATACAAAAACCCCCTCTAGTAATATTGTATATAGTATTTCTATTATGTCAGACCCTCACCTAAGTTTAGATAACTTAAAAAAGGCGCTCGCTATGTCAAAAGAACTAAACGTTTCGTATATAATAGTTGTGGGAGATTTATCTGATTTCGGTACCGCCGCTAATTTAAGAGAACTTAAAAAAGTATTAGACACGAGCGCTTTACCTTATTTAGTTTTACCTGGTGATAGAGATGTGTACTTAAACGGTCTTGAATCCAATATTAATAACAGCTATTTTGTAAATGTTTTTGCAGACAATAATATTTGTTCTAACCAGTTATTAAATCAGTATGAAATACTTTGTTTATCTAATCCTTATAATTACATATTGTTACCTGATGATTATTTAACTAATTTTTATGAAAATCTAAAAAGGGCTTCTGTATTAGTGTCTTCTCAACCAATATATAATTCTCAGTCTAATATATATATGGGGTATTATGACTCTGGTGTTAAGCACCAGGGTGGTGAGATATTATCTGCCTTAAATGCTTCTTCTGTACAATTATCTATTTCGGGTGACGCTCATTTTTTTAGTAATTATAGTGACCCTTATAATACTCACATATCCTATTTTACACTAGGGGCCCTAACTGATGAAAGAAATATTCAGCAGCCCAATTTTGCAGTATTGAAAAAGTATGAAAATGGCTCCTTTTCTTTAGACCCTGTTTTTTTAGGAGATTAATATGGCGTCCACGGTAGGACTCGAACCTACGACACCAGGTTTAGGAAACCTGTGCTCTAGCCCCTGAGCTACGCGGACTTTGTTTGTACAGTATATTGCATATAGTTTAAAGTATAAAGAGGCTGAGATATGTATTGTTTAAGTTGAAATAATTGATATGTTTTGTGTTTGTATATAAAATACTTGCAGAAAGTTAGTAATTTATAATGTATATATGCAAGAAAGAACATTGGTGCTTTTAAAACCAGATGCAGTTCAACGGGGAATTATTGGAAAAATAATAGAGAGATTTGAGCAAAAAGGCTTAAAAATAGTTGGACTAAAAATGTTACATGCTAGTGATGCTTTGCTTGAAAAGCACTATTCCCACCACAAAGATAAGCCATTTTTTAAAGATCTGAAAGGTTTTATGCAAAGTTCTCCTATTGTAGGATTAGTTTTAGAAGGAATTGATGCCGTGAAGGCTGTGAGGTTAGTTTGTGGTTCTACAAAGGCAAGAGAATCTGAAGGAGGAACTATTAGAGGTGATTTTGGAATGGGTTGGACTGCTAATATTGTTCATGCTAGTGACTCTATTGAAAACGCCGCTTCCGAAATAGAGAGATTTTTTGATGAAAATGAGATTTTTGAATATGGAAGGTGTGATTATCAACTAATATATGTGGGTGAGGAATCCCATTAGTTTGTATTTTGTATAATGCTATTGTATCTAGTATTCTGTATTTTTGAAAACACTGGAAAATATAACATACTATATACTTAATACATCTTAAAATACATACATATATCAAACAGAGAAATATATTATAGTAGACTGTTGTGATTATTCAATACCTGAAGTATATTTAATCTATTATTTATAAATTTATAACTATATATCTATGAGTAGGGTAGTATTAAGCAATGAGGAACGAAAAGTTTTTTTTAAAGATTTTATTGATGCAATTGACTACTCCCAAAAAGCCGGAATTCTTTCCGACTTTCTTTTAGACTTTTTTAGCCAGACCGAACTTGATAGTTTTATTAAAAGATTAGAGGTTTTCAAAAGATTACACACCGGACATAGTTATGCAAAATTAAATCAAGATTTAAGTGTAAGCCCCATAACTGCCAGCAAGGTTTCTCGTTCTCTTAGAGATTCAAGTGATTCTTTTAAAGGAATTCTTGACGCCCTTTCATCTCCGGCTGAGGTGGTGACTAAGTCACAACCTGTCCAAAAAGATAACAAAAGGTCAAGCTATTTGGGGTAATATATTACACGAATATTTTCCAATACTTAATTCAAAAGACTATGATTCAAAGAAAGATTATTGATAATAGATATTAACTTGTTCTTTTCTTTCAACTGTATAAATCTAGTTCTACTCTTTGCTTATGTTTGCCTGGTGATAGGCAGTAGATATTCAATTATATAATCTTTATCTAAAACCAGATTCCTTTTTTTCCAGTATCCTTTTATTACTTTCCAATTTTTCACTTTGTTCTATTTCTTAATATTTAGTTAACCATTTAAATATATTAAGCTAAAGGTTATAATTATAAAGAAAATTTACATACAAAATGAATAATAACTTTCTGCCATTACTCATAACTAGTTTTGATTTATTAATACTTATTCTTATCCTCTTTTACTGGGGATTTTTGCTTTTAAAAGAAAAAAAATTAAATGCGCGTAAAAGAAAAATAAATGAGGAATATACTGAAATAGTAAAAAAGGCTCATGACAAAGCAAACCGTATAATAGAAAAATCTGAATATATAAGTAAGGCATTAGAGGAATCTGCAAACCAAACCTTTTTAGAAGTTCTTGATGGGTTAAAAAGCTCTTCCACTAACTTTTACTCTAGAATTGAACAAAAGTACGAGCAACAAAATTTAGATGTAATAAATCAGGTGTCTCACAAAAATTCCAAGGACTTAGAAGAATTTTCTAAAATATACAGGCAAAACTTGAGTGTTATGCAGGAAGATATGAAAAAGACTATTAATAAAGAGTTGGAATCTTCCGTGGAAGAAGTTAAAAAATATAAGCAAGAAAAATTAGATAATATTGATTCTATGTTACATGAAAAGATAAATGCTTTGGCAACCAAACTCCTCCCTGATTTTATAAGTATTTCGGATCATGAGGAAATGTTTAAGAAGGCTGTTGAAGAGGCAAAGAAAGAAGGACTTTTTAATTAATTCCACAAATACGCAAACTATGGAAAATATATTTTCAACACAAGATGAAATATACACATTTATAGAAAAAGTTGAAAGACTCGAAAAAGATATTTATAAGATTGGGGATGCATTTGGTAAAACACTAAATAGTTATTTATCTGAGACCGAAAAGAATTATTTAATGTCTTACTTTGTAGATGCCAATATTAATTATAAAGACCCTGAAAGTTTTGTGAAAGGAATAAAGTTTTTAAGAGAATATTTAATTAATATACCTATTCTTACTGTTCACTTGGCTTTTATGCCCAGTTTTGAATTGTTAGGTAGAATGTTTTCTTATATAAATGAATCTACTACTGAAAAAGTGCCTTTAAAAATAAAGTATGATCCTAGTCTAATAGCTGGTGCGACTTTTGAGTATAAGGGTGTTTTTAAGGATTTTAGTATAAAAAAACAAAATTTGTATTCAAATAAATGAGCGATTTTAAAGACCTTCTAGAAAAAACAGGGGAATATGGAATTGTTGAAGAAGTTAGGCATCCTGTAGTTTATTCCTCAGGCCTGCCTGGCGCAAGGGTAAATGAGGTTGTTATGTTTGAAACTGGTGAGGAAGGAAAAATTTTATCGCTAGAAGAAGATAGAGTTGAAATTATGGTTTTTACAAGAACACCTGTAAGTACCGGGGTAAAACTTGTTAGAAAGGGTTATGGCCTTGCTATGCCTGTGGGTGAGGAATATTTGGGATGTGTTATAAATCCCCTTGGGGATCTTCTATTTAGTAAAAAGGATTTTGTAAAACCAGAAGATTATAAAGATTTAGATCAAGAACCTTTAAAAATAGATAAAAGAGCTCGAATAACTAAGCAGTTAGGTACTGGAATTGTTTCAGTAGATATGCTTCTTCCAATTGGTAAAGGGCAGAGAGAACTTATAGTTGGGGACAGGAAAACCGGAAAAACTTCTATTTTTATAACAATGATAAAAAAACAAATAGAGGAAAATGAAATAATAATTTATGCTGCCATTGGTAAGAGAAAAGTTGAAATAAAAAAACTAAAGGAATATTTTGAAAACGCGGGATTGCTAAAAAACATAGCAATTGTGGCAACTTCTTCAGAAGATTCTCCAAGTTTAATTGATTTAACACCTTATGCTGCCATGACCTTGGCCGAGTTTTTTAGAGATAAGGGTATAAACACTGTTGTAATTTTTGACGACCTAACTAATCACGCTAAGTTTTACAGAGAACTTTCTCTTATTGCAAAAAGATTTCCGGGTAGAGATTCCTACCCTGGTGATATATTTCACAAACATGCAAAACTTTTGGAGCGTGGTGGAAATTACATTACAGCTGATAATAAACAAGTTTCTGTTACTTGTTTTCCGGTTGCCGAAACAACTCAGGGAAATTTAACAGATTACATAGTTTCTAACTTAATTAGTATAACTGATGGTCATATTCTGTTTGATATGGAAAGTTTTAACAAAGGTATGAGACCTGCTGTGAATATTTTTTTATCAGTGACTAGGGTAGGTAAACAAACTCAAGATATATTAAGTCGTGAAATTAATAGAAGAGTAATGGCTTTTTTAATTAAGTATGAACAGGCGCAAAGGTATTCCCATTTTGGTTCTGAGTTATCCGGAAATATAAAAAAGACTTTATCTGTTGGAGATAAAATATACAAATTTTTTGAACAGAATTATGATAATGTCGTTCCAATTGCCATACAAAAAATTGGTATTGGAATGATATGGACAGACATTTTTGAAACAGTAAAAGATAGTGAACTTATTTTAATGAGGAACTCTCTTATTAAAAAGTATAAGACTCAAAAAAAGGTAGAAACATTTGCTAATTCTATAGTAGATACTAACTCTTTTGCAAAGTTATTAGATAACATAAGGTCTAATGAAAAAGGTTTACTAGATCTTTGTGATATAAAAACTGTAAGTAAGGGGGAAAGCAAATGAAAGATTTAAAAACCGTAAACCAAGAAATTGAATTGACTCAGACAATAAAGTCTATTGCACAAACCTATGAAGAAATTGCTGTTATGAAAATACAAAAAATAAGAACTTCTGTTTTAACTACAAGAGACTTTTTAAAAAGAGTTTCAGAAATTTATGATGAGGTTAAAGAGGCCTACAAGAACCAAGTCTTATTTAGGCTATTAAAAATGAAGAATAAAACCGACATTAAAAAAAGTTTTTCTACTATTTCTAAAAACGGCAAAAGTGTTAATGTTTTAATAACTTCAAACGAGCGGCTAACTGGTGATATAACCAACAAGGTTTTTACGCAATTTTTAGATAGGGTATTACAATCAAAGGATGATGTAGTAATTGTTGGTAAGGTAGGAAGAGATTTATTTGCTTCTCAAAACCTTAATAGAAAATATGATTACTTTGATCTTCCGGAATATAATGCTACCATGGTTGTTTTAAAACCTATAATTGCAAAAATAATTGATTATGAAACGGTGGAAGTTTTTCATGGTAGGTTTATAAATCTTGTAAATCAAATTCAAGATATGTCTAACTTAACACGTGGTTATGAAAATAAAGAAGCAAAAACAGAAGATGAACTTAGAAAAAGTGCTTCTAAATATTTATTTGAACCTTCTATTGAAGTTATTTTAAAATTCTTCGAAATTCAAATATTTGGTTCCCTATTTAAACAATCAGTAGCTGAGGCAAATCTTGCAAATTTAGGGTCTAGAATTAATGCAATGGAACAGGCAACAACAAATACCGGTGAGGAAGTTAAACGACTAGTTAGAGAAAAAATACGGTTAGAGAAATCCTTAGAAAATAAAAAACAATTACAGAGACTGGCTGGAATCAATTTATGGTCCAAATAAATTAATTATGCAAAATACAGGAAAAATCATAAGCATAAAAGGTAATATTGTAGAGGTTGAGTTTGCTAATAACAAACCTAAAATACATAATATTTTAGTACTAGAAAAAGATGCTAATACTGTTTTTGAAGTATACACCTCTTCCTCTTCAAATAAGTTTTATTGTTTAATGCTTACGAATAGTAATAATATTTCACGTGGTGATATTGTGGTGAATACAAACCAAGCTTTGGTAATTCCGGCCACGGAAAATGCTCTTGGTAGAGTATTTGATGTTTTCGGAAACGTCCATGATGGTTTGGGTCCAATAAAGTCTAAAGAAATGCGAGAAATTTTTTTAGAAAAAAAAGATAATATAGAGGGAGTTTTAGTACCTACAGAAGTTTTAGAAACAGGTATAAAGGCAATTGATTTTTTTGCACCAATATACCGAGGAGGAAAAGCAGGTTTATTTGGTGGCGCTGGTGTGGGAAAAACCGTTTTATTAACTGAGCTTATTAATAACATTGTTATTAGCAAAAGCAATAAAAAAGAAAATGAAAGTGTGTCTGTTTTTGCAGCAGTAGGAGAAAGGTCTAGAGAGGCGCAAGAATTGTACGAAAATTTGAAAGAATCTAAAGTACTTCCATATACCACCCTTATACTTGGGCAAATGGGTGAAAACCCTGCAGTAAGGTACAGAACTGCTTATTCGGCCGTGTCTCTTTCTGAGTATTTCAGAGATGATCTTAAAAAGAATGTTTTGTTTTTTATGGATAATATGTATAGATTCGCTCAGGCAGGAATGGAGCTTTCTACCCTTATGAGTACTATACCTTCTGAAGATGGCTATCAGGCAACTTTAACTTCAGAAATGGGTGAAATTCAAGGTCGTCTTTCTTCTACAAACGAGGCTACTATAACTTCGGTTGAAGCTATTTTTGTTCCTTCAGACGACATAACAGATTATGCTGTTAGATCTACATTTCCTTATTTAGAAACAACTATAGTATTGTCCCGAGATATATATCAGCAAGGAAGATTGCCTGCTGTAGATTTACTTTCTTCTACATCATCAGCTCTAAATCCAGATACTGTTGGTGAGCTACACTACCAAACCTATATAGATGCCAAAAATTTGCTTGAAACATCTGCTAATTTAGAAAGAATAGTTTCTCTTATTGGTGAATCGGAACTTTCTGTTACCAACCAAACGATATATAAAAGGGCGCAAATTTTAAAAAATTATATGACACAGGATTTTTTTGTAGTAGCAAGCCAAACAGGTACTCCTGGTAAAAAAGTACCCCTTGCGACTACTATTAAAGATGTTAACAACATACTTGAGGGCATGCATGATTCAAAAGAACCTTCTGACTTTCTTTATATTGGAGGCATATTCGACATATCTAAAAAAGAGGGTAGTACTATTAGTAAACCTGAGGTTACAAAAGCACCATAATTAAATCCGCTACCTATGGAATCAAAACCCGATAATAAAATATTTTATGTAAAAGTTACAAGTCCCGATGGTTTGGTCTTTGGTGGTAATGTTTTATCAATAACTTCTATAAATAACTATGGTGAGTTTGATATATTATCTAATCATGCAAACTTTATTACAATTATTAAGGACAAAGTTATTTTGGTTTTAGAAGACAAAACCAAGAAAGAATATAAAGTAGATAATGGTATAATCAGAGCTTTTGAAAATAATGTTGATGTTTATTTAGGTATAGAAGTGTATTAGTTTTTGGCATACTTTTTAATGACTAAAATATTTACCTCGAAGATTTTTCATTTATACTTTTTGGCGTATTTTTTAATTGTTGGGGGTGTGTTTATGGTGGTTCTTGGTTTTGGTAGTACAATTTTGTCTGAGATTCACTATTATACAGACAAAATTACTGGTGTTAAATATGTTTTAGATGAAAATAATAAATCTGACACCGGCAAGACTGGGATATTTTCTCAAGTATTTAATAGAGAAGTTGATTTAAAGCCTGTTAACCAGGATTTTAGCATAATTATTGAAAAAATTGGTGTAGATGCTCCCGTAATTAAAAATGTAAGTGTGGTTAATGAAAAAGAATATTTTGAAGCTTTAAAAAAAGGTGTTGCTCACGCTAAAGGTAAAAGCCTGCCTGGTGAAAATGGTAATGTTTTTTTATTTGCCCATTCCAGTATTGAATTTTGGAAAATGGGTCCTTACGCTACTGTTTTTAATCAACTTAGGCGTTTAGAAAATAATGATATTATATATTTAGTTTATCAAGGTAGAGAATATAAATATAGAGTATTTAATAAACTTGTTGTAAGTGGTTTTGATACTAAGCCTTATGATCTTGATTACAAGCTGGGGTCAGTTTTAACTTTGCAAACATGTGATCCCCCTGGAACCACTTTTAATAGATTAATAATTAGAGCGTATCTTGTGAATTAGGCATATAAATAAGATTGAATTAACTTTATTTAGTGTTCTCTTTAGGAGTGAAAATGACCAATTAAAAATTTCAAATGAGAAATCAATTACAAATTAATTAATGATTAAATTATTTTGCATTTGACATTCATTTTTAATTTGAGCTTTGATATTTGTAATTGAAAGGGGAAGGTTTTTTCTTTAAAGATTGTTTGTTGTTATGTATATATGAAATTAGTAAATTGAAAACGAATATACTATACTTAATTTATGGAGAATCTTAAATTATATATATATGCTTTAATTGGCACTTCCGTTTTAATTATTTTTGTATTGTTTTTTTATAAGTGGTACACAAGGCCTAAGTTAAATGAATATTGCGGTGATTTTAATGGAGGTAGTTGCAGGGTAGGGAAGTGTGATTACATAACGAAATATGAAACAGGAGATGTTGGATATTGTAGAAATACCTTGTTGGGGTTTTAATAGTTAACTTACCAATTAGTGTAATTTCTTTATATTCATAAAAAAATGTGTTCATATATTGTAAATTACAAATATCAAAGCTCAAATTAAAAATAAATGCCCAATTAAATAATGATAAAAATTAAGAAATTAAAGCATTTGAAATTGATTTGAAATTTTTAATTTTAGTTTTGACATTAATTACACATTATGCCCACCTTGCCTAAATTATTAATAATTCTTTCAGCAGCCATATTACTTATATTGCCAAGCACCGTATTTGCTCAGGAGCTTGGTATTGGTGTTGCAACCTATTTACCTTTAAGTGAATCTGCAGAAGATGGTGACATTGTTTCTATTAATGATAACGTTTTTGCAAAAAGTAAGCTACAATACGACCCTGGGGTTGTTGGGGTTGTTGTTGAAAACCCGGCTGTTGAAATTGACACCCAGCCTATAGAAAATAGCTATCCTGTAATATCTTCCGGAGATGTTTATGTTAAAGTTATAACTTTAAACGGGGATATAAAAAAGGGCGATATATTAACAACTTCTGGGGAGCCGGGAATTGCCATGAAATCTAGTCGACCTGGTTTTGCTTTGGGCATTGCGGGAGAAGATTTTTCTTCTAAAAATAAAACAGAAGTGCGAAAAATAAAAGTAGCTGTGCATTTACATTACTCTTATTCTGGGGCAAGTGATGATACTAATAAATTTGAACGAAGTGTTAGTGATATATTTAATCTTAGCAGAATAGCTACTTACGAAAGCCCTTCAAAAGTACTAAAATATTCTGTTGCTTCTATTATTTTATTGTTATCGGTTGTTTTTGGGTTTTTTACATTTGGAAGAATTGCAAGTCGAGGTATTGAAGCGGCTGGTAGAAATCCACTAGCAGGTAAAATTATTGGAATGAGTGTTTTTTTAAATGTTTTAATAACAATAACTATTATTTTGGTAGGTCTTGCCCTTGCTTATGTTATTATTGTTTTATAAAACCCCTTCATACCAGCTCGCCGAAAGACCTGGTTCTTCTTTAGGGCTTTGTTAGGCAATTATTTACTAAGGTATACTAAAAAACATGAACAGGTGTTTATTATTTTTAGCA